>Ga0066832_10000228_pt1 | contig 16523 bp, 16 predicted proteins | sample ETNtaG_35_FD_66731 | JGI IMG/M metagenome (GOLD analysis project Ga0066832, IMG submission 66731) | Marine microbial and viral communities from oxygen minimum zone, Eastern Pacific Ocean - ETNP201306PF51B | ecosystem: Environmental > Aquatic > Marine > Oceanic | place: Pacific Ocean: Eastern...
GGGTTTTGGTCTCGGGAAGGCTGGTCAATGAAAAAGCTACCGCCAAGCAATAGCTTGTTTTACTTTTTAAAAGCAGGAGATAGATACGACATGGCCAAACGCAGAGTGGTAGACAGGTGATTCGGCATGCATATATACAGCGAGCTATTTCTCTGATAAAACTAGTCCAGGATAGGCCAACGGTATCTGGCCAATATGTTGCTTATTCTGGTCAGAGAATTCTGTAAGAACTACGTATTTACAGGCATAAAAAAAGCCGAGGAAAACTCGGTAGGGTTGGGCTGCGGCTTTTTTGCTAATGCTGGCAACTATTAGTTAGTCCAAATTACTATTACAATAAACAAAAATTAAGATTAATGTCAAAGGCACTAGCAACGGATTCATTCTTGGTGGGAAATGAACATGTCGAGCTCGAATAGGATTTGGTTGCCCACATTTAGGACAATCTGAATCATACATGTTCCCATGTTCAGAGATGTAATCGTTTATCATAAGTCTCTCATTACAAGAAATACAATGGGAATAATGTTTCTGCATTTCTACTGCTGACAAAGAGGGATATTTTTCATTACAATTAGGACAGTTCTTATAACTGGCGCTGGAACCATTGAGATTGTCACTAATGATTATAGATCCCATCTTTCATTGATCGGTTTTTGATAAACTTCAATTTCACCGGATACAACAGCTTCATAATCAACAACTTGATTGCAAGCGTTCGACTCGTAGATAGCTTCACAGATTGATTTTGCTCGAAACCCCATTTCCGCAGTAATTTCTGGCGGACGATCATTTTCAATAGCATCAACGAAATCATAACATTCCAGAACTATTCCATCAGTGAAACCATGTGGGAATAGCCGATTTTTTTCTTCCTCGTCCAGACTCGACATATAATCTTCTATCAAGTCTTCCATACTGTGCTGAGATCCGTCTTTAAGTACGATCTCCGCCTCATCAAATGGGCCATGAAAGATGTCACCACTATCGATAAGTGCGCCTTCGGTGCCATAATAAATAACATGATTAAAATCATGCCCCGGAGCAGCCCAACTGCAAGTCCAAAGTCCAGTCACACCACTTTTGAAATTAATAGTTGCCATCCATGTATCTTCTTGTTCATCCTGAACGAGTTCACCGGATTTGGTGATCTTACGGTCTATAATTTTCGACACGCGTCCATAAACTGTGTCAGGATCGCCAAATAGATAACGAATAGTATCGCCGTAATGGGCGCCGGCGTGCATCACCATACCTCCACCACCAAGTGACAGGTCAAGCCGCCAATACCAATCGGCGGATTCAGGGCTTGGTGCACCGTAACTAGCATGTTGTGCATAAAACGTGGTCATTTCACCAAGCATTTTCTTTTCATTCATTAACCACCAGGATGTCCGTCGGCTCGGCATACGCCGGATATTCTCTGCTGTGGCTGCAATTTTGTTGTTTGCTGCTGCTGCTTCAATAATAGCATGTGTTGCTTTGACCGTAATCCCCATCGGCTTTTCAACCATCACATTGACACCCAGGTTTAAGCATTAGTTGCCACGACGTGATGGTAAGCGTGGGATGTACAGATATCGGCACCGTCCAGATTTTCTGTAGCCAGCATCTTATCCACATCGTCATAAACTGCCGGCGTTTTACCAGTAGTTTCTTTTACACAGCCAGCAAAATTCTTAGCGCGTTCCTTGACCACATCACACATTGCCACCAGCTCGACCTTTTCAGGTTCAGATTCATAAATTGTTAAGTAAGCGTTGAGATGTTCTCCTGATATGCCACCGCAACCAATAATTGCAATTCGAATAGCCATACGCTAATTCCTTCCGTTATTTATATGCTTTTTACTTGTTGATATCATTTCAAAACACTGGCATGTTTGCTTCTTTACTGACTTGATTACTACAAGTACGACATTCGACTAACATTAGACACTCTCTACATTTACACCAAATAATCTCTGAAGCCAAGTTCGTTTAGATTCAACTAATAATTTCTGAAAATCCTGAGAGCTAATTCTGACCAGGAAGGGCTCTCCGATTCAATAGCCTTCTCAACCACCGACTGCAACAATTGGGGACGTTTACTCCACAGTGATCGATCCGAGAAATGGTTGACAACCTTTAACCCAACTTCCGACCCCTTAATCTTTTGAAAGGCTTGCCTAGTCATACCCATCATCCGAGCTAATCTGTGACCTGCCTCATAAGGAAACATGGCCAGGAAAGCCAACGCTCTTCGTCTCTTCTCACCCATCTTCAACCAGGCTGAGCCTACTAGCGATTCCACCTCACTATAGGCCTCCTGATATAGCTCAGCCTCAAAGTTAGGCACCACAGCCACCGCCATTCGTTGCTGTTCTTGCTGTCTATCTAGCTTGGCTACCTCCCCCAGCAGCATATATTCAAGATAACGCTCTATAATCAGGGCAATGGTCTCTTGTCGATGCTCGGCTAACCGTTTCAATTGCTGATGTTGCTTGGGACATAGGCTCATTAAGAAGTTGATTCTATCTTTTCTTAGCTTACGCTGTTTTCGTCCTTTTACTTTTGGCATCTTCCACCTTAATAGTAACCGTTTAATACTTAAATCAGAACCTATAAGCTAGTCAAACATGGATATTAACATGCGAATAATATCATATTACAAACAGTTAAACAGTATAAAGTTGTTACGAGAAAGATTTAGCAGTGATAGGAGGTAAACTGTCTACCCAACCTGCCGAATTGCTTCGAGTTACTGCCAAATCCTACTTTACAAGAATGTGGCGATGTTGTATATTGGGATAATCCGATTTCTGCTTATACTTGGTAATACTGCAATTATGATCTACTTTTATCTCTGGAGAAATTGAAATGAAACGTATTGGTCTATTACTGTTGCTGGTTGTTTTGGTTTCTGGTTCTGTTTGGGTGGAGTCAGTTCAGGCTGAAGATGCTGCTAACCCGTATGATTTTGATTATGGGAATATACAATGGGTTTTGTCTATCCTCTTTGGTATCACACTAACTCGGTTTATCAGTATTATCGTTGATGCAGTCAACGAGCCAAAACGGTTTAAGTATTCTCTTCGTTACAAACTGGTTTTATTCTTTACCCTACAAACTGTTATTTTCGCTTGGTTTTCATCGAGCAACGTTTACGGGGCCCTTGATAGTAAGCCGATACCTTCTGCATTGATGTTTTTAGCTCACATGCTACTGGTCTTAATGCTTGAGATAATCCTACCACCTAAAAAATTATTGGATTCAACCGCACCTATTGAGTTATCAGAAGTATATTCGTCCCAGGTGAATAAATTCTTAGTTTTCATGATAATACAGGGTATTATTTACTTTATAGACATGAATTTTCTTGTTCCTGAGTTTTGGGAACGGGTTCAACCCAATGAAGCAAGAAGAAAAATAGTGGTAATATTCTACCCAGTTATGACAATTATTATTCCTGGCTTGCTGATAATCGACAGGAATTATATTCGTCATACTATTTTTTGGATAGCGTGGAATCTTTATTTCTTATATGCTTATTTCATTTAGAATGCACTCTTAGGGGTTTATTTGTTCCTGATTATTCCTAATTTGCTTCGTAAGGCCAACTAATCGCGCTGGTGAAATCCTTGGAAACAGATCTTGTCTTGGTTCAATTGGCTTAGTTGAGAAGATAAAGACGCTGACTGGGTGATAAGTTCCTACTGGAGAAAATGGATACGCAGGAGAAGTATCTATCACCACCTTGGATACTTGGTTAGATCAATTACCAGCAGGAACACCAGTAACTGTAGTGATTGAAGCCTGTTATTCTGGTAACTTCATTGCTCAAGATGGAATCAAATCAGCCCTGGTTGACAAAGACCGAACCATCATTGTCAGTGCTAGTAGTGATAAACAGGCTAAAATTGCTAGAAGTTCCTCCTTCTCCAGAACCTTCTTTAGTTTGATTGAGAGTAATGAAACGATTAGTAACGCTTTTGATCAAGCTGCCCAAAAGATGGAGAGAATGATCTACCATCGAGATCAATTCCCACAAATAGAGAGTAGTGGAGATGATAATCCTAATCAAAGGGAAGATTATTTGAAGCTGGAGGAAAGTTATATTTCTGCCAGCATGATTAGTTTAGCTGCACCACCCAACATAACAACTATCACTCAACCCACTGAATTAAAGAAAGGAATCTCATCACAAAGGATGGAAGTTGAGCTAATTGGAGCAGATGTTAGTAGAGTTTATGCGACTGTCATTCCACCATCATTTGATCCTACAGCAGAAATCAGTAGTTGGGAAGATTTAGCCTTTGATGAGTTTGATTTAGGTAAGGTCAGTGATGGTAAATATGCTGCTACTTATGCTAATTTCACTACTCCAGAATCATATTCAGTAGTAATCAATGCTGAGAATGCAGATGGTTTTGCTGATCCTGTCCAAACCACCATTACAGTTCCTGGAGAAACAACAGAACCAGAACCAGAACCAGAACCAGAAAAGTAGTTAACAGGAGATGTTAATGGAGATGGAACAGTTAACATCTTTGATCTTGTCATTGCAGCAGGATCATTTGGTAAAACTGGTGCTTGAATCATGGGAGGTGTGAATGGTGATGATGCTGTCAATATCTTCGATTTGGTGATTGTAGCTGGAAACTTCGGTCAATCCTTAGTTGCAGCACCTTCCATGATTTCTAAGATTGAACTGACTACTGAGCAAAAGCATCATATTGCTTCAGCTATTAATCAACTAGAATCCAATTCGAATCGATCCAGTGAAGAAGAAATGGCCTTGAATGTGCTGAAATCCGTCCTGCCAGAAAGATTACCTACAAGAACTCAACTCTTATCCAATTACCCCAATCCATTTAATCCTGAAACCTGGATTCCTTACCAACTGAATCAAGCTTCAGAAGTCAGTTTAAGTGTTTACAGCAGTGAATGCAAATTAGTACGACAGCTTGATCTGGGTCTGAAACCAGCTGGAAATTATCAGACTACCGAACGAGCCCTCTACTGGGATGGACGGAACGCTAATGGTGAGCAGGTGTCCAGTGGTCTTTATTTCTATCGCTTGTAAGCTGGAGACTACAGCCAAACCCGCAAGATGGTGATTTTGAAATAGCCGACTTAAGCGATTAAGCATTCACTGAAACCCGGGCAAAAGATAACTGGTGTACGAGGTAATCAAGCGGGTATCAGCTGCCTAGTTGGTACCCTTTTCCCTTCCCTTAGTTCCTTTTCTCTGCTTTCGAGATCTACTTCAGACGGTCTTAGGCCAACACACTTGACTTTCTCCCTACACTGGCAAAACCAACACTAATCTGCCAGTTGACGCACTTTTAATCGCAGCAAGCCACATGCCAGCCATTTGTAATAGATGAATTCCCTGTGAGCCAGATAATCAACCCGAGCCATACCTAGTAATCTCCAATCGGAGTGATTCCTCGGCCGGCTCCACCCAGTTAAGTAGACTAGAACAGGTCGGACAAATGGCATAGGCGATGACCCAGGTTTGTTCGCTAGTATACTGACGATCTACCGATTTAAATCGTTTCCTGGTTACCAGGCAGCGGTCCCTAGCCGGTTGGGTGGCACAGAGAATACACACCTTATTGGTGGTTCTTGTTAAGTTGACCTCCAAATCCAACCCACCAGACAGCGGTGTCTTCAAGCTTCTACTCTGTTGACATCTAACCCCAGCCGTGGGATAATTTATCCGACGTCACTAACTTGTTATTCTGCCCCGATGGAGTGAGGGAAGATTATAAAGTTTAAATGCCATCCCTAGGGTGATTGGTTGCTTTTGCAGTCTGAGATAAAATCCGCCGAGGTTACTACTAATCAGAGGAGGAGTGATTAATCTAGTTGACCTTTGGAAGTATATTGAGCCGTTTAAAAGAAAAGGTTGTTTGTTGGTGAGATGTTGTCTTTTCTGAGCCTATTGTCAACGCTATTGATCTCTATTTTGGCCTCAACTGCAGCTCAGTTGGAGCTAGTGTCCTCTCCAATGCAAATTTTGAATCAAGAGCAGTTGGCAGTGGCACAGACCCTGGTCCAGCAGTATCCTCAGAGTTTGTTCGCCTACGATTTGTTGGGACAGACCTATCATCAGCAAGGGCAAACTGATCAAGCAACCCAAGTATGGGAGCGTTGTTTAGTACGTACTCCTTCTCATATCAACGCTTATCTGAATCTCGGTTTAACCGCCGCACAGGCTGGCGACTTCCTAACAGCCGTCAAATTTTATCAGAAAGCCACCGCCATCAACCCCGATCGAGTCGACATTCGCAACCATTTAGCTGTGGCTTTCATCGCTTTGGGTCAAATCCAGTCGGCCATTGAGCAACTGCAAATTTTGGTCCGTATCCAACCCAACGATAGCAAAGCTCGGTACGAATTGGGTCGTGCCTACTTTTTAGCCAACGATTTTTCACAGGCCCAAACCTGCTACCAATCGACCATCAAATTGAAACCCGATTATAGCCCGGCCTACTACGGCTTAGCTATGGCCTACCGTCGGTTGGGGTTGGAGCAGAAGCACCAACAACATCTAGCAAAATTTCGGCAACTTAAGGCCAAAGACATCCAGCACAAGATCGCTCACATCCGAAACTATGATGATCTGACCCAGATCAAGCAGAAGGTGGCGGATACCTGTACTCAAGCCGGCAGGATTTATAACAACCATGGAGATACTGAGCAGGCGAAAACCCTTTGGTTACGCGCCATAGATTTGGAGGCCCAAAACCAGACGGCACGCCTACAACTGATGCTACTGTACAAACAAGCCGGGCGACTCGAAGACGCTATTCAAGTCTGTTATGAACTGATACAACTGACACCCGACAGCACGGAACACTACTTGAATTTCGGTATTTTGGCGATGCAACTTAGCCAATTTGAGTTAGCCGAATCGGCCTTTCAAAAGGTAATTTCCCTTCAACCCAAACAGGCTGGCGGGTACCGCGAATTGGCCGAGCTGTACCTAAGAGCCAACCACAATTTGCCTCAAGCTCAACAGTTAGCCCAAAGAGCAGTTGCCTTGTCGATCAGTGCACCTGCCAAAACAGCGGCTCAAAGTTACTATATTTTGGCTTGGTCTTACAAAACCCAAAACAACTTGAAAGCAGCAATTAACGCCCTGCAACAAGCTCTCCGGCTGATGCCAGCAGACGAAACTTACCAACGTCTATATCATCAACTGCAGCAGAAACTGACTTCCCCATGACTGACAACGGTCGGCACCGTCTGTTCTGCTTAATTGTTGTTCCGGCCCTTTTGTCTCTGCAACCGATTAAGGCCCAATTTCGATTGACCGACGTGACTAACCAGACCGGCATCGACTTCACCCATACTGACGGGAGTTTTGGCCAACGGTATATTGTCGAATCTGTCAGTGCCGGTTTAGCCCTTTTCGACTACGATAACGACGGCGACATCGACATCTACTTTTTAAATGGCCGACCACTGCAGGCGAATCAATCCCCAACTGGTAATGCCCTTTATCGCAATGAAGGGCATTTTCGGTTTACCAATGTGACCGCCACTGCCGGTGTCGGCGATCTGGGGCATGGTCTGGGCGTGGCTGTTGGCGATTATGATAACGATGGTTATGCCGACCTATATCTGAATAATTTTGGGCCGAATGTGCTTTACCGCAATAATGGGGACAGCACATTCACCAATGTTACCCAATCTGCTGGTGTGGCTAACGGGGATAAAGTTGGGGCTGGTGCCTCTTTTTTGGATATAGACCGAGATGGCTACCTGGACCTCTTTGTCGCCAACTACGTCGAATTTAGCTGTGCCGACAACGTTAAGCGGACGGTACGCGGTTTTCCTCAACACGCCGGCCCCTTGGACTATTTACCGATGCCCAATACGCTATACAAAAACAATGGCGACGGTACGTTCTCAGACGTAACCAAGTCGTCCGGTATCGCTAACCATCTGGGAACTGGGATGGGCCTGGTCAGTGCCGATTATGACAACGACGGCGATCCCGATATTTTGGTGGCTAACGATCTATTGGGTAATTTTCTCTTTCGCAATGATGGTGAAGGGAATTTTGACGAGGTTGGCCTGCAAACAGGGTTCGCTTACGATCTCAACGGCAGTGTGCAGTCGAGTATGGGCGTTGACTGTGCCGACTACGACAACGACGGCCACCTCGACTTTTTTGTCACCTCTTACGCCAGAGAACTGGCCACGCTGTATCGGAATTTGGGCAATGGGACTTTTGAGGATGTCGGTTTAGTAGCCGGTGCGTCTGCCAGCGTTCTGCCACATGTCACTTGGGGAACTGGTTTTGCCGATTACGACAACGACGGCGACCGAGATATTTTTATCGCTTGTGGGCATATCGAGGACAATATCCAATTGTATGACAGTACCACGACCTATCGTTGCCCAAATGTGGTCCTATTGAACACAGGCAACGGTCGTTTCACCGATGTATCCCAGCACTGTGGTGACGGTTTGCAACCGGTAATGAGCAGTCGGGGTATCGGCTTAGACGATTTAGATAATGATGGGGACATTGATGTTGTGATTCTTAATGCTCGGCAAAAACCGACAATACTGGAAAACCAAACGGAGAACGGCAACTGCTGGCTGAAGATCGACTTGGTTGGCACTCGGTCTAACCGAATGGCGGTAGGAGCAAAAGTCAAGGTGGTGGCCGACAAACTGGCCCAAATTAGTGTGGTGCACAGCGGGCGTTCTTACCAAAGCCATTACGGGCAACGCCTCCATTTCGGTCTCGGTCGTCATCTACGGATTGATACCATCGAGATCATCTGGCCGAGTGGGCTACACAGCATCTATCGAAACATACCCACCAACCGCAATCTGGTCCTTCAGGAAGGCCAAACCCAAGTCCAATACGAGCGCCAGTAGAATGAGTCGATAGTTGATACCGCCCTAAATCGTAAGCATAAAAAACACCCAAGCCGTTTATTACTTAGGTGTTGAGCTAGGCTCCGCTTTAAGAGTGGCCGGTTACTGGTGGGTTTTGATGGTAGCCCAAGTCATTGTCAGTTTATCTGCCCCTTCGACCGCTTTAGCATCGTCCATCACCGTTTTAACCTCTTTATCGGTCAAGGGACGATTATAGAATCGAACCTCATCCATCAGGCCCAAAAACGGTTCCGAGTGAAACATGCTTTCGGAGAATCCGAGTCGCAGGGTGTTGCCTTTGTTGTCTGGACAGCCGTTGTAACCGACTGCGAAAGTGCCTTCCTTGCCATCGGTATAGATAAAGCCTTCTTTGCCCTTGGCATTCCAAGTAACGGCCACGTGATGCCACTTGTCATCGTCAACGACATCCGCCTCGGCACCACGAATCCAATCGCATCCCCAACCGACCATTTCAGCCGGGCCGGTATTGGGGCCTTCGGAGCCGGGTTCACCGGCTTTGGCGATGTACATCTCTTTTTCGTGCTCCTCCCAGCCACCACCATTGCCATAGCTGAAAATGGCTTTGTGATTTTCGGACGACTTAAGCCACAAGGCCACGCTAAAACCGTCTTTATTGCCAAAGTCGATGACATCTTTTTGGTCGATGTGAACGTACCCTTTTCCGTCGAATTTCAAGGCGTTGCCTAAACCATTTTTGCTCGGCACGGCTTTGAGGTCGCTGTCCTTGATTTCGCCATCGAACTTGCCAATCTCATCCTTGACTGTTTTGCCTTTAACCTGCTCGAAATTCCAGTACAAGACCAAACCGTTTTCCACTTCTAGGGCTTGAACTAGAGTGGATTGAAACAGTAAGGAAAGACAGGTGGCCCACATGATTGAACCAACTCGCATTCTAGTAATCATCATTCCCTCTCAATATCTATAAAAGTGTTACGGAAAAACAATAAGGTAAGCTTGTTGTCTCCACTTACCTGTAGCATGCAGACCTACTCTAGTACACTCTGTTTCCCCTGTCAAGGTTATTTGCAATAACACGTTGAGCAGAACAGAATTGGGTCAACGTGTAGTATGATCAAGATTCCCCCATCCTCTGGCGGGCAAAAGATAACTGGTGTACGGGGTAATCAGGCGGGTATCAGCCCCCTAGCTAGTACCCTTCTTCCTCAAGCCATTCCAATTTTCTTCTACTGAACTGTAATTTATATCCCTTTACGATCATTGGGTCAATCATCTTGCCTGCCCTACTATTCTGATATACTCACCTCTTAATACTTATTCACTTAAACATCCAATATGTAGCGGCTTAAGGGAGAAAGCCGTTTTTCGGTCTCCGGTTTTAGATGAGTGCTTTGGTCTGTTTGCTGCTCCAACTGCCGCAGAACGAAGGCACAATGCAGCGCTCGTCGTTTTTTCGATGAACTGTTCTGTGTACAGCTATGCCACACGCTTCCATTGAAGATCCCTACTGAGCCAGCAGGCGCACATAGCAATATCTGCTCCGGGTGCGAAGCCAAAGGGTCTTCTACCTTCTCTCCAACATCCCTAAATTCTAAGTGTGAACCGGGGACAACACGTGTAGCTCCATTATTCGGAGTGAAATCGTCCAGCATCCACATTGAGTTGACCATCTGATGTTGCATTGGCGGGCCAACGAACTTACCTCCATCGGAGTGGAGAATTTGTTGACCTTGACCCGGCAGTGGATCATGTCCGTTTAGAGAATAGAGTTTAAAAGGCTGTTTTAATACATGCGCTACACAAGCTAATAACAGTGGATGAATGTAAATGGAGTCAAATACTGCCCCTTTATTAACTAAATCTGACAGCCGACGAACACCCGCCATTTGGCCTGTTTCCTGACCGGCGTGCTCTCCTTCTGATGACATAATATTTTCAAAAGCTTGACGGAGTTCCTGCTGCCAAGCTGAATTAATGATATTAGGCAGGATGATGAACCCCTGGTTATCTAATTTTAATTTTTGTTCGGTGGTTAAATTCTGTGGGGTAAAGTTAAGTTTTAGTAATTTAGGGTCTATCATCTGTGATGGGAACGCTGTTACTCATACTTATCGTGACTGTAGACTTTCTGCAGCAATTGGGACCGCCCGCTCAGAATCACTGAGTTCTTCAAATGTCTCAGCAGAAAGCGTCGATTATAAACCAACTAATGAACCCTTTCTTAAAGCTGCATCCATAAACTTTTCCATTTAGACCGAAAATTAAGTTCGGCAATATCCCGGTCGGCTATCAATGCCAACGTTGTCATCTATAGCCCCAAGTAAACTTTTCCCCACTATTTTCCTGTAACCAGGTACGTAAAGGCACATCGCCCTCAGAAGGCAGATAGTAGCCGTCCTGACTACCTGTTGCACCGAGCAACTGGCGTCGTATGGGGGTAGTCTTTTGCCTGAGATCATCTACATCCATGATACACTTGGGTCGGATCCAGCGGTAGGCGTATCCATAAAAAAGAACCTTCCGACTCTGGTCCAGGTAATTGGGACTAGATGCATGCCAAAGGCGGCGGTCAAACAGAACGGCAGTTCCGGCCGGCACCTGCATAGGCATGGCGTTAATTGGCTGCTCCGGATCTTTCTTGGAAAAGACGATTTTATTTCTCTCTTGTTGACCTGGAGCAATGTAGAAATTAGCCACTCCCATTTCAGTCGTATCAGTCAGAAAATATGCAATCTTCAGCGAGAGCATCGGGTTTACGGACAATCCTTCCGTATCCAGATCTCCATTACTGCGATTTTGATCCTGATGCCAACTGAGACGCTTATGGGACGAGGAGGAATTACCGGTTGGTGGACTAACTACCATCTGAGTGTGAAAAAGGTAGATATTCCAACCCATCACCCCCCATACCTTAGGGAAGGTAGTGGGCAAATCAATCAGTTGAAGAAGGTCAGTCTCCTTACCAATGCAATCGTGAACGTTAATCCGCTTGTCTAACTCGTAATTCAATTCTTTACGGATTTGAAGGTCAATTCTATCCACTGCCGCCAAACAAATATCTAAAGTCTCAGGCGTAAGCGCATTTTCGATAATGAGATAACCATTCTTAGCAAATTGCTCTCGTTCTGTTTCAGTTAGTAGATGATTCAGACACGATCTATTCATTTGACACCTAATTTCTCATTTTGATCTCCACTCAGCCGACCACATAGCACTAAAGTCATGTAGGCTCTAATATAGCAAATTATCCCCCTGTTGTATAGTTTCACCTAGTTTCTGCGTCTTCAGGCGTTGTCATTATTGATACCCGCGCAATAGATAACTCGTGTACGGGGTATTACCGAGAGCGACACAAAAGTCAATCTCGACTAGTCCGTCTTGATCCACCTTCAATTTTTTAATGAGGCTGTTCAAGACGGACTTTTTTGCGTCCATATCAAGTTCCCCATCTACCTGCATTCTCAACTGATTCCTGAACACCTCTAAGTCCTCTGCTGTCGGTGCTTTAATTTCCTCCTGCTTGATAATCCTGTCCTGTAAATCTCTCAATCTCTGCTCATCTTGCTGCATTTTGATGATGACTCTTTCTTTGGGTACTCTGCCATCAACCAATAACTCTAAACTGGTCTCAATTCTGCTTTCAATCTCTTTCTTCTCTGCTGTTAATTGCTCCATCTCTACTTTGGATTCTTGTCTCTGTTTCTCAACCTGTTCTAATTGCTGGTGTAATTGATCCTCGATGTATCCTTCTTGCAGTAGATACTCATCGATCATTTCCATCACTGTGTCTTCAATTAAATCCTGGTTGTAGTGCCGTCGGTTGTCACAATTAGCCTGAGATAATCTTCTGTAACCACAACAGTAATATGCTTCCCCATTTCTTCGGTTGTATTTCATCTGAAGGTTATGCCCACAATGATTACAATTAGCCAATCCTGCTAGAAGGTATTTTGCTCTTTGACCCATTCTTCTTTGGTGATTGTTAGGATTATTCTTCTGCATATTTTGGTAGGCTTGTTCGGCTTGTTCCATCTTGATAATGGCAGGATGAGAATCTGGAATTATCACCCACTCCTCTCTAGGATGGAAGATTCGATTAACTTTCTTGCCTGCATCATTTTTCTGCCAATGAGAAACATTCCAAACACGACAACCAGCATAGACAAATGGCACTCTGAACCAATTTAAGATGCTGGATTTGGAGATTGGTTTGTCATTTTTACTTCTGAATCCATGACTGGTTAAAACATCAGCAATATGTTTTCCACCTCTGCCTGCTAAATAGAGTTCAAATGCCATTTTAATAGCAGGAGCAGTTTCTGGATCTAATCTATAGATAACCTTCCTCTTTTCCATTCCTGATTCATCAGTCACAAAAACTTCACGCCTTAAATAACCAAAAGGAGCAGACCCACCATTAGAATATCCTGCTTTAGCATTCATTTCCTGGTGAGCAAAAGTAACTTTAGCCGTTTTTCTCCTATAAAATTCTGCCACCAAATGTCCAATCCGACCACTGAACCAAACATTATCGTCTAGATTAGGATTGCCACTTTGACCAATCACATAATGAATCTCAACACCTTGTGACCAATGAGGAGAAGTCTTTTGTAATTCATCAACAGAAGTACCCCAATCGTCTAATGTCTCCTCTTTAAATATAGGATTGCCACTTGCTAATACCTTATAGAGTATATCACCTAATTCTTTAGCTTTAGGTCTAGTTGAGTGTCTTAGTAAATATTCCTGTAAAGAACTTGATGGTAATAATGCTAACTTTGGAGTACGTTGATATAACTCACTTAGCATCTTTTTAATGCCAAGTAAACCATTCTCTTTAGTAACAATTAATTTATCACGAAAATATTGTGATAAAGAAAATGATCTAGTATATCCCAATGCTTCTGACACTTCTTTAGCAATGAAATGAGGTTCACTATCTTTTGGAGTAACGATAGTGAACTGATAACCAAATGCTTCAAATACTTTCTGCATTAAAGTTTCTTCTAGTATAAAATTATTCGTTGTCGTTAGTTGGTTCATCATTAATCTCCAATTCTTCAAGATGTTTAAGGCCAAGTGCTGACTTCATGTTTTTTAAATGTTGAAACATATTCCATTTAAATTTCCATGTTTGAAACCCATCAGTAGTAAGTTTTAGTTCTTTCTGTTCTTCTGGTGGTAATTTCCAATGCCAATCAGCAAAACCTCGCTCCCTGTACCTGTATTGTGAACCTTTCTTTTCTTCATCATACTCTGCATACAATTCAATTAGACGATCTGCATTTTTAGTCATCCAGGTAACATTATTTCTATTTTTTGAATCCCTTCTTTTATATTTTTGTGACATTATATTACACCCATTTTTTGTTTTGTTTTGAAACTACTATAGCCATCAGGAGAAAGTCCAAGACGTTTTAAGTCTTTAATAGGTAATCTCCAAAGATGATTAACAAATCCGTTTTCTTTAAATCGAGGTTTTTTACTATATCCACCAGATTTTAATATCAAACTTTCATCATAATATGAATATAACTCTGCTATTCGATCTTGATTTTTATTCATCCACATTTTTCGATAATGGTTTCTTAAAGCACTCCTCTCAATTGCTACATTCATACCTTCTCCAATTCTAAGTTGCATCCATTATGACCATCATTCCATAGACAGGATGTTATGTCGTTAATACAAGTTTGTGTGTTTAATTTATCTACCCACACAACACAATCATTCTCACCTTTAGGATCAAGCCAGTAACTCATTATGTGCTTATCTTCGATGATCTTCTTCAACTCTGGCATATCTAAATCATTCTTCTTCTTTCTCTGGAGAATGGATTTGAATTGTTTTTCTTCCCAATCCAACGAGAAATATAGTTCTAAATCTGATTCATTAGCCAATATCTCTAGCTTTTTCCATTAAATATCCGGACTATAAGATTCTCTGCCCTGTTCTATATTAATCATGGATTTCGGCAGTGGAAGAAATAATTTTCAAAACACTAATCTCAATTCTTAATCCATCCCATCAAAAGGAGAGTTGATCATATTTAAAGAGTTCAGATTTTCCTTGAATCAGCGAATGAAAGTGTTAATCTCCTGAGATCCTTCCATTCCTGATTTTCCCTAACAAACCTGACGGCGTAAGAAAGAAGAAAGGGGCAGCAGGCGTAATTCCTCAAACCCTTGATATACCTGGGTTTCTAAAGGTTTATTACGCCTCTACGTCTACTACATCTACTTTTTAAAGATTAGAATATTTTATTACTCTGAGTGGTTACTTTTTTCTGAATCTCCAAAAAGCAGGTGTAACAGGCGTAGTGATGTAATTCAGATTTCAGAATTCCAGCTCCATAAAACATTTCCCAGTTCTCCCTTTTGTATCCCGATTTAACGATTTCACACCCACCTTATGGTATGTTATAAGGTAGTTGTGAAATCGCTAATCTTATAATCTAATGTATTAATACACTTCCTTCCTGTGGTATTAAATGAGTACTGTGGTTAATGATTTCACGAAACTTATCTAGACAGGAATAATGAGTAGTGGAATCAGATTGGGAAAAATGATTAAAGAAGAAACTACAGTAACACCCGTAACTGACTCTCAGACTACTGTGAGTGAGCTAAAAGAACTAATCCGAAAGTTTGTCGAAGATCAAGGGTGGCAGAACTTTGATCGTCCTCATCATCTTGCAAAGTCAATTATAATTGAGGCAGCTGAACTATTAGAACATTATCAATGGCAAGATAAAATCGAGAATCAGGAAGAAGCTGAACACGAATTAGCAGATGTCCTCATCTATTGTTTTCAACTGGCAATGGCATACCAGATTAATGTCGTAGATATAATTCAACATAAATTAGAGTTGAATAAACAGAAGAAGTAAATTAGGATCAGGTCTATCCTATCAGGGCATTAAAGAGCATGAAATAAAAATAAGAACCCACGTTTTTATGGCAACTGAAGTAATACTAAGAGTACCGACTAGGAATATAAATTTGAAATATCATCATTTAGGGATACCAACCAAAAACGAGCTCAAAGATGAAAGGCATCTGAAGCATCTAAAAATGTATGTTAGTGGCTATGGGAAAAATCCATATGGAGTTGAATGGATTAGGTTTGAAGTGGACGCGCCATATCCAGAGTTAGTGAAAACAGTTCCTCATGTTGCCTTTGAAGTCAATAACATGGAAGAAGCCATCAAAGGTAAAAAGGTCATAATCGAACCGAATAGCCCCAGTCGTGGAGTCCTAGTGGCATTCATAGAAGATAATGGTGCGCCCATTGAATTTCTAGAAGTAGATAGAACAATTGCCGAGAAAGGAATTTAACTAGTCAAACAGCAACAAAATAAATAGACAGATGTATCAAAAGTAAGAGTGGGAATAGTGCCAAATAGTGTTAGTCTTCGCATCTACAATAACCAACATTGAATTAGCAGAGAACCTAACATCAAAACAAGATTACAGACGAGATCTTTTGAGTTTATATCTGATTCCCAACTGTATCCTGAAAGACTGTAATTGTTTTTGCTAGATAGTACGTAATCTTTGCTTGAATGGGATATGTTTACAGGCATTAATCCCGTACGGGGTAATCAGGCGGGTATCAGCCACCCTAGATGGTACCCCTTTTTCTTCTCTTCACCTCTTT
>Ga0066832_10000229_pt1 | contig 16427 bp, 7 predicted proteins | sample ETNtaG_35_FD_66731 | JGI IMG/M metagenome (GOLD analysis project Ga0066832, IMG submission 66731) | Marine microbial and viral communities from oxygen minimum zone, Eastern Pacific Ocean - ETNP201306PF51B | ecosystem: Environmental > Aquatic > Marine > Oceanic | place: Pacific Ocean: Eastern...
GAGGACGATATTGGGCTGCGTGGCAGCAGCGGGAAGTGAGATGCCCAGAATGACCAACACCAGGGCAAGCAGGATTGGAATATCTTTCTCACCGCTTGGATATTTCTTTGTGAGGCGATCTCCCGGGATGGTGATCCGGGAGGAGGGGGCGGAAGGGATTGAAATACCGTCTTGAACCCTCACTCTGGGAAGCTTGGCCGGGCGTGATGGCCGGGGTCAAGGCGGAAGGAGAAGAATGGGGGTTCCGGACCGCAGTATTACCAGGAAATTTCTTTTGGGGATCGCCCTCAATGATGGGCCGGCAGGCAGGGGTGAGTGGAGGGCCGTCTCACCCATTCCTCACCGTCCGCTCTTCTCACCACTTCCAACCACCCGACCAGGGCGGAATGCCATGCTGGCCTGGATCGGATAGCTGCAGATACACCCGGAACTACCCTCCGGTATGAGAAGGAGGCCGCTCGCCGGGATCATGTTGATCCAGCAGCCCGGCCGCGAAACGTTGGCGATCTTTTGCTGTTTCCGATCCTGCAGGTCGAAGGTGGTGGGGTGCGAGGCGCGATAGTAGAGTCGGCTTGCCGAGGCCGAAAGTGCGCCGCATCCCCCCCCTCCACTGCGCCGGAAGGTGAAGAGGGGCTTGCCGGTCGCGAGTTCGTAGACCTGCGGTTCCACGATGAGCATTTCACCGGTGATGACGGGATGCAGATCCTGTTCGCCGTGCGTGAGGTCCTTGCCGCGGCCGGTGTCAAAGGTGTGCTGCCACCGCCGTTGGCCGTTGGCTGGGTCGTAGACCTGGGTGTCGTAGTGCAGGGTGACGCGTCCATCCTTCCCGCTGACAGGTCCATTGCGGGAGTCCACAACCACGAGTTGGTCTGCCGCACAGGAAAGGAAGAGCGTTTGGATTCCGGATTGCATTTCGAGTGGTTTGCGCCAGAGCGGCCTGCCGGAGTCCAGAGCGAGGGCGACGATGGTGGCGCCCTTGGATTCGATCAAATCGGAGTAGTGCCACCGTCCTGCCACCCGTCTTGCCTTGCCGCTCGCGACCGTGTCGCTTCGGTCTCCGTCGTGTGACCCGGGCGCAACCAGCGTTTGTGGATCGTTGCTCTCGAGAAAGAAAATGCGCCCGGAGTGGATACAGAGCGAGGGATTGAAGATCATCCCGCGCGGACGGTAGTCCCACTGACGGGTTCCTGACTTTCGAGCGAGGGCGAAGAGGCTTTCGCTGCACACGATCCGCTGTCGGTCGCCGTAGGCACCACTGAAGATACTGACCGTGGCAAGCTTGCGGCGAATTGCCCCTGTGGGCGAAGCGGATCCGATCAGCAACTCGTCGTTCACTCCGCCGATCGCAAGATAGCCCCACTCCTGCGACTCCGAATCGACGGAGAACTTGCGTAGGCGGTTTCCGGTGTTGGCGTCGATTTCAAGACAATCCGGACCGGCGGCGGCATAGAGCGAGTTGTCCTTCGCGAGCGCAAGGTTCCCGCCGTCCCGCAATACGGCCACCCTGGTGAAATTCTCGATCTGCTGTTCCCAGAGAATGGTTCCGTTGAAGGCATCTATTCCAAAGAGGTATTCGCGACCGGGAACGAAGAGGAAGCCGTTTGCTGCGAGTGGGGGTGGAGCACGGAGATGACGGTCGACCATGTGGTGGGGACCCGGCGCGCCGAACCACTGCGGGCGGAGCGGACCATCGGGGAGGCGATCGCCTCCGCTCGAGGCACTGTTTCCCGGATCGCCGTAAATGTGCGTCCAGCCCCCGGCTGCGGGCACCTCCCTGGCGCGGTGGATCTGGTTGTTCAGGGCCGCGATCCCGTCGTAGGGCCGGAGGAGGCGTTGTAATTCCGCCCCGGGAAGGCGCAGGGAGCGGTGCTCACTGGTCACCAGGTTGAAAATGCCGTCGACATAGGGCAGCTTCTCGTAATCGTTCACGTGTTGGATCGAGGGTCGCGTGAGGTTGCGCCAGTTCTTCGTCTCCATCTTCCTCCGAAGCGCTGCCACTCTCGATTTATCGCGATCAACCCCCACCACCTTCATCGCAGTGGAGAGGGCCAACTCGTTGATCAGCGCGCCATCCTTGATCCCGACTACGAGGATATAGCCGCGATTACGTGGCAGGATCTTCACCAGGTACTGGCCGACCTTGGTCGATTTCGTGGTGGGGGGCGCCGGGACCGGGCTGACCTCCGCTCTCGAATGGCTCTCACTCGAAAAGGAATAGATGCGACCGCTCTCGGTGCTCACGAAGAGACGGCCTGCGGCTGCCGCCAGGCTCCGGGCGGGGCCATCGACCTCGGTTTCCCAGATCTTCTTTCCCGTCTCGTCAAAACCAGCGACCGATCGACTGCCCCCGGCGTAGGTCACCCCGCCCGCCACCACTGAGGCGTGAGGATAGCCCTTGATCGGAACGGCCCGGGCGGAGGCATCCGACTTTTGCTGGCGGTGCTTGGAGATCGTTGCGAACGCCCCGCCACCCGGTGCGCGGCCCGTCGAGGCAACCACCTTGCCGTCACGTTCGGTCAGGTATCCCTGCGGGCTGATGCTCACTGGTTTCTCGGAGAGAATTCTTCCGGTGCGAATGTCGACCGCACATTGCCAGCAGCCTTCCGCGGGGAACAGCCCTGCGCCGAAGTATGCTGCGTCATCCTTCACCAGGACGCCGGTGCGCACGGGCCAGAGGCTGATCAATCTCCCATTTCCCGGCAGGCGTTCGTCGCGTGCAGAGGGCGGACGGGCCTTCCATCGGAGTGCTCCGCTCCTGGCATCGAGACAATAGACTGCCCCGTCGTCGCATCCGAACAGGACGGTATTTTTCATCACCGTGGGAGCAAGTCGAATAGGTCCTCCCGCGATGAAACTCCACTGTTCCTTGCCAGTGGTCGCATCGAGACAGCGCAGCGAATCATCCGCCGACGATCCATAGAAGAGACGCCCATCTGACACCACCACGCTGTGAATCCAATCGAAGGTCACGCGCGGCACTTCGGGGGTGAGGCGATTGCGCCAGTAGTCGCTGAGAGCGGTTTCCGGCCAGGCCGGTGCCGGCTTGCGTGATGGAATGTGCACCCACGAAGCCTCCTGAGAAAGGGCGGGAAGCGCTTCGCCGGCCCGCCCGCTGCGTGCGTTGTCGCCCATCCAGGTAGTCCAGTCCGAGGGGCCGCCCGTTCGTGCGACGACTGTCTCTTCGATTCCAGGAAACTCATTCTTGCGTTTCGCAAAGCGTTTAGCCAGTTCCTCCGCTGGGAGCGCACGATGCCAGAGCGTGATCCTCTCGAGCTTTCCCGAGAAGGGATAGTAATCGTTGTCGTCGCGATAGGCGCCGATCGTAAAGAATGGAGATTCGGGTTGGAGAATGCGTCCGCTTTGTCCGGTGTGCTGCGAACTCAATTGTCCGTCGACATAAAGGCGCATCTCGTTGCCGTCGTAGCTTGCCGCCACGTGGTACCATGCTCCCGTGACAAAATTCCCGGATGCCCGCAGGTAAGTGATGCGCGCCGGCTTCTCCGCCACCAGGCCGAAATAGAATTGGTTGTCCCCGTAACCGAGAATCCAACCGCGCTCATGGCTGCCGGTGTCGTGCACCGCGCCCAGGATGCCGCCCCACTCGATGGATCGATCGATCTGAACCCACGCCTCCACCGTCATCGCCCTGGTCGGCAGTTGCGTCTCCTCGATGTCCTGCGAGAGAAGGATACCACCGACCTTCAGATTCCGAGCAGAGGGAAGAAGCCGCATGAACTGGAGTTCGCCCTCCCGCTCGAGTCGATACTCTCCGATCATCTCACCACGGAGGTTCCCGACCGCAGCGCGCAGTTTTCCGCCCTGTACGCTGCCGGGCGCGAACCGCCACTCATGGATGGGGCCCTCTTGCCCAAGTGCGCCCAGGGAGGTCGCAAGAAACAGCCCAAGAATCCGCGGGCATCTTGCGAAGAGGAGTGGAGGATTCATATTATCAGGCGGGGGATCTCCCTCGCTTCTTACCCGCTCTTAACAGATTTCCTTCCGTTTCGCACGGAAATGGAGCGTTTCTTCCCTCGTGACTGAAAGGTAATTCGCTTTTCCGACAAGGATCCGGAACGGATCGACAGGCCGAGGTGAGCGGGGACTGATGGATTAGCGTGCATGGCAGTTGAAACGGATCGAGTTGGCGTGGAATCGCGATCCAGTTCGGGTCTCTTCAGGACCGGGTTTGCAGGGTTGCTAAGATCTCTGTCCCTGATCATCAGGCAGAATGAGGATGAGATTGGGTGACCGGCCCTGAAGCGAAATGACAGAATCACCAGACAAATGTGAATCCAGCTCAGCGTAGACAGGCGGCCCATCCGCTCCAAGGGTTGGTCATTTTGAATAAGTCGTATTTTCGGCCTTGGCAGCCGGACAACAATCATGAATACGATTCTGCCGAATACTTGAAAAGAATGCCGCAACATTTCCCCGTGCTCATCCTCCTGGCCTTCCTGACTCTTGCGCAGGAACTCACGCATGCACAGAAAGCGGAAGAGCAGAAACCACTTAGAGTCCTCACCAAGTCGGCTCCCCCATTTGTCTTTGATGACGAGATCCTTCGAGGATTCTCAGTTGAGTTCTGGAGGGAAATTGAAACCAAACTGGATTTGACAAGTGATTACGAGATCGCCGAAACCGTGCCAGAGATGCTGTCGTCGGTAGCGGATGGACAATACGACGTCGGAATCGGTGCTATCAGCGTTCTTCCGAGTCGCTACGACCTGGTCGAATTTTCGCATCCCATATTCAATTCGGGACTCCAACTAATGGTTGTATCGAACAGCCAAAACTCCGGCTTGAACCGGGATGCCGGATGGCGAACCCTCGCCAAGGTAATCAACTGGAAAATCATTAGGACCGCCCTCGTCGTTCTCGTTCTGCTCCTCGCCGCCTCCCATTTGATCTGGCTTTGTGAAAGAAAGATCAATCGCGATGATTTTCCCGGCGGCTACCGGCACGGAATCAGCGAAGCGATCTGGTGGTCGCTCGCCACCCTCATAAGCGGCGGTTGTGAAAACAAGGCCCCCGTTGGAATTGCCGGGCGCCTCATTGCCATTCTCTGGATGCTGGCCGGCATCGGAATTATCGCTGTCATCACTGCCGTTCTTACATCCTCTCTGACCGTCAGTTCATTAAACGCCGAAGTTAGCGACTTGAGCGAATTGCGTTCGGAGCAGGTGGGAGTGATCAGCGGCACGGCTGGTGAAAAGGTTCTCCTGAAAATGGGGTACCGTATCCGTGGATACCGAAATCTCGATGAAGCTGCTGCTGCTCTTGCAGAAGGACAGGTTCGCGGGGTTGTTCATGACAGCCCCCTGCTGAAGTTCTATGCCCAGAATAACGCCGCCACTTCCTTCGCCGTTGTGGGTTCCCTTTTTGCGCCGGACGACTACGCCTTCATCTTTCCGCGCCAAAGCAATCTGCGTGTGGATGTAAACAAGACCATCATCGAACTGATGAGATCGGGGCGACTTGAGAGAATTAAGGAAACCTGGTTCGGTATTGATCTCGGGACAAACTGAATTTGGTTCATCGCAATACCAGCAGCCAGCAACCGGATCCTGCCATTGAAAGGAATTCGATTTTTTGCCAAGGATCCGGAACGGATCGACAGGCCGGGGTGAGCGGTATTTTCATTGCGCACCTCCTGATTCGTCCGGATTTCACAGAGAGATAGCAGGAAGCAAATGCAACCGCCGCGAAGCCGTTTCAACACTCGGGTTTCGCCTGGGGCAACGGGCTCAATGGCCTGCGCTCCGATCTGCATGAGACTGTAGGAAGACGGGATGCCTGTCGTGACCGGATTGCGCCAGAACGATGAGAGGCCGCTTGCCTTTTGCGCGTGAGTGACAGATCAAACGTGATCACAAACGGTTTGAGCCATGCTTCGACATGAATAAACTCACCACGCTAATCTTGGGTTCCGCCGGGAGCATCGCCTTATCTGTCTCTGCTTCTGCCACGGCGATCCCGGTGCCGGATACTGTCGTCCCGAAAAGGATCGAGGGAGGCAAGCCTCGGAATGTAGTTTTCATCCTCTCAGACGATCATCGATACGACGCGATGAGTTTCATGGGGCATCCTTTCGCGAAGACCCCGCATATGGATGCGATGGCGCGTAACGGGATTCATCTTAAGAACGCCTTCGTCAGCACGTCGCTCTGTTCGCCCAGTCGCGCTTCGATCCTCACCGGGCTCTACACCTTTCGTCACCGTGTGATCGACAACCAGCGACCCGTTCCTGGGGGGACCATCTTCTTCCCACAGTATCTCCAGAAGGCAGGCTACTCCACTGCGTTCGTCGGTAAGTGGCACATGGGACATGCCTACGATGATCCGCGTCCTGGTTTCGATCATTGGGTGAGCTTCAAAGGCCAGGGAAGATACTATCCGCCCAACGAAAGCTATACCATCAATGTGAACGGCACACGGGTGAAGCAGGACGGTTACATCACGACTTTGCTCACGCGTTACGCAATCGAGTTTCTCAAGCAGCAGACCGATCGCAAAAAGCCGTTCTTTCTCTTCCTCTCCCACAAGGCGGTGCATGGGCCCTTCACACCTGAGCCCAAATACAAAGGCTCCCTGGACAGGGAACCCTTCACTCTCCCGGTTTCCAGCGTTCTGCAGACCAATAATCACGCCAACCGCCCCCGCTGGTTGCTTGACCAACGCAACAGTTGGCACGGCATGGATTTTCCTCTGCACACCGGACGTGGTGTCGAGGCGTTCTACAAGAGTTACTGTGAGGCCTTGCGTTCGGTCGATGACAGTATCGGTGCTGTCACGGAGCAACTGAAGAAAATGGGCATTCACGACGAGACCGTGATCATCTACATGGGAGACAACGGTTACATGTTCGGCGAGCACGGCCTGATCGACAAGCGCGTTGCCTACGAGACGTCCAGTCGTGTGCCCATGCTGATGCAGTGCCCCGATCTGATCAGAGCGGGTTCGGTCGTTGACGAAGTGGTTGCCAATATCGATATCGCGCCCACGGTAATGGAAGCAATGGGCCTGCAAAAACCGCCACATATGGATGGCCGGAGCTTTCTCCCCCTGACCCGTGGTGAGGCAATGGCCTGGCGCGCCTACTTTCTGTATGCCTACTACTGGGAGCAGAACTATCCCCAGACACCAACCCACTTTTCGCTGCGAGGCGACCAGTATAAATACACCACTTACTACGGCGTCTGGGATACGGATGAATTGTTTGACATCCGGGCCGATCCCATGGAGCAGAAGAACCTGATTCACGATCCGGCCTTCGCGAAAACAAAAATTGAGATGCAGAAGCGACTTTACGAAATGATGGAGGAACTGGGGGGGATGCAGATCCCGATGAATCCGCCCCGTGGGCGACAGCAGAACAAGCGACTCCGTGATCGGGGTGGGCGCCAGGCCTCTGATTTTCCAGAAGCGCTCATTGTGGAGGAACCACTGCGAAAGGAACTCAAGTGACGCTGAAAATGGACAGAACCTCCGGGTGGGCTCTTACGGGGAGCAAAACCAGCAGGAAATCTCCGGAGAAGAACGGCGCGCGACCATTTTTCTCCACCTTGCTATATCAGCGTGCGGAAAAATGGTGAGGGGAGGGGGACTGCTCGACCCTGAACCGGCAGGAGGCGGCGTTGCCTGCTGAATGCGAATCTTTAAGGCTCACTTAGATAGAACTTATTATTTAATGAGCCATATCCTCCATCTGGATGCATTGTCTCTCCCTCATCCAGGTAAAATTCCTCGCCATTGCAGTTGAGGGGATCATTGTCACGATCTTCGGCGCTTATTATTACATCTTCTCTGTTTTGTAATCCTCGTGTCTGATAGGCGCTAAACAGGCTGTCGGTCATCACATCGAAATATGAGATCAACCGCTTCCTGGGACTTCCATTATGCAGTGTGAAGATCCTGACAGCGATATCGGAAATAGTTGAATTGCCAGCGTGAGTGCCAATGTGTTCACCAGCGCTGACCTTATATCCTTTCATGATTTTTGGCAGGATGCCCACATGGAAAATAATAAATTGGTACGCAGGATTCTGCGAAGACTGTATCGTGACTCTCGTGCCATTTGAATCACTTAGGTCGATAATTGTTCCGCTGACTGGGGAGTATATGTTTATGCTTGTCCAATTCGAAACGCTTGAATGGGGGTGAAAGTAATGCTTCATGCTTCTGCACTCTTCGTAGTCATCTGAATAGTCATGTCCGGCGCCAGAACGGAATCGTGAAATATATTCGATTTTTTCCAGCTCTATATAATCATGACTGACAAATTGAGGGACAATTTCTGTATAGGGGATCCAGGAGCCAATTATTGACTCAGAAACTTTTGTCCTGAAAAACAGCTTAGGGTATTGCTGGCTTAATAGAAGAATGGGAATCTCAAAAGATCCATGTGTTCCAGCTTCATGAACAATCATTCCAGTTGCCTCAGCATCATGCCAGCTATTGGTTTCCAATGCTTCACTGTAATCCAGGCCAACAAAAAGATTAGCTTTTGAATTGGAGTATGAAATATTGCTGTAGTTTATGTCAGTTATATCTGTTCTCAGTTCTTGTGATTCTGAAAATATAGAAGACAAGACGAGAAGCAGGCAAACCGTGAATTTGATTCCCATATTCATCACCTCTTTCTCTTGCTTGGAAATATATTGCACCGTGACGAATCCGGCAAGGATTCTTGGCCCTTCTCAAAGGGGTGGAACTGTTGGTGGCGATTACCGAAATGGAGATTTCCGCCCTGTTGGTGGTCCAACCGAGCCCTGCTCATGAGCTCGTGTGACGAGGCGTGTAACCTCACCGTGCGTCCTGTTCCCCGGTCGCGGGGACAAGGGCAAACCTGCCAGCGAATCGACTGCTGAATTGTCGGATCTCGAGATCACTGCGGAGCCTGCTATGGTCATGTCGCGAGGGCCGCGCCCCTGGATTGCTGTATCATGGTGCGGCAGTCGACAGCAGGGATGCCGCCGGTGGTCGCAGCAGGGGAGAGTGAATCGTCGAAGGAACGTGGATTTGTGGTTATCCCGGATCATGAACGGCCTTGTCTTTCGCAAACCAGAGTCGCGCCAAGGACTCGACATCGTCCAGGAGAGGAGAAGGTTGCAGAATAATTGCCTCAACAGTCTTTCCTTGAAAGCGCTCGATTCAATTGCCTGAAAGAAATCGCTTCTTGAATTCTCTGTTTTCGTAGAGCTTCGGGCCGCCGCCGTCTGGATAGTGCCAACTTGACTCGAAATACTTCCGTTCAAGCGTAAAGACGTCTACTGTGTCGGTCTCGTTGTTGAAAGTCTCGGGCAGGATGCCGTAGCGTTTCATCTCGCGGATGTAGTATGGGTGCGGCTTGAATCCTGGCATGTCCCAGCGTTTGTTATTTTCGAGACACTTCTTCCCTTCCTTGATCCAGGAGTGAATTGCCAGGTAGACGGGGTCGCTCTTGTGCTCAATCGCACCGACACCGTTTTCCTGACAGGTTCCCCAGCCGCCAGCCTCGCGGGAAAGGGGTGCGAGCAGTAGCGCCGACTTTTCAGGAAAGCTCAGGTTTATCGCCATGTGCGAATCCCAGAACTGAGTGTTCTTGTTTTTTCTTCCCGCGATCGAATATGTCGTCATTCCCGGCATGCGGTTCTTGTGGCATTTCGTACAGCTGCGATTGAACGCCGCAGTGGCCTGCTTTTCCGCAGGATGATACTCTTCGGTCAGCGTCGATTTGCGGATCATGCCCGTCCCGAGGGCGGCGTATGTGCCAGGGTAGGGCGCGCCGATATGGATCCAGTTGCGGATCATCTCGGCCTCTGGTGGTGAAAGCCTGGCTTCATGGTGCGAGCCATCAAGCATCCCCATGAGCGGGCTTGCGACGTCTCCGACGGTGCGCGGGGCGGTGTTGCCAGCTCGATTTTCACCCTGCGAGACATAGCCCATGCCGAACAGGGTGACGTAGCTGTGCGAGAAGCATGGACCATGATCGCCGGTGAGGATAATTCGGCCATCAGGTTTGTCCGGGCTGTGACACCTGACGCAGTGCTTGTCGAGGATCGGTTGAACGTGACTGGGGTAGTCGATCATGTATGGGACGTCCGGCACCGGTTCGATCCTGCTGGGCGCTCGCTTCAAAGCCTGGTAGATCATCGGTCGCGTTTGTGGCGTATTGACCCGATCTTCATGACAGCCGATACAGCTGAGGGTCTCGCCCGGCATGACCGACAGGAAGCTGTGCATTCGCTTGACGGTCTCGTTTTTCCCATTGACGGCGATCAGGAAGAGCGGTCGATTGGCAGGAACCTCGAAGTGCGCTGACCCATCTTCCTCGACCGGGACTGTGCCGATGATCCGCTCAAGGGTGAAGGTGCCACCGAGGCTGATCGGGATGAAGTCGTGCAGGCCATTGCCGAAGTTGAGCGGCTTGGGCATGGTCTCGAGAATGAGCAATTTCTTGATGTCACCCTGTTTGACGCCTTTCATATTCCGACCGATATAGACGTTGTTCAAAGTGAGCGTTCCGGTTGCGTTGTTCAGATTGACCCGTGACGGGATGATCCGTTCGCGATCACGCTTGATTACCGGGCGCGGTTCATGGACTTCGACTTTGCCGGTGTAGATCGGCTTGAACTCTCCTTTCCCGGTGACCAGTCCAAAGCGACGGCCTTCGTCTGCCGCAAGAAAGAGCTTGTCGCTCAGGGCATACGGGTCACGGAAGTTGCCTCGCGGAGTGATGATGGTTTTTGACTCCTTCGCATCGGGCCCCATCCTGCCGGTGACGGTGGCGATCCTGCCCATGTGTTCCTTGCGTCCATGGCCGGGCGAATCGATGTAGACCACGCGGTCGCTATCAGGGATCGGTTTCGCGTCGATGTAGAGATCACCGGCATGCATGTTGCCATAGAACACCTTCTGTTCCGTTCCGTCCGGGTTACAGGTCCAAAGGTGATGAAACTGCACCTGTGATCGATCGACGTATTCCCAGCGGGTGAAGGCGACCCGGCCGTCTGGTAGAACCCATGGCGTGTTGTCCTGCTCGATGTTGACCGAGATGACACGGATGTTTCTGCCGTCGCCATCGCAGCGATGAAGGTTGCCGACCTGCACGACCCAGCAGTTGACCCATCGCTTCGAGCGGGTCGAGACGAACATGATCCCGCCGTCCGGCAGGTAAGCAGGTTCGACATCATCATAGATTCCGTCGGTCAACTGCGCTAGCCCTGTGCCATCGAGATTGATCTCATAAAGATGGAACTGGGCCGTGCCCCCTTTGCGATAGGAGAAAAGAACCTTGCGACCGTCGTAATGCACCTGCGGATCGCGAACTGCGCCGGCCTGATCGTCGATGAGTGCGGTTACTTCGCCGGTGGCGACGTTGAGTTTGCAGAGGCGACCTTTCGAACCATAGAGTTTGTTGCCATTCCACTGATAGCCGAAATTGGCATACCAGTGACCATCATGGGCAAACGTTCGCTCGGCAAAGACGATTTCCTTGATGCCATGCCGGGCGAGGGTCTGCGTAGTTGAGTCCGAAGAAAAGGCGATCGCGGTTGCCGCAAGTAGCATTGCGACGGCATGCAACATCGTGGATGAGGGCAACGCTTTCATTTTCTTGCTGAAAGGGATTTAGTTTTCGTCAAGGCGTCGGAACGGCCCGGCAGACCGGGTGAGCGTGGTTTGAGCAGGAGTTGTTTCATTTTTCTTCAGCTTTCAATTCATCACGGATCTGGCCCCCACTTTGGGCAAAGTAGATCTTCCGTAATGCTCTCTCGCATTCGCATTCTTGACGGCAGCGGTGCAATGCATGCGGGCTTTGATGTGTTGAACCATGTCAGTACCGTGAATTGAGATGTCAGACGCTGGGGCCGACTGCGGCGATTTCTCAGAGCCGTGACACCCCGTCAAACCAGGGATCGGCAGAAGCAGAGCCGCAAATCTCATCCCCTCAGCGTAAGGCCAATCCACCCGCCTGCCTATTCCAAAAAGGCGCTAGGGACGCCAAGATCACGAGGTCGTTGGACTGGAAGGAGTTGCCTTCCGCTGGAGGTTGCCTGCCTTGTTCAATACGAGGGTGTAATCCGCGGACATGCCGGGATTTGAGCCTCGGGGAAGCAGGGAACAGGTCAGGAGTCCGAGCCCGTTTCCCAGCCCGGCAAGGATGCATTTCTGATGAGCTTTGAGGAGGAAGGTGGAGTCCTCTGCCGGTCTTCCCAATGGTTGCTAACTGAGCATCAGGTTCAGATAGATAAACAGTGGAGAGGCCGTAGCTAATGAGAATCTGACTGTATCTGCTTTTGGGCAAGAAGACCGTGTTGGATTAGTTTGGGTACCATTCGTCCCCGACTGCATAGCCTCTTTCCTTGAGCCGGTTCTGTTCCTTTTTGTAGTAGGATTCCAGCTTGGTGCGGTCGAACCAACGTTCAACATCTGAGTTAATGACATGCCCAGACCCATCGCTACCCCATTGGCCTCCACTGAGCCACTGGGGGATTTTTGCGAACTGGCCGGTGCGGCATGCGTGCACTGCGAGAAGAGCGAGCGGATCAACGACGTCCAAGGCGACAACCTTGGGGCGATCATATCCAAACTCCTGACGCAAAGTCTGTCGGACCGTACGTTCCTCGTGAGGTTCTTTTGTCTTCTTGTTGTGGCGGATAGTATGGATGCGATCGGGATGAAGTGAGAACAGGCCGGACTTTGGATCCTGGCGGCGTGAGATGATGTTATGACCGAGATGCTCCATTAACCTGAGAACTTCAGGCCGGCGGTGCGCTCGGTAGAGATCGGCGAGTGCCAGAACGTAGACCGGTTCAGCCACCTCGACGTTGAGGTTCAAGACGGGCTTGACGCGGAAATTTGCACCGATATCTCCCAGTCCAACTCCCTTGAAGAGGTCACGTAGAAGGGGCCAGTAGCGCCTGCGCGTTTCTTTGTTGGCAAGTCGGTAGGCGCGGGTCAGGGCCGCATAGAAACCTGGAGCTGCTGGGTGCGCGACAAAGGAGTCGCCCTCTTTAGCGCCCCATCCATGGAGCACCTTGTCTGGTTCGAAGACGTGGTCAGTGACATCCGTTCCGTCGAGGATGATGCTGCGCATGGTGTTAGTATCACGATCGTAGGCAGCTTCCATGTAGCCCAGTATCCAGTCATTGATTCTCTGGTGAGATTCCGTCAGTTCGCCAGCGTGCCCATATGTGTCCGCTGCTTCGATGATGGCAAGTGCGCCCAGAAAGAGTTGAGGCATGCTATAGATCCAACTTGAGATGATGACGCGTGGCTCAGTGACGTCTGCATCGGGAAATGCTTCTCGGTATACCTCCAAGTTGCGCCGGATCGTGGGGGTATAGAGCAGCATGGGCCAAATCAGGGTCTTGGGATCCCGGTGATAGGAAAGAACCTTGAGGTAGCGATCGCCCCATGCCCGCGCTTTGGGGTCCTCCTGCAGGCAACCCAGTGAGTAACCGCCAAAAGCAAGATCCAGGCCCACGGGAGTGAAGCCCAATACTTCCATGTTCGTGGGGAGGTCTTCCACCTTCGCCAAGGGTCGATGCCAGGTCCTAGAAAAATCAATGGTCTTATTAAAGCTCGCGTGCCGATTGTAGTGCATGGTGTGCCAGTCCCTGACGTAGACCTCCCAGCACCCCTTGATAAATCGCTCTGTTTGAATCGGCGCCACGTCATACCAGAAATCGTAAAACGGCAGCACGTTTGCCAACTCGAAGACGTCTCCCGAGCGTCCATCGCTGTAAGATCGATCTTCTGCCAGATCGATAGTCATGTGATTGCCGAAGATAATGAGCCCACTGTGTGGCATGACGTAATTTTCAAACATGTGAGCAGTCGCCGCCATGGCCGCTTCAGCATATTTGGGGTTCCCCGTAGCACTGCTCAGGCCTGCCAGGGTTCGCAGGAGGTTCTGGGTGCGATCAAATTGCGTTTGCACGATTGGCTTGGAAGCGCCGCCTAGCGCAGGGGGCATGGATGCCACCGATGCCGGGGCGCGTAGTTTTTCACGATGCAGAAACCGCACGAACATGGGGCTCTTCACCGGCCCGTAAATATCCCGACCGCGTGTGATTACGGTGTCGCCAAAGCGCACTGCTGCAGAAAGGAATGCATCCCCTGCAATCTCCTCTTCACTCAAGGCCTTCTTTCCCACCCAATTGGCCTGCAGTTGCTTTCTGGCTCGATCAAGGTCAATGCGAGAAGAAGCCTTCTCTGTTTCGGACATTGAACCCGGAGAATTCAGGGTGGTCTTGTGAGTCGGCCTTGCCAGTTGAGCCTTCCTTAACTGCGATTCGCTGCTGATCAGGCGGACACTTGAAATCACGGCATCTTCCTCTGCCCCGTCCGGACACCAGATCCGAATTTTGTAATTACCTTTCCGTTCCCTTTTTGTAATTCCAAATTCAGTTACCGGGATCGTATCCCAGAAAAAAGACTGTTTCCCGTTGCCTCGGGAAGGGTGGCTCCTTGTCAAATGGCGCCCATTGACTTCGATAGTCATGGAGCGAATTGGCCCGTGCTTTGTGATCCACTGGAAAGCCAGTTGGTGGCCAGGTTCTGGTTCCACGGTCATTGTCAGTTCCAGGGGCGTTCCCCGATTAGTGTAGTATATGTAGAATTCGTTGTAGCGGGCGACTTCCCGATCATAGCGGTTGAAGTGAATCCATGCGTGTGGATCCGGTGTGCTGTCACCGAGTCCAAGTCGGGAGAAAACAGGATGCAGGGCATTGGACCAAACTGCATAGCCAGCAGTATTTGGGTGGACGCGATCAGGCAGCAGCTTTGGCAACGAGGCTCCGTCAGTTCCCGCAAAGAGCTCGTAGGTTTTAGCAATGGTCACCTGAGGATCTCTCTCCCAGGCCTTTGTGTAGAGCGCGTTAATCTTTTGAATCTCGGCCACCGGCCGATAGTCGTCTGGCGCGCAGGGAAAGGTCTCGCATACGATGATTGGCATCGTTGGGCTGTGCTCTTTCAGCCGTTTCACAATGAGTTTTACATTGCTGAATACCGTTTCGCCTTTCGCTTTTTCAGCGAGATCATTGGCGCCAATCATGATCACCACCGCCTTCGGATTGAGCGCAAGAACATCCTCTGGCAATCGCAGGAGGAGTCCACGGCTCGTGTCACCGCTGATGCCACGGTTGATTGCCTTGAGGTCACCAAAGAAGCCGCGGAAGTCGTCGCTCCAGCCCTGTGTGATTGAGTCTCCCAGAAAAACAATTGAGTTTTTTTGCGCCTCCGTTTGGCTTAGCCAGGAACTGCGTCGACTGCGCCAGACCCCGCGGAACCATTCCGTTCGCCTTAGTGGTCCGACCCCGGGAAGGCCTTCATCGGTATCGGGAATCCTAAGGGGATCCCGATCTGGAGCTGCGCTGAGAGGGAGCAGGAAAAGGAGAGCGAAAAAGGCAAGCGTGCTGGCCGGATACTTGGCTGTCATTATGGAAAATAGTGAGGCCCGGGCCCTCACGTGGTCAAGTCTCTCACCCGTGAAACTGCCAGTGTCTGAAAGGGCTTCATGCAGGAATACGAGAACGCAGGAAGGGACTGGAAGAACCGACGAAGACTGGCGTAACCGAGAAAAATGGCGGCAGTACAAGATGGCGTGGTAGATATGCTGCAGAAGACGAGTAATACCCACGCTCCCTGGACGTTGCTGGAAGCGAACTGCAAGCGCCACGCTCGAATCAAAGTCCTCCGCACCGTCGCCGACGCGATCGAAGCCGCTTTCTGAAAGAAATTTGGTTTTTCGCCAAGGCGCCGGAAAGGACCGGAGAGTCTGGGGGGCACTGCTGACCATTTATCGCAAACAAAAGTTAGAATCATGATCCGAATCACTCATTTGTTTTTGCTCATCTTCGCCATCGACGCCCACGCCGGACAACAGGTCATCTGGCAGGAAGCCGAATCCTTGACCAACACCGGCGGCTGGTCGAATGATTCCCAGCACGTCGACATCATGGGATCTCCCTACCTGCTGGCGACCGGAGTCGGCCGCCCGGTGGAGGATGCGGTGACCCGGGTGAAGGTGACTGATGCGGACCGCTACCGTCTGTGGGTCCGCTGTCGCGACTGGTTTCCCTCCCACTCGCCAGGAACTTTTCGGGTGATCGTGGGTGAGACTACGTCGGAGGTCGTTTTCGGCAGGGCGGGCGACGATCAATGGAACTGGGTCGATGGCGGCGAGTTCGAACTGGAGGTCGGCGAGCTTGAACTGCGGCTGCACGACACCGGCGGCTGGTGGGGCCGCTGCGACGTGGTGGTACTGGCAGCCGGCGAGTTCAAACCCGCGAAAGATCCCGAGGCCCTGGCCCGGCAGCGCGCGCGCCACGCCGGGGTGAGCCCTGAGATCGAGGACATACCGGACAGTGACGTGGTTGTCGTCGGCGGCGGGTCGAGTGGTCTGGGCGCCGCACTCGCCGCCGCCCGGCACGGTGCGCGGGTGA
>Ga0066832_10000246_pt1 | contig 15774 bp, 9 predicted proteins | sample ETNtaG_35_FD_66731 | JGI IMG/M metagenome (GOLD analysis project Ga0066832, IMG submission 66731) | Marine microbial and viral communities from oxygen minimum zone, Eastern Pacific Ocean - ETNP201306PF51B | ecosystem: Environmental > Aquatic > Marine > Oceanic | place: Pacific Ocean: Eastern...
AATTCACCGCCAGTTGACTGGAACAATGCCATATGAATATAAAAAGGAGAAATCGCGATTAAATCGATAATCGCCGTGGGGGAGATGATATATTTTAGGTGAGGATACTTTTCGACGGGATATAACCGATGCGCCGTACATAAGCGCATTCCATATTCAATAGTAAAGATAGCAACAATGAAAACTTCCGTGTTACTGAATAGTTTTTTGTATGTTACATACAGTGTCGCAAAGGATTCCAGAACAATTAAAATTATACTACTAACGATAAGTAGTATGATAAAAATATCGAAAAAGCGATATGGGCCTTCTGTCAAATCTTTGTCAGGGTCGACAAACTTAAAAACTTCACCATTTATATCCATTTTCTCAACCTTCAACTGTAACAATCAGCTTTATTAGCTAATATGGATTGTTGGCTACAAAATTAAAACCACCGAATAATACGGCAATCCGAGACGCAATAAACAAATATTTCAAATCGACCTAAAACTATCTGTGCGACCGAAACGGGAAAGCTGTTAAACGATTGGTGAGTTATCACCAGATTTTGAAAATTGGTAACCGCCTTGTACGGCACCAGACTACACTTTATAATCAGCGGAACTGTGGTGAAGACTCGAATTTATTATCTGAATGCCGTAGATGCCTAGTTTTGTTTTTCCATCTTAATCAAACAGATAACAATATACCAGATCTCAGCTGTTTTGAAAAGTGATATACAGTAGATATTTATCGAATGGTTAACTCAGGACAGAGCTAACTTTTGGCAATGAGGCGGACAGATTCGATTGCAAGCCTAACAAGCAATGGTTGGATTTCCGGCGACATTCAGGGTTTTAAGACCCCGTATTCAATCCAGCTGACACCATCCTCACTTGACACAAATTTACGACAAATATGATGTTGGTATGGCACAAACGCGTAATGGATTTGTTATAATTCTATTACCATACCTTTTCAGATAAATTACAGATGTTTCACCTGCGATGTATTTCAGGTACCGTCGCAAATACAGAATAGAGAGGAATCAACTTGGCAGTCCAGCACCAATCTTCCAGTTCTCACCATTACGATAGCGTCATTTCGAGTACTGCAACATATCTCAATCACATGCACCGGTACTGCCTGGTAAAAACCTTACTGTTGCTACTCTTTAGTTGGATTCACATGGATTCAGCTAAAGCTATACAAGTGACAGAGATTATGTACAATCCGCCTAGCGAAGTTAAAACATCTAAAAAGGCGAAATCTTCAGTAGAAACTTCTACGAAAAGTAATGACACCAGTTACGAGTTCATTGAATTCTACAACGAAAAAGCCGACCGGCTAGATCTGGGTCAGTGGCAATTCACACAAGGCATCAAACTTCAATTTCCAGAAGGGACAATCATCGAGCCGAGAACCTATTTTTTGGTTGCTAAAAATCCAGAAAAGTTAAAACAGTGGTATGCTAAATCTTACGATTGGATGATTGATGTCCCCGTGTTTGGCCCCTTCCAAGGATCGCTCAATAACCGAAAAGATCATTTGAGACTGAGTGATCCAGCCGGTGGGGCAATCATCGATTTTGCCTACAGTGATCGAGGGCAATGGCCGATGGCTGCAGATGGAACGGGACACACCCTAACCAAAATTTCACCCCGTTTACATCCCAATCGGGCCGAAAATTGGCGATTAAGTACCAACATAGGTGGTACTCCGGGGAAAGCGGATAAACCTCCTCACCTTCATCAGAACAGACATAATTTGGCCTCTGTGGTCATTAACGAAATTGCGATTTCTCCCAGCCACAAGGGTCGCCGCAAGTCGTCACCGATTTCGGTCGAAATCTATAATCCAACAGCGAATACTGTTGACATCAGTGGGTATTGGTTGAGCGACAACCCGACAAATTTAAAGCGGTATCAGGTTCCGGAGGGTACCCAAGTTTCTGCGGGTGGCCATGTTGTTTTCAACCCCGACCAACTTGATTTCAAGCTCAACCTGAAAAATGAACGTCTGTATTTTACCAATCCTTCGGTTTCACGAGTCCTTGATGTATGTCAATTCCAAAGGTCACCTACAGAATCTTATCTGAGCTGGGGCCGTTATCCTGATGGCATGAGCGAATGGTATGTTATGCCCACATCGCTCGAGAAAGCCAACAAGGTCGAACTCAATACCAGTATAGTCATCAACGAAATTATGTACCACTCTACTAGCAATCCAGCCAAAAATGAGTACGTCGAACTCTACAATCGTGGTACGGAGGATGTCGACCTTTCAGGATGGTCGGTTACGGGTGGTATCTCTTTCCAATTCCCCAAAAAGACAGTTCTCGTTTCCAACGCCTACCTGGTGGTGGCAAAGAACGCGCGTTGGCTTCGTTCGCAGTACGACCTACCGGTCAATCAGGTGGTCGGTAACTTCAAGCAGACACTTAGCAACGGAGAAGACATGGTCCGTCTGAAAGATACTTTGGGCAACCAAGTGGATCAGGTGCGCTACTATGACGGAGGCCATTGGCCCAAGTCGGCAGACGGTTATGGGTCAAGTTTGGAGTTAATAAACCCCTACCAAGATAACAACAATTATCAGGCATGGTCAGGCAGTAATGAAAGAGACAAGGCTGAGTGGCAGTATATCAGCTACACCCGCACCTGTACTCAATATAGAGGCGAAGAGGCGTGGCCTAAGTTCCACATGCACTTAAAGGGGGCTGGAGAGGTTTTAGTCGACGACATTCGCCTGACCTCGACCGACATGCCCTTTTTCGCGCGTGCCACGCGTCGCCAGGGTGAGTTGATTAGCAACGGATCGTTTGAGTATGGAGTTGAAGATTGGTCGGTTGTTGGAACACACATCGACAGCCAAACGGACGGTGATTCGCCTCAACACGGTCGGAAAAGTTTCAAACTGATTGCTGCTAGCGCAGGAAATACAGGGCCAAACCATGTCCAGATTCCGTTAGAATCGGCCCTGGAAGAGGGAAAGACATATACTATCTCATTTTGGGCCAAGTGGCAGAAGGGAAACAATCTGCTGTTAACTAGATGCTCTGGCAACCAAATAGCGGGAATGCATCGAATTCCAACACCTAAAAGGACAGGGACACCGGGTGGTCAGAATTCTGTCTATCAATCGCAAACAGGGCCTATTTTCAAAAATACGATCCATGCACCAGCCGTACCGATTGCTACAGATACGGTTGCGATCGATGTTCAGGTCTCTGACCCAGACGATATTTCGTCGGTAACGCTATATTACAAGCCCGATCGGGCAACACGATCTTCATCGTCTGCTGAGACCAAATTCCCTTCCGGTGTTACTTCATCGGCTTATCAAGAGGTACCGATGGTATTAGATACTGAGAAGAAAGATGACTACTACCACTATCGAGGCCAAATCCCGGCCCACTCGGCATATCAGACGGTCGCTTTCTACATCCAAGCGACTGATAAAACAGGAGCAACGGGTACCTGGCCCAAGGATATTCGGTTACCGGGGCTATATCGTATTGAGAGAAACCGAGATCGGGTTAAGCCGGAACTGCCAAGTTACCGGATTATCATGCAAGAGGACGATGTGCGAGAGATCAACAGCCGTCCCTCTTTAAGTAATCAGATGATGAATGCCACCTTCATTTTTAACGAAACCGATATCTATTACCAGGTCGGTTGCCGGTGGACAGGTAGTCCATACCGACGAGGGAGAAGTGGATCTCCAAGTGGTTATAAGATCCGCTTCCATGCCGATCAAAAGTTGAACGGTGTCCAACAAATGGCACGATTCGATCGCAACGACAATTCTCCCGGCGGCTATTACAACGAACGATTATCCTACTACCTATTGCGCAAGATGCGGTTGCCAACAAGCCAGCAAGAGTGGATCACCGTCCGTTTCAACAGTGATCAAGGACATCCGGTTTGGGAAGATATTCTACCGCCCAACAGTCGTTTTTTATCGATCTTCTACCCGCAGGATGCCAGAGAGCAGTTGTTCGAAGTGAGCTCTTATTTCGATTTTCGGGGGGACCTCGGCGATGCAGGTAACTTTGAGAGCAGGGGAGCTGATTTCCGCTGGCTAGATAGTGATGACGCTAATCTGTATCGGTGGAATTACCAACCGCGGTCACGTGAAAGTGAGGGAGATTTCGACAATCTATTTGATCTGCTAAAAGCGATGAATCATACACCTGATGGTCAGTACGAAGCGATTATGGACAAGCATATCAACGTCGAACAGTGGATGCGGATGATAGCCACTAGGGTTGTTGTCGGTGACTGGGACTTCATCGGTAACAGATCGGGTCAAAATGCTTATCTGTACCGTCCTGGTAAAAGCAAAAGATGGGAATTGCTCAGTTGGGACAACGAGTGGGGTTACGAGCGTGCCAATATGTCGGTTTGGGCCGACAGTCCTATCCTTCAGCGGTTCCAGAAAAGCCCCAAACACCAGCACCTCTATTTCGGTTTTATGCGAGAAATGATGAACAAATACTTTAATGTAGCCTATCTAGAACCTCGGCTTCAACATTATCACCAGATAGTTGGAGGCACGTCACCAGAAACACTGATCACGTTTATTCAAGATCGCACAGCCTACCTGAATCAGGCAATTCCGCAGGCCAAGCCGAAAATCATCCATATCCAGCGCAACGCAGACCAACTGCTCTTACAGGGCACAGCCCCCGTTGAAACCAAGTCAGTTCAGATTGCCCAAGCGGGTGCATCTGAGGTCGAACACGAACCACAGTGGACTGGAGCCACAGAGTGGAGACTGGTGTTACCCCATACGGCGGAGCCTATCTACCTCAAGTTCTTGGACTATGATGGCAAGCCAATCGGCGCTGAACATAAACTGGATCAATAGGAGAAATGCATGATATTCAACATCCAATCCATCAGTATTCAATTCGTTAGACGACAAGTCGCCTGGTTGTCAATCGGGAAGTTGTGTCAGTTCTTTCTGATTATTGGGTTAGTTCAATTTAGCAACATCGATTTGATTGAAGCTGGTACTCCAAACCTAACCGAAAATGTCAAACTGCAATATAGAGCAGAGCTCGATTGTCGATTCGTGACCGAAAACCTGACCCTGACCCTGGCTTACGAAGTTGATTCATATTTACTGCCGGGAGCGCGGTACGATGTGCTTCGATCGAAACTCAAGTTAGCTGTCAGTGGCGATCGTGACGTGACCAAAGCCTATCGGGCCAACTTCGGTTCATCTGACTTGGAAGGGCAGTTTATAATTGCTTACCAATCTGCAGTTTCCGATGATGAGATACCTGTTCTACTGAACGGACCTGTTCGAGGTTTGTCAGCGTCTGAAGCAATTTGGGCTTTTTCGACGACATCAACGGCTTTCACGGTTCCGCTGAACCTCATTGCAGCTTTAGCTTTAACTAAAGTTGGAGACAAGCAACAGCCTATGGATACTGTTGCTCAGTTTGACCATCCCGCTATTGGTCAATGGGAGACAGTGATTGAAGACGTCATCGCTAATCAGCAAAAAGGCTCGGTGACAGGTTGGTTGCGTGGACCAGACGGGGCCACAATGGTGATTACAGACAGCCATTATCAAACCACCAATACCACCGATCATCCAAGCCGAATTTTAGAGACATCGATATCGCTATCTCTGGATGCCACTCTACCCAAACAACCCATCGACGAGGACCCTTCTGACGATGTGACAGAGTTGATGGCCGACCTGTGGTTCGATGAATCAGATGACTCCAGTAATGTCGATGAAAGTGAGATTTCGGTTCAGGACTTACCTCAGCCGTCAGAAGTTTACCAAATCGAGATCACCTACAACAGTGAATTGGTTAATCAGACTGGCCTAACCCAAACAGAGGCAGATACGGCTCAACAACTTTTACAGCAGGTTGAGCAAGCCAAACATACTTTGGTCGAGGCTTATTTAGAAGGCGATGACCGTTCCGTGGACACGCAACTTTCTGTTTCGTTGGATGATTCGGCAAGGCCATCGATTCTGCCACCCTTGCTATCCGACTTAAGTTTAGTACTAACACAATTGAAGCCAAGAGCCAAATCGCTGATACGACTGCCTGTGCCGGATATGAGTGCCGACGTACCAGGAACGTCCACTACCGTTCTCGATCAGCCTAGTGATCCCAATGCTCTACTGTTGCCCCCGACTGCCTTTACCGCCTCGCCAATAGCGGGGGAAAATGATGTTGTTTTGAGTTGGCAACCACACCCTGATGCTAGAGTCCAAGGCTACGAGGTTTTGGCTGATGGGAAAATAATAGACCGTATTGACGATCCAGATGAAGTTGAGTTCTACCATTATGATCTGACACCGGATGCCCAGATTGCATATCAGGTACAGGCGATTGCTGAGGCTAGTGCAAGGGAATTAGCCAAACCGGCCATCACTAACGAAATTCTGGTCGTTGTCGGTACGGATACAACTCCACCGTCACCACCAGAATCAATGGAGGAGGGTATTCCATTCAAGAAAGGGGAGCCATCGGACAAAGTTGGCAAGATGTCGGACCGACAGATAACCTGGGAACCGAGCCTATCCGGAGATACCGTTTCTTACCAAATCAGACGAGGAAATACGGTCCTGGCTACCGTTTCGGCCAATGAAAACCAATACTTTGACAGCCAAGGTGATTTTTCCCAAAAGTATGCCGTCTACGCCATTGATGACGGTGGTAACCAGTCGGATAAACCGGAAGATAATAGTGGTGGTTTTCGTGGTATGTTTGAAAAGTTCGAACGGTATTCACGTGAGGGTGAATTAGGAAAATTCATTGTCTGGTCGGAACGGCTCAAAGCTAACGTTCCGTTTAGAGGAATTTCCAATTTTTTGCGGGGTAACCTGATCGACACCTTTTCTTCCCACCAGGAACTCCCCAAACTGGTTGCGGTCTATACTTCTGCAGTGGAGAGCGAGCAGGATGCAGGAATATTGAAGGATTATCAGTTGATCCTTGCCGCCGCTTACCTGGCTGCCGGTCAACCAGAACAGGCAATAGAGGCCTACCGACAGCTATTGGAAAAAGCCGATGATTCTGAGCGGATAGAACTCTCATCTAATCTGGTACAAGCCTACCTGAGCAAAGGGGATTCTCAGCAAGCTATCGCTATTCTGACCTCAACCATTGAAGATCAACCTAATCACTATGGTCTTTACAGACAGTTGGCAGAGGCATATGCTGGTTTGAAAATGATGCCCAAAGTCCAAGAGGTTGCCCAGCAACTACAACAGGTGCTCGATCGCGCCGACAAATCGGATCGAAGAGATCGCAGAGGGTTTTTTGACGATAGGCAAGAAGACATCTTTTCAGCCCTGGGACACATTTACATGATGGCCGGGGAGTACGAACACTCAATAGCTGTCTTCAAAAGAGGGATCTTTGATGCTCGTAATCGCTATTTAATCCGTTCGTTAGCCGACGCCTATGAAGCCGCAGGCCAAACTGAGACTGCCGATCAGATTAGAACTTCAACCCAGTCAGAGGAAGAAGATGACCGACGAGAAAGGGGGTCTCGTCGATCCGGAGGAACTGTACCCGACACACCGATAGTCGATGCCAATGGGAGCGAGATGCGGTTGTCTGACTTCTCAGACAAAATTATAGTCCTGCACTTTTTCTCGCCTGACCAATCCGAGGCCAATCTGCAGACACTGACCCGATTTTTTCATGATAAAAAGGGGAGTCTACAGGTCGTCGGCATCACGGGCGACCATCTTGCGGCAGACGTTAAAAATCTAACCCGCCAGCTAGAATCGGTTAACTTTCCTCTGGTCAGATTCAATCAAGCCGAGTGGGACCTCTTCGAGTTTGCAGTTGGTTTCCAGATTAAATCAATTCCTACCACATTGACGATCATTGGCAATGGCTTGCTGGTCGACCAGAGACATTATACCGATTTATCAGCAGAAACGCTCCAGGATTTAGTACGGTCAACTCGACAGAGAAGAAGTGACATGGATCGTGATCCCAACGTTTTGTGGGCAGATCGAGTGGTTAACTTTAGCAGCCAATACTCAGACATTGATTGGTCGGTAGAACAGGTACTCGGGCCGCCTGATACCTACCCCGCTCATGGTGATCGGCCAACCGCTTGGTCCCCTGGCGTAAGCGATACCGGCCATACCGAGTTTGTTCAGGTTGGGTTTGAATCTCCAACTCGCATGGAGGGATTGAAGATTTATGAGACGCGTAACCCGGGGGCAATTACGCAGGTTGTTGCCGTTGATGAAACCGGCCAGCGTCATTCACTGTGGCAACCAGAAAGACCTGAAACAATCTCTGTGAAAAAACGGATTTTTCGAATTCAACTTCCACCTACAGCCTACAAGGTTGATACGGTAGAGATTCATCTAAGATCTCAAGCCAATTCTGACTGGAACCAGATCGACGCTATTGGGATTCTTTACCCACAGGACTAGGTCGATCCAGGGGCCAACTTAAAAAGTTAGCTTAGCTGACCAATTCAGAGCTATTTAAGGATGTGTTATGAATACCTCTAATGCTCAAGTTTATCGTGTCGCCATCATCGGCACTGGTCGTATGGGTGGACTGATTGAAGACGAACTGTCTGTCAACCAGTTCACAAGTCCTTATGGTCATTTCAGTGCCTACCAGTTCATCGAACAGACCGAAGTTGTGGCGATAGCCAATCGAGGTGCCGAGCGATTACAACGATTCTCAGATCGCTTTGGCATTACCAATACCTATCTGGATTACAAAGAGATGATACAGGTAGAGAAGCCTGATATCGTTAGTGTGACCACGCCATCGTTCGCACGCCCAGAACCGATCATCTTTGCCGCCGAAAACGGCGTTAAAGGAATCTACGCGGAGAAAGGGTTAGCCCCCTCCTTGGAATCTGCCGACCGTATTTTGGCGGCTTGCCAACGTCATCAGGTGGCTTTCAACTGGGGAGCGATGCGTCGACATCACAACGGATTTGTCCGCATCAAAGAGGCTATTCAGGATGGTGAGATCGGTCAACCCCTCTACGCCATTATGTACGCCAAGACCGATCTAATCAAACATCACCCACACACCTTAGATCTGGTTTCGATGCTGCTTGGAGACCCGAAACCAGAATGGGTAGAAGGCCGACTCGCTCCTGCACAAGGGACCAGATCAGCACCAAATTACGATCCCCAATTGCACGCTTTTATACCACCGGAGGGTGAGGAAATCGCTGACCCCATGGTAGAATCTTTCCGGGTTGGTTATGCCAATGGAAGTGAAGGTATATTTTTGCCGGTACCCGGTCGGTTCGACATTGACATCCACGGAACCGAAGGGTTTGTTACTGCCTGGGATAACGGCGGATCTTTCCGCATTAGGCGAGGTGATCGAAAAAGCGACCAAATCTCGGAGCGAACGATTAGCCCGGCTGGGGAAGGTCCCACCGTTTGTACCATTCGCAACGTTATCCGAGAAATGGAGACCAGAGAGAAAACAGATGGTAATATAGAGGTTACCATGCAGTCAGTTGAAGTCCAGTTTGGCCTCGCCCATTCACACCTGAATAACGGGCAACGGATTAACCTTCCCCTGGTTGACAGGACGCTCTATATTCCCGGCGGATAAGGTCGTCCTCATACACCATCAAGTGAGCGAGCCTATCTATCCAGCTAAGACAGATAAAATCTCCGATGACCGAAAGTGGAATCGATGATAAGGTGTAACGGTCACAGCACTCTAGCGTAAAATTACGCCGAAAGTTAGAACGTGCCATCCAATTGGCAACTCAGGATGAACCCAACTCCATTTGCACTAACAGATTTGAGGTATTAAATGATTATTGATTGTCACACCCATACCTGGGAGTATTGGCCTTATAACCCACCCGTACCGGACCACGAGAGTCGCGGCAGGGTTGAACAACTGTTGTGGGAAATGGATCGCAATCAAGTCGATCAGGCGGTATTGGTCTGCGCTCGTATCGATCATAACCCGGACAATAACGATTATGTAGCCGAATGTGTCGGGAAGTATCCAGATAGGCTAATACAGTTTGCCGATGTCGATTGCTCCTGGACCGAAACCTATCATCGCCCCGGTGCCGCTCAACGGTTATCAGAAGCAGCGGAAAAATATCATCTGACCGGATATACACACTATCTGCGCAGTGACTACGAATGGTTTGAGTCGGAAGAAGGCCTGGAATTTTTTGAGACGACCGCAAGCTTAAACCTGATCGCCAGTTTGGCTTTAGGCGCAGGATGGCACCCCGCACTGCGGAGACTCGCCCATCAATTTCCCTCCGTGACGTTTCTTTGCCACCATATGGCCGGAGCCAGAGCCAGCGAAGATCCGCCTTATCCAGACTTGCAAAAGATTCTGGAATCTGCTGAAGTTCCCAATATCTACATTAAACTATCCGGCTTTCACTACGTCTCACAGGTTTCTTGGGATTTTCCTTATTCCGACACTTTATGGATCGTGCGAAAACTATATGAGCACTATGGCCCCGAGCGCCTCTGCTGGGCCTCAGACTACCCACCGGTTCGATCCCACATGACCTACCAGCAATCCCTGGAGGTAGTACGGAAACATTGCACCTTCTTTTCCGAAAAAGACCTGGCGCTAATTCTGGGAGGGAATATGCAACATCTGTTGGCGAACGCGGGTTCAGGGAAGTCGTCGCTTAGCTAGCAAGTTGAGGTAGTAGCTAGCAGAGTTTTCCGCTCACAACTGAAGACTTCACTTACACACGGGCCCGCACCAATCAGACATCTGCGGGAATCAAAAACGGCTCTGAGTGATCAATCGTCGATTGTTAGGCGCGGAGACTGATGGGTTGCCCCTTCCTTCACGTAGTGACTCAGGCGTGCCTACGCCGTGAGGGAATAGTTCTTGACCCATTCACAAACCTCCTTAATCGTTTCCGGCTGGCAGAATGGGGGCATTACTCCCGCTGATGAGATGACTATTCCACAGTGATGTGGAAGTGCGTCTAAATCCTGTTCAATTTCAGCGATGATTTCTTTGGGGGAGCGCCTCCAAAGCATGGCGTTGGTCCCACCAATTAGACACTTGTCGGGACAGTTGCTTCGCCCATCCAGAAGTGTCGTATTGCCCAATGTCGGTGATGTAAAGGCTTCAAACGCTTCCACAGAAAGGGAGGCCAAATCCGGCAACAAAGCTTTGAGATGCCCGCACATATGGAGAATAAGTGGACGTCCTGCGGCCCGGGTAATCTCTCCATACTCTTGGATGTGGCGGTAACAGTATTTTTGATATTGGTCCGGTGAAATCAGTGTTGTCGAGGTGTTCTCGATAAAATAGAAAACGTCGGCGACGCTGTTTTCTACCAGAATTTCCGTCTTTTTTAACAAGATCTGGTGGATGACTTCAAACAGGGCCTCGACCTCCTGTGCATAATCCATTAGAAAATAGTGAGCGTTCTCCACGCCAGCGAGCCACTCCACCCAATACATCAAGGGCGATTCACCAATTCCGTTAATAGTCAGCGCCTCGTCCCCAATCTTTGTGACCTGTTCTTTTGTCTGCTGTATGGCCTCTTCATCTAATTCAACCGTAACGTCTGAGAAAAAATCCGTCATGAGCCTGATGTCGTCAAGGCTCCGAACGGGAAACGCCACAGGGTGCCAAGATTGAGATGGGACGTCAAATCTTTTAATCAGTTCCATTTTGCCATGCGGTGTCCGGTAAACTGTTTTCTGGACACCATTTCGCGTCGTCGTTTCGACTGCGGTGTTCTTTCTGACCTCCTTAACGCAGCCAGATACACCAATGCGCTTATCGCTCCCAATCCAATCGTGTATAGAATTGCTATCCATATTGTGGAATAGCCCCGTCTGTGCTCTTGAATATGCTGCATTCAGTTTCGGCCAGAACGGCAGTCTATCGACAGGTTCCATATGGACGGCTGCAAGCCACCGCTCTTTAGATGTCATCGGTTTCATCTTATCACCTTTTTATTAAAGTTCGCGGATTTGGGATTTTGTCGGGATTTGAATCTCGACCTGCTCTTTCAACCGGTTTCTAAGAAACTCACACCAGGCGTTTAAACATCCAGCCAGTGGGTAGCGTACTTATCCATAGCTTTAGCAACTGCTTCGATATTTTCGAGCGGCGTCGGTGGATAAACGTCCCAAATTAAATCCAGCCCGCCTTTGGGAGAACCGAGGGTTTGAATACAGTCGAGTATGTGTGCGTCGTTCTCTTCCGGTGTTCCGAAAACAGTGACTTTTTGCCGGTCTACATCGAGCCGGATGAATACCTCCCCCTTTGCCAACGTGTGGAGATGATCCAGACCGTTGACGAAATCTTGCGGATTGAGAATGGAAACCCCACATTCGATTAGATCCGGTATAATGTCGCAAACGTATCCATCGGTGTGAAGGGAAACATGAACTCCGTTAGAGCGGCAGTAGGAGAAGATTCGTTTGTAGGACGGCTTTATATATCTGCGCTAGGAATCAGGGCTCATAGGAAGTGCGTACTGTAGTCCCAAATCATCCCCGAAGCCGATAATGTCTGCGCCAATTTCTATCCACCGTCGGACAACCTCAAACCAGTAGTTCTCTACGATTTCGATGAGTTCTTCCAGTTCAGGGCATTCCTCTGCGATATCAAACATAAACTTTTCAAAACCGCGTAGATAGGTGAGACGAAGGAAGATAAAACCGTGATCTGTACCGCTATGGACAACCTTTTCCTGAGATTTAGTGTGTTCGGCACTCTGTTTCGCCTGTTCCCAATCGGTGAACTTCATCGGGGTCAGGTGGCTGATACGTTCCCAGGTCATTCCAAGAGTCTATTGGATGGCCGATACACTGACCATCAAGGGATTCCAGCGGATAGATCCAGTGACATCCCCATCTGTCCGTTAATTCGTCGTTCGCCTTACGCCCCGGCGAACGGCCAATGCCCACCGAGACATGCGACGAGAATCCCTCTAGCCAGTCTAACTTCTCTTTGTATTCCTTCCACACCGGATGGGTAATTGAAATGTGTGAACGCACACATTTATCACCCTCCAGGTTTATCTGTCTGAAGAACTTCTCTCTTTCATTTTCCATAGTATTTACCTATGGAGAATTCACACTCCTTAAAATTGATGATCTGTGCGATTCTCACTCCTCCGTTCTTGATCTTTTACCTTTACTGGGTGGTAAGAACCGTCCTGGCCTATTTTTCTTCTGGTTTCTCTTTCGGCCTTCGCCCTCGCAGAGGTAACAGAACCAGCCCATATTCACCTCCTTCAACCCCTGATACGCAACGAAATCTAGAGTTAGTGCGGTCCTTATCACCCGGAAAATTACCGGTGCGGATCGACGACTATGGTCGAGACTTGATAGTCGCCCACTGTATCGCTAATTTATCAGTCAATTCCACCGGTGCAACCCCGTTGTATTCCAGCATAAATAGGCCACCGGCGTATCCTTTAAAAGCGTGAGCATTCTTGATTCCCCCTTTCTTGGAACCGATACTATGGCTAGTTCGGATCTGGAATTCGCCGTCATCACCCGATCTGATATCTTTCCATCTGGCAACTAGACCTTCATCATTTTCACCGGTGCTGAATTCAACGCTATCTTCACCTGTTTTGTGAGCCGCTCCAGAAGATTTATAAGTAAAGCTATCAGCCCCCATAATCTTCCAGTTAGTGGTGCGCTCTTTATAACCGGGGCCACCATTTCGATTAACCGTCCCCACAAAAGTATAGAGGCTATCCGCTTTTAGACCTGAAAATACCAGGTCCAAGTGCCAACCGGGCCCGTCGTTGTAACTCATATTCCCGGTAGCATCAGCAATATCACCGAAGATCTTATCGGCATCACTACCATCGTTGAACATCGATTCATCTTTGGCCCAGTTAATGGTGTTGCCCTGAGATTTATGTTCGATAAAACTGGCCGTTACCCCCGTCTCTTCACCCGTCTTAAACTGAACTAGCTTCCCTTCTTCCGGAAACGGATTGCCACGGCCAAGGCCAAAGGTGGTAACGTTTTTCTTGTGAAATTGAACCCCTTTTTCGTAGACACAATCATTATACGCTTTCCAAGTTTCTAACGCATTAACGTTAGCGACAACAAAGGTCAATAAAACCGACGCGATTGTAATCATCCATCTATCACTACCTGAAGCCGATTTAGGTTTTTGACTTAACTGTATGTATCTCATTTTTCAATCCACCTCTTGTTTTTGTAGGAGGGTAAGACCACGATTCCTCCGGATCAAACCAACTAAAATGAATGGCAGACGCCCTAGACCGCAGGCTGCTGGTCTCTTCAGTTGAGTACATCCGTAAGAATGAATTCCCTCAATCAAGTCGGCTGCACGTCTCAATTTCTGAGCCTAAATTCACAACTGTTAGGCTTAGTCAATTAGCTAAGTGGCCGATCCTTTAAAAAGAGCTACGTTTGATTTGGCTCCACAGGTGAGCCAGTTTTCCCTTAGCTTCAACCGGCATTTCTGTTTTCATACTCAGTTGGATTTGGTCTGGTGATAAGGCTCGATGCCAAACTCTGACTTCATCCACTGCTCCCATATACACCTGGTAAGCCTTTCCTCGCCCTTTATCGACGCGATTCCAACCACCAATGATGGTGTCTCCTTTTTTTCCCAGATATTTCTCAGCCGCAGGTCCTTTTTTGGCCATTTCACCATCCACGTAGATAGTTCGTGTCTTTTTACCGTTATCGACGCAGAAGGTGAGGTTATGCCACGCTCCTTTTTTGACCAAGCCAGCATCGGTATCCAGGTCATTAGAGTAGTAGCCTAGCCGAACTTTGCCTGTGCTGTAGAGACGAAGGTGTAAGCTCAGGTTTTTGGAGTTCAATTCGTGTTGTGAGAAGACGACCTCTTCAGCACCGCTCAACATATCCGACTTGACCCAGAATTGGATGGTAAAGTCCTTATCGTTGAACGGAATGTGCGGGGCAACCACCCAGGTTTTACCGTCAAACTGAAATCCACCGCCGATTTTACCATCTATCCATTTTGCATTACCATCTACCTTGGCATCGTTGCCTTGCCCCGATTTATCGGCGACCGCATCTCCACCGCCTTCGTCAAAGGTCAATGCCAGCACTAGCCCATCCAGAATATCTGCCGCCTGAGTGGGTTGAAGTACCAGTAGAAGTGAAATCAGGCTAAAAAAAGATCTGTATGTCTTAATGCTAAAAAGCATTCGCATAAAAGTTAGGCTCCAATCTTACAAATAGGTATATTCCCCACGAATAAACTCGGAGGATGCAACAGTATACCGGGATTTACATCATGGTAGCAAGATGATGTCAGGTAACAAGCGGAAGAGGCTTGGCCAATTGATCAAGACGGCATTACCGTTCTGGATCCATACACCGAAAATCGGCGGAGCTATACTCGTCCGATTTGATTATCCGATTGAGACGGATAATATCACAGGACCCTAAGCTATTTAGGGCATGATGTCACTGGGGTCCCTCAACTTGGCCTCGATAGAGCCAGTGATGAAGAATCACTCGCAGGCACCCGGCAACAAAAGCGGCTGTTTGTCACTCGAGATCGCCATTTCGGACGTCCTATCTTCTTGGGTCAACTTGGCATAGGCGTTTTCTACCTACGCATACTTTTCCACAGCACAAAATATCGTTCATAAGGAACTGGAAAGAGCGTCGTAAATTTATAGTCAAAGAGAACTCAAACAGTCATTGGCGGATTTTTTTCGTAAGTGCAACAGCTAGTATTTGAAAAAAAGCGAGTGATATACTATTCTCGTTTTAGTCAAAGAACAAATACTACGGGAGCATTGATGAAGTATAGACAGATCA
>Ga0066832_10000248_pt1 | contig 15746 bp, 11 predicted proteins | sample ETNtaG_35_FD_66731 | JGI IMG/M metagenome (GOLD analysis project Ga0066832, IMG submission 66731) | Marine microbial and viral communities from oxygen minimum zone, Eastern Pacific Ocean - ETNP201306PF51B | ecosystem: Environmental > Aquatic > Marine > Oceanic | place: Pacific Ocean: Eastern...
GGAAGCTATCTAAAAACTCAGCAAACCATTTATTGGAATGGAAGAAGCCAAACTGGTGAGTTGGTATCTTCAGGCACCTACTTTATCCAGCTCCAAGCTGAAGACCACCAAGAAACCAGGAAAATGGTTATCTTAAAGTAGGATCATCATTTGCCTTGCACTTGAAGTAACTTGAGGTAGGCTTCTTCTACAAACTTGGTGTGTTTGATGGCTTTTGTTTCCATATCATCTTTCAACAGTTTGTTAAGGTACCCATTCTTGGTCATCCCCCAACTTTTGGCTGTATTGCTGAGATGAACAGCTAAATTAGCTGGTGTTCTTAGGTGAAATTGAGTGTAGCCTTTTTCTCTTTCCATTAATTTTCTCCTTTTTTCATTTTTGTTTTGACATGAAAATTACTTTTTAGCACTTGCCAAGAAGTAATAGCAACACCAAACGTGTGAAAAATCACATTGGTGCTCCAACCCCAAATTTCTTTCTCTTTTCTGAAACACTGAAATGACCTTTTTTTTGGTCAACTACTTTCCCTAATTAACCTGAAAATTATTTTCCATCTTGTAAAATTTCCCCATATAAACTAGCTTGAAAACAAAAAACAATTTGATATTTTTTGCCCATGAAATTAACATTATAGTATTTTTATATAACTCTTATATAAGAATGATATAAGGGTTAAATGGATCAACGATTATCTCTTATACCCTTGCATATCAAGGGTTTTTGATGTGTTTTTAATGTTGTTTTTTCACTGCTTCAGGTGTTAGCATTGTGCTTGTGACACCAATTGCGCAAGAGGTTATTTTATTGTGAGTTGTGAAAATATTATAACATATGCCTGTAAACAAAAGCAGCCAAAAACTATCCAATCCCTCACTAAATTCACACCTTTAGACCAGCTTGAATTTGATGGCCTATTCAATCAAAAACAACAGCAAAACCTACACATTGCTCTGGGCATAGACACTGAGTTTAAGCCATTAACCAACCAACCAGCTATTCCTATAGGGATATCTATAGACAACAAATGGTATGAGCATCCTGATTGTCCAACCAAACAACGTCCACCATTCACTCAGGAAGTAGCTATAGCTGATCATTTGGGTTTTACCAGTAATCATGGAGGAGGGAAATGGTGTACTACTCATAACAGCACTCTATCCAGAGGTGAGAAATATTTGGTCATCTGGTGGATACACTACGCATCTCCTAAGGACTACTCCTTAGCCTTTAAAGACCACCACAACTTCTGGCCCAAATATGGCCACAATTTTAAGCAACAGAATCATTTAACCACCAAAAATGATAATAAGTCTGACTACATCAAAACTGAGATTGTATTTCACACTCCAGAATTAAAAAGACGTCTAGTTATTAGGCCTGTTGATATTTCAAAAATGCAGGGCCAAATTAAGTTAAAAGAGTTTGTTGAGAACACAGGATTGGCTTGTGAGGCTAAGGATGATTATGACTGGAACAAACAAGATCCACTAGAGGAATATAAAAAAGATCCAAACAAGTTTGTTAATTATGCAACAAGTGACTCAAAAATCCTGTGCCAAGCAACCTGCAAAACTATAAATTTGATAGAAGGTGTGTTTTGTGATTTGGGCATCAACAAAGACCACATAACTGTTAAGCCAACAGCTGGTAGTACTGTCAACAGATTAATTTTGGGTGGTCTAGCCAAAAAACTGCCCAATTGGGACTCACTGACAGAAAAAGGACAACAAAACCTGCTTAAATGGACTGACTGGAAAAAACGTTTCCCCTACACCATACCAGGAGAACACAACTCATCATCAGTTGACCTGCTAAAAATGTTGATTGATGGTAATGATGAAAGCAAGTTGGTGCCTGTCAATGTAAGAGCTCAGGTTGATTATTGTTTGAAACACCCTAAAACGACCTACAGCTATTTAGGGATGGTAGATGGTGGGCGCACCAAAAATGAAAGACCACAGGTGCCAATTTGCCATCATAAAGGAGCTCTAGTGGACATAGACATCAAGGGTTGTTATGCCAACATCATTAGCCAACTCAATTACCCTATAGGGGTTCCAGTCATTCTTGATTATGAAAAAATTGAGATTGAGAACACTGCTACTGATAAAAGCAGAAGACTAACCCTAGATGCCTTTTTAAAGACCTATCAAGCAGAGCTGGTACCTGGACTTTGGTACGCCAGGATATCAACAGCAGAGGATAGTAAAACTTTGTCATTCTGCCAAGATCTAATTTACTCCAAGTTCATGAATAAAACAGCAGGCAATCCTAAACCTGATAAAGACACCAACAATAAAGGTGATTTTTTTCTACAGCTGAAGCAAATAGAGAAAGGTTGCTTGACTCATGACCTACTGCAGATTCTGAAACAGTGTGCTACTGCTAAGGAATGGAGTGAGTTAAGAACAAAAATAAAGGTTGATGCTGCTATGTTTTACCCAAAAAGCCAGCACTGTCAAACATTTGAACAGTGGGCTGAAGAACATGACCAGACTATTGAAAACAAAAGATCTATTGAAGGTAAGAAATGGTTGGCTATTCCTATTGGTGAGGCTTGGGTTAATGACTTAATCAGCCTTAGGCAAGACTATAAGAAAAAAGGAAATGATCCAGCGCAAAAGTTTGTTAAATTGCTACTCAACACCATATATGGCTCAATGGCTTCTCAACACTTCAATATTTCTAATGTGATAGTGGCCAACAACATCACAGCTAGAGCTAGAGCTACCATCTGGCTATTAGCTAAATCACTAGGTCTCTTTCAAACCATCACAGATGGTGGTTCTTTCAATGCCAAAGCAATCAACACCTGGAAAACCAAGAGACCAGGCTTGAATAGCCTGACCTTCATCAATCCAGAAAATAAGAATACTTTAAAAACCTTGTCTGGTAAACCCCCTCAATTCTTTCGTTATTTAGGCATTAAATCACTCAACTATCAAAATGGTGATTACTCTAGTCTAGCCTCATCAGCTCTAGACCACACTTGCCACTTTTTCAGAAATTTGGAGATTGATATTCTAAAACACCCACAGACAGGACAACCCACTTTTGAACTAGAAGTAGAAACTGTTAAGGATGTAGGCATCTACCAGTCCCAATCTAACTATGCTTTTGGAGATCAGAATCAAGATGGGGACCTAATCTTGGATCCAGATTACCTTAGCCAAAGAGGCTGGACCAAACAAGTATATCAAGATCAAGAATGCACCATTCCAATTCCAGATGACCAAAAACCCATCACTCATTCCATGACTTTAATGGCTAATGGACAGGCTAGTATTCCAGCTGTTTATCCTACAGTTTATCAACAACAAATATGCTCTTTAGAGCTGTGGAATCAGGCTAAAAAGAAGGCTGCTAAAGAAGCTGAACCACAACCACTATTTTCACCAGGTGATACCACCACATCCACTCTAACTCACAACCCATTTAGCTTAACAGCTTTCAGATGGTACACCAGAAAAAACTTTACAGACTGGCAAAAGTACCTCCAAGGACTGGCCAAGAGAAGCAAAGACACTCAACTTGAGAAATTGGCCACTATTTTCAGGGACACACCATACCATCTAGGCCAGTTGGAATGGATGAACCACCAGCTAGAAATGGTTGATTACCAATCAATTATCAATCAATTTCAGACTAATAAATTCTATTGGGATGAGGAAAAAGACACTTGCTTTTGCAGTCCAGCTAAAGAAAAGGGTAATTATAAATAAAGGCCACCTAACATTTCCTTTTAGTACCTGAAGTTTCAGCTTGAGGCTGGTAGGGAATGTGGGAGGACAAAAGCCCTCCCACATTCCACCTATATTTAGACTAACCCAACCAGATATAAACCAAGTTCCCCAACCACAATGAGCACTGCCCTACCTGAAAACTTTTTGGTTTTCAGGGGCAGCACCCATTGTGGAACCCTGTCCCCTAATGTGGGAACCTAATGTAGAAAAATTTGAATCCACATTAGGAATATTGTTGAACACAAGCCTACTCCTTCAACATACCCAACTGTCACCATCAAGCCTGTTCTAACTTAGAAAATAAACATTACAGATGTTAAGTTATATATTACAATATAAGGGCGCAATGTTTCTTGTCATAAACAAGGATAACTTTATTACCCAAAGGTCAAAACAACATTTTTCTGAGTACATACCCCTTACATATTAAAGAACCAAATGGGGTTCTGCCCTACCTGAAAACTTTAGGTTTTCAGGGGGCAGAACACTTTTAGTAATCCCTGAAACCCTTTACCCTACTGACTTTGAGGAGATTAAGGGTAAAATTTTTTACTTATAGGGGTAATAGAATATCCCCACATAGGTAAATAATAGTGATAATAATTAATTTTCTTCAGTTGGAATCTGCAATTTGGGGTTTCTTCAAAGAAACCCCCAAATTGCTTGGGACTTTTAGCAAGCTGGTTAATTAGAATCCCCAGCCAATACTATAGGAATGATAGTAGTTGTCTTTAAATATTTGGGATCTTCACTTAAGACAGGGAGAAGAGTGCTTCTGGTTCGGCTAATAAATGGGGTAAGAGAATATATAGACTGCCCAACCTTGGTTTTGATAAGGTGATTGTGTTTGAGTAGGGAGTGGGATGGTGACAATTATCTACATTTGGTACTAGCGATTGGCGCCCCCTAAAAGGGGCGCCAAATCGCTTGGTGTTCTTTATATTTAAAAGGAAATATTTAAGGAAAAATGGAAGGAAATTCTGGCTAGAAAAGTTTCAAAACTGTTGGACACAGGATTGAGGTGTAAAGCAATATGGTTTTTAGATTATAGTGACTAAATTTGGGGTTTTCTCAATGAAGGAATATGTAAAAAACAAAATAAGGGCTTTTATCTTCTCTTTTGCCAGCCAAAAATGCAGGTTTTTTGCTAGTTACAACCTGAAAAGTATGGTGAAAAACCAAACAAGGTGAAAATAGAAGGTTAGAGGTGGTTTTTTAAATTTAGTTGGGATTGGATTGGGTAGGAAGACTGGGATGGTGACAATTATCTACATTTGGTGCTAGCGATTGGCGCCCCCTAAAAGGGGCGCCAAATCGCTTGAAGTAGGTGGTTCTTATATTTTCATCACACATTCATTAAGAAGGACATCAGCAGGTGTTCTACCACCATAGACGTCAATAGTGATGGAACCTGTAGAATGACCAACTAATTCTTTTATAAATGGTTCATACACTTGTTGGGTGAGTAGCTTGTTGATGACTGTGTGTCTAAGAGAGTGGAAGTTCTTACCTTTCTTCTTCAAACCCAAATGTTTTAGGTACCTAGCAAACCAGTTACTGATAGAAGTGCCATAACCAGTAGATAGTGTTTTCTTCAATGCTGGGAACAGTTTCTGCTGATTATTAGCTTTAAGCTGTGTTAAGTAGTTTAGCAGGCCTTGTTCCAGTAACTTTGGGTGTATTGGCACTGTTCTATCACCAGCCTTGGTTTTTATAGTTTTATCAGCTGCGTTTTGTTTTAATTCCATTACCCAGATACCATTTTGTTGTTTGACATCATCTACATCCAATTGGCATATTTCATTTAACCTAGCTCCTGAATGTGCAGCCATCATAGTTACCCAGTAGCGTTCAGGTTTTTGAATTTCTAGACTCTGGGCTTTTAAAGTGTGCCCTAAAACCAAGTCCAGCTCAGCTTCAGTGAAGTGCTTCTCTAGCACCTCAGTGGGTCTGGAGGGCTCTAGCTTGCCCCTGAAGACGTTTGTTTGTATGTAGCCCTGTCTGATTGCCCAGTTAAATAGTGCAGACACTCTCTCCACATGCTTGGCTATAGTTCTTGGGCTAAGGAGGTCTAAGCCTTGCATGCCTGTCAATATTTTTATGGACTTGTTTTGGTGTTTTATTTTCCTGTTAGATGGTAATTTCTTTAAAATACTCACATAATCCCTAGCATGCTGATGTGTTAAGGAAAGAATCAATTTGTTCCCCAAAACCTCCAGAAGAAGGTTGAATGAATCTTGGTAATCAGCAATGGTTTTGTCACCAAATCCCCTGTCCTTTCTAGAGTCAATGAATCTACCCATCAAAGATGATAAAGTGGCTCTAGGAGTTGTTTTGCGATGCGTCTTCTTTTTTGACTTTGCAGCTGCGCTTTTGGCTGTTGTGGTTGGTTGGGTTGGGATAGTAGCTGGAGTGAAGTGAGCTATTTTATCTAGTTCTGCCCTCAGAAGGTCTTTAATTTTTTCTGCATCAGGCTTGATGGTTGGTGAGTCATGTCTGATGGCTGTGTAGAGCTGTTGGGTGATGTTGTGAAGGTGGAGTGAGAGTGCTTTAGCTTTTCTAAGTAACCCACAGCGCAGCGACAGCTGAAATTGCTTTCTTTTAAATAAGAGTTGAAGATCTTTTGGTATTGTTGAACGATAAAGAAAGGAGTGGCCAGGGTGACGTTGTATCAGGTAAGTAGCTGCCATGACAGAGTGTGTCCTGTAATGTGTCCTTTTGGACAGGAGCTCTGTTAGGCCTGTGAAAGGTCCCTCAAACCCTTGCGTAGCAAGAGTTTGAGAGGGAAATTGGAGGTGGCGGGAATCGAACCCGCGTCCGAAAGCATCTCAATAGAAGCTACTACATGCTTATCATCAGCTTTCTTGGATTCTTCATCCTTGTTCGCTGTTAATAACTCCCTGATGCAGGATTTAAGGCCAGCTAGTTCAGGTTTATCTGGCTGACTCGCCCCCGAACATCTCAAGCCAGCACAGCCTATAATTTTTACGCTCAGGCTAATTTGATAGGCAACAAATTAGCGGAACGAGCCGCTTAAGCGGCTAAAGCCAATTGGTTATCGGCAATTAAATTGTTTTCCGCCCATTTAACGAGGCCTGCGGAATCCTCGGCATGCAACCCTTATCTCAACTACTCCCGTCGAAACCATGTCACCCCCATCTTTAATGGTGGAGATAGCGCTGTATCGTCCGCCGGTCAGTTTTCTTTTTCAGGTCTTCCCGTTTATCGTAGTCATGCTTGCCACGAGCAAGAGCGATTTCAATCTTCACTTTCCCTCGGCTAAAATAGGCGCGAGTTGGTATCAGCGTAATGCCATCCGCATTGGTTTTGGAGGCTAACCGCCGAATTTCCTTTCGATGCATTAACAACTTGCGTTGTCGCTTAGGTTCATGGTTGTCATGTGTCCCATATTCATAAGGAGAAACGTAGGCATCAACCAGAAAAATCTCACCTTCGTCTACTCGTGCGTAGCTATCAGCCAGATTCATGTGACCTGACCGAATAGATTTGACTTCCGTACCGGTCAAAGCGACCCCTGCCTCGTACCGATCCATTAAATGGTAGTCGTACCGAGCTTTTCGGTTTTGTGTAATCACTTTCTGACCAGTAGTGGAACTACCCGATTTTTTCATAGCCAATTGATTATAGCACACCGTGATTCATCCGGGCAATCGTTATACTCCCTAAATTATTTCGAGTCTAACTTATAACCAGTTAAACAAGAAAATAAGAGTATGTCACAGCAGAACTCGTGCAACAATCTGATGTACACTCTGGTCAGATCATCCAATGAAGAATCAGTTGATGGAGAGAACTCGTTCCGTTTTTGGAGCGGCCAACAGTCTAGTAATCCACCAGTAGATGTAAAAGTACATTATGTCAAGATTGGTAAGCTGACATTAGAGAATAATTCTTTAACAGAAGTGCTCAGCAAACCGGCCTGAGGAACACAGAAGTATGAGATTCTAGGGGAGAATTAATCCGCTTACTATCAATTGGGGCAAGAGAACCGGGTTGGTACGTATCATCAAGCCAAGCGATATGCATACGCTAAAATGGCAAAAACAGTTTGGAGGAGAAGGTCTCTTTAGGCACCGGCTTCTCCCAATTTCAAACTACGGATTTTATCGACACGCGCAAAATGGTAATTTTGAAGCAGTCGCTAGCGGGGAATCATGATAAATTCAACTCAGCAGAAAATAGAAACGGCAGTCAAGGAACTGCCAGTCAGCGGACACACCTTTTTGGTAGAGGGAAATGCAGCCTTTCTGATGCTACCGGATCAGCCGGCCGATAAACGGCCGTGGGTTTGGTACGCCCCGACATTACCCGGTTTGCCTGGAACTGAAGAGATCTGGATGTTTAACCAGTTTCTACAAGCGGGTATGGCTATTGCCGGTATTGATGTGGGTGAATCGTTTGGTAATTGTCACGGCCGAGCCCGATATACTACTTTTCATCAACTGCTGAATCAGGCGTACGGTCTTTTCCATCGAGCCTGCTTACTAGCACGTAGCCGAGGTGGGTTGATGCTTTTCAACTGGGCGGCGGAACATCCTTCGGCAGTAGCCTGCATCGCAGGTATTTCTCCGGTTTGTAATCTCAACAGTTACCTCGGATTAGACAAAGTTTCTGTGGCTTATGGGATAAGCCAGGAACAACTGACAGCCGAACTTAGTCAACATAATCCAGTGGACTGTTCAACAGGATTGGCAACAGAAAAGGTGCCGATTTTATTGATTCATGACGATAATGATAAAGTAGTCCCCCTGGAAGAGAATTCAAATAGATTAGCCTATTGCTACCGGAAACTGGGGGGCGAGGCCGAATTGGTGGTAGCTCTCAGAACCAGGGGCACAATATGTGGGCTGGATTTTTTCAGTGTCAACAGTTAGTGGATTTTGTAATTGACCAGAGCAAACAATGTTAGGTCAGGTGGAGGTATCACCTGATTAGGAAATAGAAAATAGCTGGTGGCTAAAATTAGACACTATCAAATAGCAAAAATGATCATGACTAACAATTAAGGTGGTCAAATCAGAGGTAATTAGAGGATCAAAAGCAATTGAAAGAGAAAGGTTGGAAGGAGGATAAAAGTGTGCCAAAAAAGCAGAGACAAGGGGTAAGACGCAGGTAAAAGTCCATAACACTCACATACATGTCCTTGTAAATTCGCCCGGTTTTTGCGTTTTTTGGAAGGACAGAGGTCGCCATCTATCTGAACAGATGAATCTAATTGATTAAGTGGAATCCTGAATCCTGTATAGTTTAGCCTACCATGGATGATGGCATGAGTGATAGCAAAACCTTCCAACTGACACTCCGTCAAAACTGGAATCGAGCCGTCTCCAATTGTAGGAAGTGGCTCTAATTGCTGATTGATTGTTTAGCCGCTGTTACTGATTGGTAAGTTTGAGGTTAGCCTTTTCATATTTGATGCCTCGCCAGAGCTGTCCTACCAAGACGTGGTCTCTCTAGCTACCCTTACCATCCATCCGCTGCGTTTTATCCAAAAGGCGGGAAGAGATTAACCAGATGCTCCTCCTCTTAGCAGGTGAGCTGAAAGCCGAATCAAGCCTGGAAGATGTCAGGCACATTTAAGTTCCAACCCGCAGGTGCTTGTGATACATGGGGAATACCGGTTTCCATCTCAACAGGTGACGTCTTTGCCTTCAGCCCCGAAGATCTCAAGCCGCTCCTCAGCAGTGATATTAACCGCGTTAATAGAACGATAATGAAATTGCAAAGCCCAACGTTGTTGATCCGAATGGTTGGCTGCTGTACCATGATGGATCATCCCATCGAAAAATAGCACACTGCCTGGGTTCAACGGTACCAACACATCCTTGTCCCTATCAATATCAGTATCACAGATTTGCCAATCCCGCTTCTTGAAATGCAGTTGAGGCGCCTTGTGGGAACCAGGAATGACGTGCATGCATCCGTTGTTGGCAGTTGCTTCATCTAGAGCAATCCAGACGCCAACTACCGTTTCACCTAACGAAAAGTTGAAGTAGGCACAGTCTTGATGCCACGGTTTTTCAGTGCCGAAACCGGCTGGTTTGAGCAGGGCCATATCCTGTAGATGAACCGGCTGGGCATCAATCATTTGAGCGACTATTTGCAGTAGTTTAGGTGCGTAAAAAATCTCTTTGAGCAAAGGTTCATAATCGAGGTAGTTGTAGACCTTACGTACCGCGTTTCGGTATTGTGAGGGTGTTAAATCGTCTACTTGTTTCAGCAACTTTGGCTCAATTTGTACTCCGCGGAAGTCAGAATACTTTTTCTCTATCAGATTATGGATCCCTTCAACCGCACTTTCGATTTCCGCCGTATTAAAAGCATCTTTGACCACCAGATACCCTTGATGGTGAAAGAATTCGATATCTTCATCGCTCACATGTTCAAACCCATCCTCAATGCCTGCGGCAATTGTGTCAAATTGGTATAAATCAGGTGGATAGTCTAGTTTGCGGAATGTTTTAATCTGATCTAGGGTAAAACTCATCTCTGACCTCATTAGCGACTACAACTATAATTCAGGCGATTTAGGCTGATTTTAGCATAGTGCCCATGAGGTGTCAAAAGTTTCACCTGATGCGACTTGGGTTGGATAACATCAGCACTACCAGGCCATTATTGGTCAAATTCTAACTCCAATCTCTATTTTTATGACCATAAAACCTTATTTGTCGTTTGAAGATTTATTTTTTCTTTTGTATAATGCCAGTCTTGTTGCTGATCATCAACACAAATGAATTTATATAAGCGGAGCTAAAGTAAAAAAGGTCCCATTTTTCCGATCAGTAAAGTCCCAATTCCATCATTGGTTACTACTGTTCCTTATCAATCGGATTGTCAGCTTGAATCTGTGACTATTTTCTGCTGAGGGTTGAGACATTAGCTTTCAGCATCTAACCGAATTAGGAGAGACATTCCCATGAACCCGTCCGAATCCAACAGGTCAAGTATTCTGACACGCACAGTCGCAGACGAGGCACGCCTTCAGGCTGTGCGTACTTTTGCAGATAACGTGCTAACCAAAGGACAAGACCATTTTAGTGGACAGAACACCCCGCTCTTTATCGACGGCATCCACCTGGATAGTGCCGACCCGGTACAGTGGATCTTCCAAGATCAGCGCTTCACCATCTCTAATTTGGCCAGTCAGCAGAATCTGTTTCGCACCTTAGATCTACTGACACGGTTTTGCGGTGTGCACAAATACCGACAAGCCGCCGAGGAGGCCTTCCGCTACCATTTCGATCATCTGGCCAGCGATTGCGGGCTGTTGAGGTGGGGAGGACACCAGTTTGTCGATTTGATTACTCTCCAGCCGGTGGGCCGCTTCGATGCTGACCGCCACGAATTCAAATTCAGTTTTCCCTATTATGAGCTAATGTGGAAGGTAAACCCCGAGGCCACCAAGAAATTCATCCGGGCATTCTGGAATGCGCACGTCCTCAACTGGGGCAACCTGGACATGAACCGGCACGGTGCCTATGACCAGCCTATGGGCAAACTCTGGGCCAGCACCTATCAGAATCCTGAGCCTTTTTTCGAAGGACAAGGTCTGACCTTTATTAATTGTGGCACCGACTTGATCTACGCCGGTGCCATGCTCCACCAACTAGGTGGAGAGGAAGGCGCTTTGGAATGGAGCCAACGCTTGGCCCATCAGTACGTACGGGCGCGCCATCCAGAAACCGGTCTGGGAGTATACCAGTACAGCAAACCTCGTCGTCAACAGCAACCCCCAGCCGTCATGACCGAAAGCCGACACACCAATTCCAGCTATGGTGACCGAGCGGGAAACCAGTTCAGCCAGGAGTTCGGCGAAGTGGCTCGGGAAGGCTATGCCATTTTTAGCGGCGAGAGCATCTACGGCACAAATGCTTTGGTCCAGCTCCACCTGGCCGAATATCTGGGTACCAAGGGGGCAAATTTTTTAGAGTGGACGATTGATGGCTTAAAGGCCTACATGAAATATGGTTATATGCCCCAAACTAACCAATTTCGACCGATGTGGGCCGACGGTACGGATCTGACCGGCTTTATCTTCCCTCGCTTCGGCTATTACGGCCCGGCCGGAAAAACGCTGAGTCCTTCCCCGGCCAGCCTATCAATTTGGCTCTCCTACGCCCGTGCTTTTCGCCTGACCAGCGACCCAGAGATATGGCAAATGGTACGGTCAATAGCTAAGGGCTATGATCTGGGCGATATCGGTGAAAAGCCGATGAATGAACCGTCCTTGAATCTGGACAGCACTGAGGCCAATCCCCTCGCCATATTTGCGGTGTTGGAAATCTATCGGGCGATTCCTCACCCACTCTATCTAGACTTGGCCCGTCAACTAGCTGATAATATCATTCAACAGCGATTTCACCAGGGGTTCTTCCTGCCTTCAGAAAAACGGATTCACGCCAGTTTCAATGAGGTAGATCCGCTGGCAATACTAGCCGTTGAAGCCGCCCTGCAAAACCAGCTGGCGGAATTGCCACCTTATCTGGCCAGTCGGGGATATATCCATGGGCGATACGACGGTTATGGTAGGACCACCGACAACCATGCTATCTATTCGGTGACGGAGTGATGGGGCGTGTCGTCGGTCTCTAATAGCGCTGAGACCTGATTCGATTGTAATCCGGCTGGGTTGGGGTAATAGCAGTGCCCCAGATGTAAGGATGAAATAATTTATCTAGAATTAACGTAATATCTGCTTAAGTATTTCATGACAAAGCAACCTGAGGTCGCCAATGTTGTTATAATAATGAATGAAATACCAGATTGCTCCGACGTGGATTCTCTATCTTTTTTGACAATAAGGTACGCAGATGCCATCTGATATATTACCACCGGGAAATCTAAATAAGGGTTGGAATAAGTAGGGGTTGCATGGCAAACTGATCCAAGCTCCAAATAGGAATCAATCTGAGATAGAACGAAAGAATTATAGATTAACCGTGCAATAGTGACAATGTCTACAAACTTACCGTCCCCTACATTCGGAAAACTCGATGCATTTATCTTGCTACGACTCAGCTTTTGCTTAAGCGTTTCCAATTTCTTTTAAACAGGTTCTATAAATGTCGTGCTTGATTTCATCCCCCAGACTATCCGTGGGAAGTATGTCAGTTCCGGTATTTTAATAGTGAAGTAAATTTGTTCTTAAGCCCCCAAATTCCATCTCTTAGGTATACATAGATGTGCATATTATACCTATTATCAACATGAATGATTATATATTCTTCAAGTCCTGGAATCGTGACTTTCGTTTGTTAGCATTTGCAGTTTGTGGTGTAGGGGCATTTTTTGGAGTTCATTTCGCACTTTTCAATAACTTTATCGTTGACCGAATCGGAATAGAAGCCCACGAGTTAGGCTACATGGAAGCACTGCGAGAAGTCCCCGGATTCCTCAACGCTTTGTTTATCGCAATCATGATCCGCTTTGCACCACCGATTGTCGGTGGACTTTCCTTGATTGTAATGGGGGCTGGTATGGCAGCCTATTCTCAAACAGATAGCTTCTTGGGCATCCTGATTTTTTCGTTTGTATGGAGTATCGGTTTTCATGCTTGGACTCCATTGCGCGGGGCGATGGCGCTGGCTTATTCAGAGGGGGAACAGAAGGGAAAGCCGCTCGGACAGCTCAGGAGCCTTGGAAGTCTCGCAATGTTAGCAACAATTATCTTGTGCATGTTTACTGTGGATCTACTGGAATTTAAAGGACTTTTTCAGATTGGTGGTCTGATTGCGGCTCTTGGCGGTGTGGCGGTGATGTTTGCCTCGCCTCAGTTGCAGGCGGGGAAAGAGGATCGGTTTGTGTTACGGAAACGCTACTGGTTGTTCTACCTGCTCTCGTTTCTTCAAGGGTGGCGCAAACAGATCTTTGTCACATTCGCAATCTTTGCCCTTGTTAAAGTGTACGACACAGACAGAAATATGATCATCAAACTTGTTCTGATCAATCAAGTGATCGTCTTTATCTTTTCGCCAATGATGGGATGGCTTGTAGATAGGCTCGGCGAGCGGATTATGTTAAGCGCTAGTTATATAGGGTTATTTTTTGTGTTCATTGGCTATGCTGTGCTAAAAAATGCCACACATCTGTATGTTCTCTACTGTATCGATAACTTCCTGTTTGTTGGGGGCATTGCGCTGACGACCTATCTGAACAAAATTGCCCCCACCAGAGATATTAAACCGACCCTTGCAATGGGGGTTACCATGAACCATATTGCTGCGGTGACTTCACCGTTAGTTGGAGGACTAGTATGGATGAAATTTGATTATCGACTGGTCTTTATCGGTGGAGCAGCTTTTGCGCTGACTTCCCTCATCGTTACCCAATGGATGCAGGCTCAGCCAATTATGGTCAAGGTGGAGTCAAAATTCGCTGATTGAAAACACTCCAGAGTAATCATCGCGTGTGCTAAGTAACGGCACCGATCCGGCTCTCTTTACCCTGATTGTCGCTAACAGCTAGCTTTCGGTAAGTCTCCTACCTGCCAAAAGCCCGTTTCACTTTAATCCCGCTGGTAATTTTGGATAAACGGCAACTTTTTAACCCCGCCACTCTGATAGTGCTTTGATCCGTTTTGGAATCGAATCCCAGATCAAGAGTTGGAACCGATCAGCCGGAGGATGTAGCGACTTAAGAGGTAAATGAAATGAGATTGGCTACTGTCGGCGGGAGAATTACCGTATCATGTTATTGATCGACTTAACGGCTTATTGAGCTAATAACGAACCCGTTACTTAGCGAAAATTAAAAACAGTTAAAACCGTATGAAATCTAAAAGCACGTCCTTGATGGGATCACGGGTGTCTTAACACCTGAATCTAAGGAATGAATCCTCTTACACTGTTTTTGTTCGATAAATCATATCAGTTACTTCACAGAGAGAGGTGTTATGTATGAATGTCCTAGTCACTGGTAGCAGTTCGGGGATTGGGGAAACGATTGCTAGAACGCTGGTCGAGGCAGGACATCAGGTCGTGCTGATGGCCCGGTGTCCCGACCGGATTGTTTCTTTAGCAAAAGAATTAAACGGAGAAGGAGCAGTGTGTGCCCAAGCTGTGCCGGGAGATGTTAGCATTTGGGCTGATTGTGCGAGAGCGGTTGATAGTGGCTTGCAATCGTTTGGACACTGGATGCTCTGGTAAATTCTGCTGGAACCTGGGTAGATGCTCCATTTATTGAGGTTGAGCCGGATGAGATTCAAGACTTCATCCAGACCGATGTCACAGGTGCGGCCCAAATCTCAAGGGCAATCTTGCCTGCACTCCAAAAAGGTGCTAGGGGTCGAATCATTCACATCAACGGGTTACAAGGCTTCATCCGCCAGCGTCCACCGGTATTGTATGCCGCGGTCGAGTCTGCCGTGCGTGGGCTCTGTGAGAGCTTGCGTTGGGAAGCCGCCTCCTACGGGGTTCATGTTGGACTCATCACATTGGGTTCCGTAGCCAACACTGAACCCGCAACCCCAGAACCGTCTGTTTTGCATCAGGAGGGCAAACGCTACCGGTTGAGTCGATCCGAAGTTACCTCAGCCGTCTTGTTCATGCTTTTGCAACCTACCGGTGTCAATGTGGACGAAATCATCCTGACCCCTTTGGGGCAAGGATGGTAACAGAACAAAATGGGATGGGCTATGCACCACATTCCGCATAGGACGCAATTATAAATCGAAGTTGTTGGCATACTTTCCACGAATAAATTGAGAAGGTGCAACAGTATACCCGGAACAACTATCGGATAGTTTCATATACTATACTCAATTCAAATAGGAAGCCGAAAACTTCGGTTTAATAATTTGAAAATTATCGGTTCAGATATGTTGAAATTCTTCTTCTGGCCCAGATTGATTTCCTAGGAATCCTAGGACATTTTTTCTAACGTCATCCAATTTGAGATGAAATTTATTGTCGACCACTTTTTTCTTTAGGATTTTCCAACCTCGTTCAATAATATTGAGATTGGGTCAATCTGGTGGTATAA
>Ga0066832_10000261_pt1 | contig 15449 bp, 18 predicted proteins | sample ETNtaG_35_FD_66731 | JGI IMG/M metagenome (GOLD analysis project Ga0066832, IMG submission 66731) | Marine microbial and viral communities from oxygen minimum zone, Eastern Pacific Ocean - ETNP201306PF51B | ecosystem: Environmental > Aquatic > Marine > Oceanic | place: Pacific Ocean: Eastern...
ACAAAACAAGGACAGACAGAAGGTGCCTGTGTGACGAAGAAAGACCCACCTGGCTACAAGTGAGTGCATTACTGGGGGACTCCCAACAGAGCAGGCGGACCAAAAGATGGTGAATACAACGCTTATCATCCAAGAAATCCGCGCCTAACATACCGCCAGAAACACCCCATTACTACAGTCGAAGTGATAGGTTCCGATATTCAACAAAGAGGATGGAGTGGTGCATGCAAAGTTAAACTTTAAACACTTCTATCCTCCAAATTTCTTCTTAGTCGCTGCTACTACTTTTACAAACTTATCAAGAATTATTGGGACATCATTGAAGATAAAAGTATATAGCCATATACCATGCTCCCTTTACTATCAAGCAATTGCTTTTAAGCAAGATGCGGTTAATTTAGCCCGGCATCATAGCGATGCCAGATCTGCTTTAGTGGCTCTCAATAGTATAAATAGACTATTGCCTGCAACCCCTCACTCTCAACTGGCATACCAAAATGCACAGCGATGGCCTTGTGGTTCAAGAGTCCAGCCCTGCCGCTTATAAAAAGAAACAACACCTGGATCTGCAAAGAGTGTGACCCGCTCAATGCCCATCTCTTTAAGAGACTCAAGGATGTAATCCATCAGCTGCTTACCTAGCCCTCCCCCTTGATAGAGAGGGTGAATCGCTACATCCCAAACAGTGGCCTCGAGAACTCCATCTCCTGTGCATCGAGCAAAGCCAACTAAACGAGGGAATTGGGAGTCATGACGCCAGAGGCCCACATTCAAGAGAGTGTGCTCAAGTGCCCGATGCACGCGCCGCATCGGGCGGCGACTCCAGCCCACAGCCGTAAGCAATCGCTCAAGCTCCAAAAGATCGAATTGACGGTATTGACTGATCACAAGGCTGATCTGCTCATTAGCGAAGAGACACTCACGTGCCCCCTGCCCATAGGCCTGCTCAAGTACCTCTGGCGTTAGCAAACAGGAGCTGATCACACAGCAGTGCTGAACTCAACTGATCCTGCCTCACCATCACCCCCATAGCTCTCAATCTGGAGGTTGCTGTTGCTATCTACGCCATCAAAATCGAATGGCTGAATCCAAAGAAATGAATTCAGAGTTTGGCCAGTCCCCGCTCCTGCAGTTCCGCCAACTGAGAGTAGAGCCCGCCTTGAGCACGAAGCTCTAGGTGGGTTCCCTGTTCAACCAACTTGCCCCGCCGAAGCACCATGATGCGATCAGCTGCTTCCACAGTGGCCAAACGATGGGCAATGACAACAGCAGTACGACGTTCAAGCAACCGATCCAGATCCCTTTGCAAGGTTGCTTCGGTAGAAGGATCCATGAAGGCTGTTGCCTCATCCATTACCAATACCGTGGGATTGCGAATAGCAACCCTGGCAACTGCCAACAGCTGTCTCTCTCCTGATGAAAGATTGCCGCCTCTCTCCCTAAGCTCAGTCTCCAAGCCTTGGGGCAACCGATTGAGCAAAGGGTCAAGGCCAAGATCCCTACAAATCTCCCGCAAGCGATCATCATCAATAGAGGCATCCAATCGCAAGTTGTCTGCAACATTGCCGCTGAATAGGAAGGTGTCCTGAAGCACTACCCCCAACTGTTTACGGAGCCGTTGGAGAGGAATAGTTCTGATATCCACGCCATCGAGCATGATCCGCCCGAGCTGAGGCTCATAGAGTCGACAAAGCAAGCGAATAAGTGTCGTCTTACCTGAACCGGTTGGTCCGACAAGGGCAACATGTTCACCAGGAGCAATCCGGAAACTTAGATCTTGGAGAATCGGCTCATCTGGCCGATAGGCAAAACTCACACCCTCAAAGACCACCTCCCCAACAGGAGCAAAACCCTTGGATCCTGGGGCGACAGATGCCGGCTTGATAGGGCTCTGATAGTCAGAACTCTGATCAACAATGTCAAGCGGCTGCTCCAGTAATTCACCAATCCGTTCAACAGCCGTCAGTCCCCCCTGAATCTGGGTAAAGCGATCTGCAAGTTGGCGTAAGGGTTCAAAAAGTCGCTGAGAATAAAGAATGAACGTTGTCAAAATACCAAGTCCCATCGTCTCGGCAGTCACCATCCATCCACCAAAGGCAAGCACCGCTGCAACGGCGACAAGAGCAACCCATTCAACAAAAGCAGAGATACTGCTGTCGTAAAAAATCGTTCCGTTGACAGCCTGCCGATAGGCCGAACCTGTTCGCTCAAAAAGCTGGCCATTAAAAGTTTCTCGACGAAACATCTGGACTACTTCCAACCCCTGAAGGTTTTCCTGAAAGTCAGCATTTAGCTGTGAAAGCTCTTCCCGCACGCGGTAATTAGCCTTCCGAAAGCGCCTTTGCAACCAAAGGATCACCAGAGTTACAGGCACCTGCGTTAACAGCAGCAATACACCTAGGCGCCACTCAATCAAAATCATGGTGACTGAAATCACCACAAGAGTCACTAAATCAGTCAGAACGCCCACAGCTCCACTGCCAAAGACTTCGGCCAGTGCGTTTACATCACTAGTCAGCCGCGTCAGCAGCTTGCCCACAGGCATTCGGTCGTGAAAACGTAGCGAAAGAGCCATTGCATGGGCAAACAGATCATTACGAATACGAGCAGTGAGCCGCTGTCCCAAGGACTCGATATTGAAGCTCTGAAAACCCTGCAGACCCAAACGCAGAAGAACAGAAAACAGAAGAGTCCCAACCAAAATCCTGACAGCTGTACTCATTGGCAGAGCACTGAGCCAGGGGAAGGTTGACTCGTTCCTCAAAATGCTTATCGCTTCACCGACTAAAAGAGGTTGAATGGCCCCAGCTAAGGAGAGCGGCAGCAAGAGGGAAAGGATGATCCAAAGACGCCGACGGTCCTGACTGAGATAGCGCCCAAGACGCCGCACCCGCTGAAAATCAGTAGCTGCCATCAAACTGAAGACTTATGTCCTGATTCCTGGATCCGCATCGCCTCAACGATCGACTGAAGTTCTCCGCAGTCCAACCGCAAGGCCAGTGGATGGCCAATCAAGCGTGCTGAGGACTGAAACAACTCCTCTATAGCCACCAATCCATTATCGCGAAGAGTTCGGCCGGTAGCGACTAGATCGACAATCGCTTCAGCAATGCCTGTCAACGGACCAAGTTCAACTGAACCGGTAAGGCGAACAAGCTCTACCGGTAGATCTAAAGCATCGAAGAATTCCCTAGCACAATTGGTAAATTTGCTTGCCACTCGACAATGTGGTGGCAGATCTGCTGCCCGCTTGTAGCCACTGCTCTCCTTCACAGCCACGGCCATACGGCAGCCACCGAAGCCAAGATCAACGAGCTGAGCAACTGGCATCTGATGCTCGCGCAGCACGTCATAGCCCACAACTCCCAACTGCGCCTGGCCATAGGCGACATAAACAGGCACATCTCCGTTGCGCACCAACAATGCCCTGGCCCTGCCACAACTAGAAGGCACCATTAGCTGACGGTTGCCTGAGTCAAGTACAGCCGAGAAATCAAGGCCAGCAGCTTGAAAACGAGCAACCGAGTCATTCAGCAGAGCTCCCTTTGCCAGCGCAACGGTGATCATGGAACCATGCGTCGACCTGGACTTTAACGATGGAAGCGACTTCAACGTCTGCAATAAGCGATCGTCAGCATTCCTCCATCCATGCCCTGCCTGTTTTAGAAGACAACATCATCTGGATCTGGATTGAAGGAAACCAAGCTGTCGTTGTCGATCCAGCTGTAGCTGAACCAGTAAAGAGATGGCTGAAAACAAGGAATCTTTCACTAGAAGCAGTGCTTCAGACCCATCACCATGCTGATCACATCGGCGGAACCCTTGAGCTACTTAAAGACTGGCCTGAGGCAGCTGTGGTAGCCGCCGCGGCCGATATTGATCGGATTCCTTTTCAGACCATCTCCATTGACCATGGGGATCAGATCTCCCTGTTAAATAGCACTGTTGAGGTCTTAAGCGTTGCTGGCCATACCAGAGCTCACGTGGCCTACTACCTACCCACTACAAAAGAGGACAGTGGAGATCCAGCCCTCTTCTGTGGTGACACCCTTTTCGGTGCTGGATGTGGCCGGCTCTTCGAAGGAACCGCTGAAGACATGCATAGAGCACTTCAACGCCTCAGCTCACTACCCGCAAAGACCAGAATTTATTGCGCTCATGAATACACAGAAGCCAATCTGCGCTGGGCTGCCGCTCTACAGCCAGAGGATGTCGCGATAAATGAACGCCTTGCAGATGTTTCTGCTCGCCGCCAGCGAGGTGCCCTAAGCCTGCCAAGCAGCATTTCAGAAGAGCAACGTACAAACCTCTTCATGCGTGCTCAAAGCAGCAAGGAACTGGCAGAACTTCGCCAACACAAAGACCAGTGGCGAGGCTAATTGTTCCTGCTCCAAAAGGATTGAGACATAACCAGAGCCATTGATGAGCAAGGGAATCGAGGCAGTCAGAACACGCACAAAACTGCATCACACTCTGAGAACTCGAAATTGAGACAGCAACTGAGCGCGATGATGAATGACTCATACCGATCCAAAAATGACCGCCCCTTCTATGCAAGCAATCAATACAGCATCAGCTCCAGCACCAGTTGGCCCCTATAACCAGGCCGTACTAGCCGGAGGATGGCTTTACTGCTCTGGTCAGATTGCCCTTGATCCAGCCAACGGGGCGATGGTTGGTCAAGGAGATGTGGAAGCAGAAACCCGTCAGGTACTCAAAAACCTGATGGCAGTGCTCAAGGCAGCTGGTGCCGAAGCAACTCAGGTAGTACGCACCACGGTTTATCTAATAGATCTGACGGACTTTCAAAGGGTTAATGCTCTCTATGCCGAGGTCTTCGGATTAGGCATCAGCCCAGCAAGGGCCTGTGTTCAAGTAGCCGCCCTGCCAAAAGGGGGACGGGTAGAAATCGACTGCATTGCTTGGCTCGGCTGAGATCAACTAAAAAGAAGTAAAAAGATTCGTTCACTCCTAAAGCTCTCGCTGAAGGTCTTGTCTGTTGCCTTGCAAGAGATCAGATATCCACTGGAACTTCTAAACAGCCAACATAGGCCGGTCGGACAGTAAACTAAGTAGTCTCAAGATTGCTTAGGTTTAGAGGCGTACTGCGAGGAACCATGGCCCAAGCCAAGCTAACCATTGGCGAACTAGAGGCGGGTTATCCCCTTTACTGCAAGGCCTTGAGGCGACTTCTACAAGAAGGTCGCAGCACTGAGGACATCGAACGCACCGTTTGTTGGAGCCACCTGGAGACCCTTAATCGTTGCCTACCTGGTCGATACAAGGCCCCCTCGTATTTACTTGTGCTGATCAAACGAGATCTGGAACAGCCAGAACAGCCAAATTAGAGAGCAGCTACTAGCTGACAAAAACTTTTTTCCATACTCATTCCAAAGAATCGGTAAGAGGTTGAGACGGATCACGACCTTCCACCTCCCCTTGAAAAACACGACTGGCCAAGATATCAGCAGGTTCAATCGTCATAAGTTCGTCACGGCTAAGAGGTTCTCCCATCCGAGCAAACAACCGGTTTGCCTGCCGCAAACGGGTCCTGTCTAAAGCATTGCGAATTGAACGAGCATTGGCAAAAAAAGGAAGCTGACGCCGTCGTTCGATGTAATCCTCAAAAACATTCACAGCATCGTCACTGAAACAATAATGCTGTTGAACAAGTAATAACTGAGCAATTGCCATCAGTTCTTGATTGCTATAATCGGGGAAGTTAATGTGATGAGCAACCCTAGAAGAAAGGCCCGGATTGGACTGATAGAAGTCATCCATTCTATCTTTATAACCAGCGAAAATAACAACAAAACTATCTCGCTGTCGCTCCATATCCTGTAGCAAGATTTCAATTGCCTCTGCGCCATAATCCCTTTCATTCCCAGGCTTATAGAGGTAATAAGCCTCATCTATAAACAGCACACCCCCTTGCGCTCGCTTAATCATCTCCCGAGTTTTTGGTGCCGTATGACCTACGTACTGCCCCACTAAATCATCACGAGTAACTGTCACAACATGACCTTTGCGCAAATAACCAAGGCGATGAAGGATTTGAGAGATTCTGCTTGCAACAGTGGTCTTTCCTGTTCCAGGACGCCCCGTGAAAGACATATGCAGGCCTGGCATTGTGCTGGGCAAATCGAGATCCTGCCTAGCCCGATCGACTAAAAGCAAGGCGGCAATTTCCCGAATTCTGGTCTTAACAGGCGTCAAGCCAATTAGCTCACTATCTAACTGATCAAGTACCTCGGCGACGCCAGAATCTGCGTATGCCGAAGACAGATCAACTGAGGAGTCCATCTATCTCAGTTGCAAATTGATAGTCGGCTTCATTCAACTCAACCCCCTCATCATCGTCCTCTGGCCGCAAGGTAATATTCACATAAGTACGTCCAAAGCTGATATCAGGGAAGCGCTTTGCTGCTTCGGTATAATCACCAAGCCGCTCAAGAAATTCCCTGGTTTCGTTATAGGTTTCGAATTCAAAGCGGCGTTCAAGACGGAAAGGTCGATTACGCTTCTGCCATTTATTCATAGCAAGAGTAGATGGATGGTCGGATGGTCCTTTTTAAAGTTAAAGATTGACCTTGTTACCAATTCTCAAAGATAGTCGAATGCTTCTCTAAGTAAAATTGCTATGGCAAAAGGAATGAAGAGATCCAACTCTAAAAGCAGGTAATAACTGGCTTAACTTGGACGCTTTACGCGAATTGGCTTTAATGCCGGCTCAACCTCCTCGTGTGGTCGAGCAATAATATGTGCTGCGACAAGGCCATCGCCAACCCTTTCACAAGCATCTGCACCAGCGCGAACGGCCGCATTCACAGCTCCTGTTTCACCACGAACCATGACAGTCACATAACCACCACCAACATATTCCCGAGAAACAAGAGTGACCTCAGCAGCTTTAGTCATTGCATCAGCTGCTTCAATAGCCGGGACCATTCCGCGAGTTTCAATCATTCCTAGTGCAACCCCATAGATAAAGGGGGCATCAGAAGGGCTTGGACTCTTTATGGAATCATCGAATAAAGAGCTACCTCCACTGGAAGTATTAACACTCTTACCACTAGTAGATGCAGGACTTGAGCTCGTAGCTCTACTAGGAGATTTAGAAGATGCCGTGGAACCACTCTGACTGCGAACAGCGGAGGGTTTTGAAGTTGAAGTGGGCTTTGAAGGGGGCGTTGTCACTGGAGTTACATCAACTGTTTTTGACTGACTAGAAGTAGCTTTTGCGGCCGGTTTAGAACCTACAGGTAATGAAGATGCATTTACCGAGGTGTTGCCTGAAGAACTAGAAGAAGAAGATTTCGCCATGGCTAAAAAATTTCAAGAAAGAAGAAAATAAATGGGGTGTTATTCACCTATCCATCAGGCGACCAGTAATCAATGATCCCTCCAATTGTCAGATCTGTCTGAATGTTGGGATCTGGACAGGCAAAACGTGCTGCCGATCCACTAGAAGTAAACACCCAATTACCCTCTCGCGAGCCAACGGGATCAACAGCAACCAATTGCTTCCCTGAGTTATTGCGAAGTATGCGCAGATGCATATGACCAAGGCCGTCAACCCTTTGAGTACAAACCAAGCGACCAGTTACCTGCATTATTTCCATCAGGCCGACCCCTCATTAACTGGCTTAGGAGCATCAGGATCCCAATGATCAATTATGCCAACAATAGTAAGATCACTTGGATAAGACTTACTTCCGGCTGCCTCTCTTGCAGCAGAGCTGCCAACACAAATAACCCAATCGTCTGGCTTACAACCAACAGCATCAACTGCCACTTTTTTGGAACTACCATCAAGAACAACTTGAAGGCGTTTGTGCTCGAATCCGGGGATTCGATTAGTAGAAACAAGTGGTCTGAGAACCTTGCAGATCAACATTTTAGTGTGCCTCCTGATGAATAGGCTCCAAGGAGGAACCGACTACCTCTGAAACTTCTTTCTTATCACGATCGCGGATAGTTAGGAAGGTGTGAAGAAGGCCTTCTTCAAATAAATCTGAATAGCGCGAGGCAATAGCTTGATTTACTCGATTACAGTCAGCGATGGCCCGATTTCTCGCTCCTGGTACTTGTCCAGAATAATCGAAACGGACAACAACAGGGATCGGCAGGTCACGAGAAACATTCAATCCCTTGAAAATTTTTACCCCAACGTCGAGATCTGGAGATCCTTCTTCCACGGTATCTAGATGAGCAAAATAAGTAAGATTGCGAAGATGTACTTCCTTAAAACCTTTACCAACTCCAATAAAGCGCTCTGCATGACCAGCATCAGGGTAAGGCCCCCCATGCAATTGTTTTACATAGTCAATCTGAGAGAAGTTATTTGCGAGCAATTTAGAAATGAATTTCACCATCCCTTGATCAGGTTTTTTAGGTGCACTGGCCTCTACCCTTTCAGCAATATATTTAGTCACCTCATCTACAGGCATAGAAAGAGTGTCTTTGTATAGATCCTCCGCCGAAAGCCACTCATCTAAAACCATCGAGCCATCAGCTGCTGGCGTATGTACACGTATTGCATCGGTGTCAGTATCTAAACCAATCAGAAGCAGATCTACCGAAGCTCCACAGCAGAAACTTTTTTCAACAGCCTCACGAAAATCAAGCAGGCGTTGATGACCCGCCGATGCAGCAATTGCATCATCACTTCCATGGGCCGCACATCCCTGATGAGACGGATCTAGAGAACTGAAGTGATAGGTGACAACCTTTAGATAACGCGTTGGAGAATCTGCTGTATTTGGTATTCCTTCTCGGTAACGCCTGTGTTCGGTCTTGACCCAACGATTTACTGTGTTCTCAACATCAAACAATGCTCCAGCATGAGAGCGCCGCCTTACTGAACTAAAAGGAATACGCAATGCATAAGCAATGGTGTGAGCCAAACGTCCATCCGCGCAGGGAGTGACATCAAGTAAATGAAAGCCACATTCAATCAAAAACGACTGAAATTCACTGGCCTGAGGGCTGCCTTCTGATCCTTGAAGAGGATCTTGCTGAAAGAAACGATCACTAGCCTTCTGGTGAGAGTTAAATACACACCAGGCAAACAAGGCCCTCATATCGAGTGTTCTTACCCAAGCACATTCCAAAAGATGACTCGGCAAATCAAAGCCAAGTTCAGAGCGCGTCAGGCTTTGGGTTTTAGAGACAAAATCCTTATCATGTTGAAGGGTAGAAATCCTTTTAAGCAAAGGAACTATCCGCTCAAAACAGTCTTTTACCTCGCCTTCATAAACCTGAAGGCTCTGATTGGCTGCACTATCTGTTAGAGGGTGGAGGCCAGAAGAGCTTCTACGTACACGACCTCTCGTTGTTGAGACAGGAGAAGCCTCCGGAATGGAGGCAATAGGTCTTCTCCTTGGAGCAGTAGGAGCCAAGGAGGGTTGAACTTGAGAGGCCAGACTGCGATAGGCCATCAATCCTTCAACCTCTTGCGCCGCCGGAGACTGTGATCAAGGAACCTTGATCAGTGTTTCCACTTGAACCAGTTACCCGGCTGATTGGTTGAGGAAGTTCCTCATTTCGCTTTAAATCTGCTGAGGGCATAGCAGTTTTTGGGCCGGAACGACTTGGATTGCGACGACGAGCAGAAGATCCTTCGGTTCCGGTAACCCTGTCGCCTCGATCCCAGTCATCCCCCGTGACCTTCAGCCCTGCAGAGATACCCTCACCGGTAACTCGTGAAATAGGACGGGAATCATCATCGACAGCCTCTGCTACAGGAGATGCTTGGAGTTGACGAGGTTGACGATCAAAACGGAACTGCTCTGTACCAGTAACCTTTTCAGCCGCCATGTCGAAAGGGCCCGTAATCCTTGAACCTTGCTCATAAGTTGTTCCTGTAACACCAGAGAGCTGTTCTCTCTTCTCATGAGCAGTCCTTGCTGGAGATCTAACACTAAATTGAGCCCAAGGAGCAGAGCCTTTCTCATCCTGCTGCACCTCACTGCCAGAGGGAGCATCTGATCCACACGCCTGGACAAGTTGATCAGCCCCAACATAAGGGGTGCCAGTTAAAGGCTCACAAGCACCTCGCTCAGCCCCTGTCATTACTCCACCTATCCCAGGTTGCTGTCCTGTCAGGCGAGCTCCAGGAGTACCCAATTGGCTTGGTGTGCGCTTTTGAATGTTCTCTACTGTCCGATTTTCACACCACTGACCTGCCTGGTCTAGGCCTGCATAGGGAGTTCCAGTAACAGCCTTACAAGTACCAGGTTCATCACCGGTTACCAGGGCAGAACGACCTGTCCGTGTCCCACTTACTACTTGCATCTTATTGGTGACGCTAAAGCCTACTTTCGCAGCTTCTGGCTGTGGTTTTCCCCCACAGAAACCTGCATATTGTTGAGATCCTACGTATTCATCTCCTGTTACAGACTTACAGCTACCAGGCTCATTACCCGTGACATGTTCTGAGCGATTCACATTGGTGCCAGTAACACCCGTTCCCCGAAGAGTTGTCAATGCTCCAACTTTTTCTGCTGATCTACCAACAGGTAGAGGATCAGAACCAAGATATTGATCACCCGTCAGTGAACGATCAGCACCCGCCTCATCACCAGTTACTTTCGAAGAACGTCCAACCATCACACCACTTACCTTCCGGCCATCCTCGGTGAGACTTTGACCCACCTTGCGAGGGGAAGCCTTTACCTCACCGCAAAAAGCCGTGGATTGATTAGCTGAGATGTACTCGGTACCGGTAAGTGCCTTACAAGTTCCAGGCTCATCACCTGTCACCTTTTCCGAGCGTCCAATCTCATTACCTGTAACCAGGTTGCCATGACTTGTTGAACTCACGCGAACCTTTGAAGGTTGACTACTTGAAGGAGTCGATTGGCAGAATGTCTCAAAAACCTCTGATCCTAGATATTCAGTACCAGTAATAGAACGACAGGTGCTGGCCTCATTACCAGTTGTCTTTACAGAACGATTAGCCTGAGTGCCAGTAACAACCTGACCAGAGGAAGTCTCACTGGTACCAACCTTCCAATGTGCATCAGCTGCAACTGACTGCTTGGATCCATTTCGATTTGGCCCGCAAGGACGGGTAGAAGCAGAGCGTTGCTTACCAGTAGCCCCACTTTTACTTTTAAGTTCTCTAATTCTCTGTGAGATTTCACGGCTAGTCAGATCTGGGTCACCCTGGCGGGCTACAGATGCGGCTGAAGTCGGTTGATTTCCTGCTGTTTTTCCGCGTTTTGATTGTGCTTCTCGACGAGCCAATACCAATGCCCTACTGGTATTCTGAATAGCACGTCGTTTTTTAGCAGGGCGACGAGCAGATTTCCCAGTGCTCAATGTTGCTGAACCCTGAGTACTTTGAGAAGAGCTTGTAGAGGAAGAGACCCCCAGGTCTTTCTGCTCACATTCATCACAGCAATACTTTATTTCAGCTGTATTTACTGATGAAACATGAGGAGAATTCTTTTGAACATCTACTCTTGTGCGATCTTTACTTGTGCTTGCAGACTTACCTCTGCGAGAGAGTGACTCACGGCGTGCCAACACAAGTTCTCTACCAGGCTGACTTACTCGCCTAGCCTGTTTATTGTTATTTGTTTTACTAACAGAAGTATTCAAATTAGAAGTTGCGCTGATAGTAGATGCGCTGGGCTTATTTTTAGTGGGCAGAACAACAAAATCAGCATCCGTCCTGGTAGCACGCGCATCATTCACAGAGCGAACTCTATTTGAGTTGGAGCCATTTGAGGAAACAGCCTTTTTGCCGCCTTCACTCAATGCCTTTCGGCGCTCAAGCACTAGCTGTCGACTGGATTGTTTTGCCATGTCTACCGAGTAAAAACGTCGTAAGTCAGGAAGAGATCGCTCTCTTCAAGAAGAGTTTTATAGCCCCGAGAAAAGCTCGGGGCTATAAAAGTTGCTGACTGATCAGCGGCCTTCGAACACAACAAAGCAAACACCCTGGCTTTGGGTATAAGCGTCGTAGCCAACGATGCGAACATGGTGATCCGGGTATGCGCGATGGCAAGCCTCGAGCTCACTAACAACAATGTTCAGATCCTTCTCTCCAAAGAAAGGCAGCTTCCAATAAGACCAATAGGTCTGCATGGATCGACTGGGATGAACATGCTCGATAACAGGGCTCCAACCCTGAGCAATGATGTAAGCAATCTGATCGTAAATTTCGTCCTGGGTCATCGGCGGTAAGAAGCCGAAGGTTTCCAGGGTGGCGACTGTTTGATAGTCACCAACTGTGCTCTGGAAAGGCATGGTGAACCTTGGATTAAGGATGTTTAATGGCCGATACAATTAAGCAATGGCCGGAATCTGATAAAGAGTGTTCTGGAGGAGACCTGAAGTCTCCTCCAGATCTCTATTACTGAACGTCGAGCTTATCGACGGTGTCGAACTCGAACTTGATCTCCTTCCAGGTCTCAAGCGCGATGGCCAACTCAGGACTGTGCTTCGCGGCGCCCATAAGGATGTCGCGACTTTCTTTCTCAAGGTCTCTACCTTCATTACGTGCCTTGACGCAAGCCTCAAGTGCTACCCGGTTAGCGGCGGCACCAGCAGCAGATCCCCATGGGTGACCATGAGTACCACCACCAAACTGCAGACAAGAATCGTCACCGAAAATTGTGACCAGCGCAGGCATGTGCCATACGTGGATACCACCAGAAGCAACGGCAAACACGCCAGGCATTGAGCCCCAGTCCTGATCGAAGAAGTTACCGCGTGAGCGGTCTTCAGGAACAAAGGATTCACGCAGGTTGTCGATGTAGCCAAGGGTGGTCTGACGATCACCTTCTAACTTTCCAACCACAGTTCCGGTATGGAGCTGGTCACCACCTGAGAGGCGCAAGCACTTAGCAAGCACACGGAAATGGATACCATGCTTGGGATGACGGTCAATCACAGCGTGCATGGCACGGTGAATGTGAAGCAGCATGCCGTTCTTACGACACCAGTTGGCCAAGCCAGTGTTGGCTGTAAAACCACCGGTGATGTAGTCATGCATGATGATGGGCATGTCGAGTTCTTTGGCGAACTCGGCGCGCTCATACATCTCTTCAGGTGTATTGGCTGTGCAATTGAGGTAGTGCCCCTTGATCTCACCAGTTTCCTGTTGAGCAAGTTTGACAGCTTCAGCAACAAACTCGAAACGCTCTCTCCAACGTTGGAAGGGCTGTGAGTTGATGTTCTCGTCGTCCTTGGTTAGGTCAAGACCACCACGGAGACATTCATAAACCACTCGGCCATAGTTCTTACCAGAAAGACCAAGCTTCGGCTTAATGGTGCATCCAAGCAAAGGACGGCCGTACTTATTCAAACGGTCGCGTTCAACTTGAATACCGTTAGGAGGTCCGCCGCAGGTCTTAATGAAAGCAATTGGGAAGCGGATATCTTCAAGGCGAAGATGTCGCAGGGCCTTGAATCCAAAGACGTTACCAACCAAAGAGGTCAGTACGTTTGTGATTGAGCCTTCCTCAAAAAGATCGAGAGGGTAGGCAATGAATGCATAAAAGGCCTCCTTGTCTCCAGGGACATCCTCGATGCGATAACAACGACCCTTATAAAATTCAAGGTCAGTTAATAGCTCTGACCAAACAGTGGACCAGGTACCTGTTGATGATTCAGCGGCAACAGCTGCTGCAACTTCCTCCTTGGGCACACCTTCTTGGCCGGTGCACTTGAAACAGGCCAGCAGATCGGTGTCTAGGGGTACATAATCGGGAGTCCAGTAGGTGTCTCTGTACTCCTTGACCCCAGCGTCATACTTCTTGCTCATGGAATAACTCCTTTAAGTCGGTATAGGGGATTGAGATAGGACGAGCCCTCTTAGGGGCATCGAAAAATTCCTTAGCCCTTTTGACTCAAGAGGTTGCCGTTGCTGAGTGCAGGCTCAACTTCGCGATGAGGGCGAGCAATGATATGAGCAGCAACAAGGCCATCACCTACACGCTCACAGGCATCGGCACCAGCACGCACAGCTGCGTTTACAGCACCCGTCTCGCCACGAACAAGAACGGTGACGTAACCGCCGCCGACAAACTCACGTCCGATCAGGCGTACTTCGGCCGCCTTGGTCATGGCATCAGCCGCTTCAATTGCGGGCACGAGGCCGCGGGTTTCGATCATGCCGAGGGCGATGCCCATGGTTTCGTTAGCCATTGCCTACCTGAAGTAATTGATGGGATGTTCGCGATGGACAATGCTCTGGCGAGAGAGGTTCCGTCAAGCAAATTTGACCAAAAAGGCGATCACCATAGATAGTCGCCCTCATAAGTCGAGCTAATCACCCTGTCCTGGACTGTTTTGCAAGGCTGTTGGATTTTTCGTCAGGGCTTGACCACATTTGGTTGGCAGTAGCGGACTGTCTCATTATTTTCGCGCCCGACGGTCAAGTCCCTAGGCGTTTCGCTTGGGGTGGAATGCTCGACCCATCCTGTCTCGAAAATTTCAACGCGCTCCATCTAGAGCCTGCTCTCCAGCAGAATAAGAGTCCTGATTTTTTTTAGTTTGGCTAGACCACTGCTTACGATTGCTAGTGGGAACCCTCGAAAAGTCGCCGAGATAGAGGCGATGCTGGGTCCACTTCCTGTAGAGGTGAAAAGACAACCGAGTGATCTAGATGTTGAGGAAACCGGTTCCACTTACCTAGAAAATGCCCTGCTCAAAGCACAAGCTGCCGCAAAACATTCAGGGACTCTGACCATTGCTGACGACTCTGGCCTTGAAGTTGATGCTCTTGATGGTGCCCCGGGACTCTTCTCGGCCCGTTATGCCCCAACTAACCAAGAAAAGATCAAGAAAATACTTTCGGCCCTTGGTGATAATCCTTATCGCAGCGCCCGCTTCTGCAGTGTGATGGTTCTCTGTGATTCACATGGTCATCTCCTAAAGGCCGCAGAGGGAATCTGCTGGGGGGAACTACTTAAAGTGCCTGCCTACAAAGATGGCGAATTCGAATCACTCTTCTGGGTAAGAGAAGCTAACTGCACATATGGAGAACTGAGCACTGAACAACTCACACGACTTGGTAGCCGCGGGAAAGCCGCAAGAGAACTTGCCCCTTATCTTCGTCAACAAATCGGACTAGAAGATATTGACTAGCGATTGATTTGATCGATAGCTCTCATTGCAGCAGCGGCCGCCTCTTCAACATCACCTTCTTTGCCAGCCAAAGTAAGCCTGCCAAAAGCTCCAACACCTTTCACATCAACGATGGTGATACTGGAGGCTTTCTCAGCTTCGTTGGCAGCAATCAATACATAGCCAGCAGGTTCGGTTTCAAGAATGAACATGCTCATTCCCGCTTCAATCATCGAGCCGCGACGGTTCTGACGATTAATCAGAACTGCATGGTCTGGAGTGATCGCACGAATTACCTCGGTCCAGCTCACTTCACAAGAGCTTCGCCGACTAACCGTGCTGCCAATCGCATCCAAAACAACATCGCC
>Ga0066832_10000285_pt1 | contig 14943 bp, 8 predicted proteins | sample ETNtaG_35_FD_66731 | JGI IMG/M metagenome (GOLD analysis project Ga0066832, IMG submission 66731) | Marine microbial and viral communities from oxygen minimum zone, Eastern Pacific Ocean - ETNP201306PF51B | ecosystem: Environmental > Aquatic > Marine > Oceanic | place: Pacific Ocean: Eastern...
GAACCTGGAGCGGGACTGTCGCCGGATACGCCGTTCCATTGATCAGGCCATAGTCGGCATGATAGTCCTTGATGCTTGTCATCATGGTCCCGCTCCCTTCAGGATCATAATTGCCGGCATTGACGGCGTCATGCAAAGCCTTATCAATTTCACTATAAAACAGAATGTGTTCTTCATCATATTGAACACCATCATAGGCTGCGCCGGTGGCGAAATCTTGCTTTACAGCACCATACAGACCCATCTGCATCTGAACCTGCTGATGAGTGCCACTATGGTAAAGATGGGTGCCGGGCTTGATTCCCGTCCATACATAGGTTTGGGAGCCGCCGTCGGGCGCCGCTTCCTGTGTAAAGGATCGTACACGACCATTGAATGAGCCACTTGTAAAGTATACCGGAGCCAGCAAGGTGCCAGCGCCGTCTGTTGGCATTGCCTGGCCCGCGATCACAACAGAAACCGGTTCACTGCTTGCAGGCAACAAATTACACACGGTAATTTTCAGATCGTCACCGGGGGGAACCTCTATTACGGGTCCGGGCGCAGATACAGTTACCGCAGTAGTCGGCGGACAAGTAGCATCCGGTGCTGAACCAAATCCCCACATGTCGATTACTGCGGCGTCTGGCATTGTTGTTGTGAATTCATCAGCTACCAGGTTCACCTCATACTCTGCGGCTGCCGCAGAGTTTGCCACCAGTGAGAGGGCGGCGATGGTTATTAAACCAATTATCCCAAGCCTTTTCATGTCACTATGCCTCTTTGTCAATTTATAGGCCAATTTTCGGTTATCCATGTCCATGTTCTTTTACTTGCTTCATAACGAGTATCACAGGGTCTACGGTGTCGGCGGAATGATGACTACTGCCGTGAACATACCGCCAGGAAAGACATCATTATTGGTGAGCTCAAATTCAGTATGTGAATGCCAAGGGTATATGAATGCATTCCACAGGTTGAGTCCGCCCTCACCCGGCGGAAGTGAGCCGTTATCATTCATGAATGGGCTGCCGCTATAGAATCCGCCGAAAGTCATGTCTTGCAGTTCAGGTAGTACGACCGGAAATGGTTTGCCGTCGTCCTCACACCATTCCCACGCATTGTGACCTTCATCATCAAAGCCGTCACCTGGGGAATAGGGGGTGCCAGATGTCGCGGCACCTGTATGATTATCTACAAGGTCTACACAGTTCGGTACGAGGTCGCCGTAAATGTCCCAACCAATGTCTTTGCCGGTCCATGTCCAGATAACGTCATGTGTCGCCAGGGAAACAACCGATATGGTATTGTCGGAAACACTCAGATCAGCTCCCGCGCCGGATGCGGTTTGCATCACCCGTCCGTCACGGGCAATGATCGTACCGTTATTGCCATGCAGATGAGGTGGGTGCGTATCTCGTGATGCACCGACAAAACGAATCAGGGTTCGGTCACCTGGCTGCATTATTACCAGTGCGCTATAGGGTTGTGTAGGTAACCATGGAGCAAAATCAGGGAACAGGTCATCGGAAAGGCTGCGCCCGTTGATAAACCATTGTGCGGGCTTCTGCTGTGACATATTCACATGTGAGGGATCTGCCGGTGCAAATGAGTATCCCAGTTCAACCTGATTGTGTATATCGGCATCGACCTGTGATACCAGGTAAAGATTTTCCACCTCGAAATCCGAGCCAGAGTCGGGGCCGTAAGCTGTTGTTTCTGGATCAGTACTCGGCCGGATGATCAGGGCTCCCACCAGACCCATCTCCGTATGGAGTTCCGGGTTCGTGCCGCTGTGGTAGATGTAAGTGCCCGGATGTGTGGCCGTGAATGTATACGAGACGGTATCGGCCGCGCCGGTACTTTCGTTCGTCATCAAACCCGTGGCACCCCCCGTGGCAGTGACCTTTTGTCCGGGAAAAACAATCGATACTTTGCCAAGTATGCTTATTTCATTTGTCAGATTTATAGTGACGCTATCACCTTCATTGACAATCAGGGTGGGGCCTGGGTATTGCATCCCGCCGTTTGTCGAAAGGCCGTTATTATGGGTCTCTGTAGTCGAATAGCCCCACATGTAGAGGCTGTCGCCATCCCCAGAGGTGATGTACCCATCCTTGGCCACGAGATTGAATGTCGTATCTTCAACACCGACAATCGCAGCCTGAGCCATGCTGGCTATCCCCATCGATAACATGCTTGCAAGGATGGCAATTTTTTTCAAAAATTTGTTTTGCTGTATGTTCATAGCTTGTTTCCTACTCGGCATATTTTTTTCAGCATTTTCTGGGTTATTTCTTTTCATTAATCTCAAGGGGCATCAATTATTATTTCTGTCATGGCGCCACCGTAGTCCTCAGTGTCGTTGCTGAGTAACCTAAGTTGCGTCGTATAGAGGAAATAGGTACCGGGATGCACGTCTGTTGTGTCAATAATCGCTGATCTGGCATCACCACCCGAAAGCACTACATTACTTGTCTCGTAATAAAGATTTTCTCCGTCTAGCTTTCCGCCGCCACGCAGAATTCTGCCGCCGGCACCGACGACCTTCATCGTTAGCCCAAGTGTGCGAACCGATATCTGATCCGATGTGCTGACGTTTTGCAGCCTCAACAGGATTTTCTCGCCCTGGGTTGCTCTGATCACCGTATCCATCGGCTGGATGGCTGTATCGGTGCCGTATCCGAGAGTCTCTGCCGGCGCGGTAAGCGCCGTTTCGATGAGCGTATCGGGATAAGTTCGACCGTTGATTAACGCCAGGGTGTCAAACATGTCAATGAACGGCAGGGGCTGCGTATCACGACTTGCATCGTGGAATATCGGATCCCAAGTGGTGACCTGCACCGGGTATTCCACATCGTATAAGGTTGTGCCGTCGCCATCGTTAAAGACATATTTATCGCCATCGATAGGGTTATCTTGATTCCGAGGGGTCGTCCCGCCGAGATTATCGGGGTTCGAGTGTGTGTGGCTACCCAAAACCGTGCCATTAGGTAAACGATTTTGAGCTGGTCGTACCCACAGGTTGCCGATCATACCCATCTGCATATGCTCAGTAGCTTCGACGTGGCAATGCCAGAAGAAGGTGCCCGGTTCCTCGGCCCTGTAGAAGTATGTAAGGCTGGCGCCCTCATTAATTGAGACGGTCATCTCCGGCACACCGTCCATAATAGTGGCGGCTTCCGCGTAGCCGTGGTAGTGAATAGTGTGAGGGTCAGCCAGATCAGGCCTTTGAATCATGCCGACATTACTCAGCGTGACGTACAACTCATCACCTTCATCCTGGATGATTGTAGGTGCCGGGTTTTCAGCTGCCACGTACCCTTCAATGCCCGCGTCAGCCTCGTTTTTGCCGGTTACATCATGGTAGCTGAAGAAATAGTATGGATCCTCTCTGCCGTTCAGTTTGACATAGCCGTCTGATGCCGTAACGTGCATGCACCGGGTGTTATCAGGATAGGAGTAAACTCCACCACCGTCTGGATACCGGGGATTCGTGGGATCTGTTGCGCCATCAATAATGGCATCCCCCGAACCGTCGTTGTCTCCTGGACACTGGACGAAGTATGTTGCTTCGGCTGGTCCGGCGAATACCCAGAGCAGAGCCATCAGCATTCCTGTTATGGGTGTCAGTTTGAAGCTAGTCATGGTTTGTTGCTCCTGCACGATCTTTTTAAGTCGCGTTATCACAATGTGTTCACTAATCATTTGTATCCCAGCCAGGTTCACGGGGCATCTCCTGATGGTCCAGGTGAGCTTAAGAACATGCTTTTCATGATGCCGAAGTCGCCAAAGTTAACTACACCGTCACCATTCAGGTCTGCATCCGGATCGCTCGTTAAGAAAACTGATCGCATGATGCCGAGGTCGCCAAAATTCACCACGCCATCATTATTCAGATCGGCGTCGCAGATGTTGCCGTAGCCGTCACCGTCGGTGTCGCGCTGATCGGTGTTAGGAATCGCACTACAGTTGTCAGTGTTGTCGGCTATGCCGTCACTATCGCTATCGGCCTCACCCGGGTAAACACCAAACGGCAATTCATCGGCACCGATATCGGAACAAGGGGCAGTAGCACACACTGGAGATGTGAACGACCCTTCTGGCCGCGGTTCACCGTCGAAGTCAGCCAACAGTTCCGCAGCAGTTGTAGCCTTTGCCCTGGCGCCGGCATTTGAGTTTTCATCGACATGGTAGTCACCCAGCAGCACACCGGTCCACGGATCCCACAGGCTAAGCGGTTCTGGGAAAGCGGTGATAAAGTTACCACCTTCTTCCGGTTCGCTACCCGTTGTTATCGTCATGTCGTACACGGCGAGGAACATTGGGTCACCCTGCAGATTATTGCTACTGCTCGGGGTGGCATAACTTCTTCCATCCGGTTGAATCATACTTGACAAAATCGTATGGGTCGCATTGAGTTCACAGCCGAAAAAACCGCAGGAGCCGCCGTCAATACCGATATCCCAAAATGCTGTCGCTGTCGTATAATCTGGGTGCAAGTTTATAGGCACCAATTGACTCGCTGTAGGGACAGAAGCATCCCAGTAGTAAGACCGGTTGTGCCAGAGAATATTATTGTCGAGCACCGGATCAGAGTAATTTTCTTGCCCCCCTGGCAGAATGTCATCCAGAGCATCGCTGTGAGCGCGCGATATAACACCGGCAATCTGCGGCTCCGACACTATTCCATAGTTACCCGGCTCGAAAGCCAACGCGCCAGTTGCAATACTCATATTGTGGGCGATCGTGTTGTGCACAATTCTGACTTGTGCCGCATCCTGCAGGGCAATACCACCACCGGCCACGCCTGAGGTATTATTGACAATGATGTTGTTGTAGACCTCAACCGTCCACCAGTCGTCATATGGTGCGGAAGGATCAGTTGAATCTTCTACGTCTTGCCCGTTGATGTTGCGCAGATTGATACCGCCGCCATCACCCGCGCCTGACATATTTCCCTGAATCAGGTTTGCCACGATCTTCACTGAACCCGTACCTTTTGTCATCGTCCCGGCCGGGGCAGTTGCTGGGGCGGGTTCACCGAAAACATCGACACCTCCACCGCCACTACCTAGGCCAATCTCATCACCCTGGAACTGTTCGTTGAAGATGATCGTGTTGTTGGCGATCAGCCCGTTATCACTGACACCGACATGGCTAAGGCCGCCACCACCCCAATTGGCGCGGTTGCCGCAGATATAGTTGTTGGAGACGTTATAGTCGTCCGCACCATCGTGGATCGCAATACCGCCACCAAAGTTCCAGCTGCTGTTATAAAGCACATGATTATGATGGATATTGATATTGCTATTCGGGCTGGTTTCAATTTCCTGAACAATACCGAACGCTATCCCTGTAGAGTTCGGAGAGCCCACCCGGATCCCGCCGCCTGTCAAACCCTTGTTGCTGATCAGCTTGTTGTTACTGAGAACCAGATTATCAGCATAGGCGTTGACGAATATGCCGCTGCCAAGATCTGCACTGCGGATCTGGAAGCCGTCTATCCTGGCCGGGTTGATGGCATCAAACTCACCAGCTAGCGGCGCGACGAGGAAGCCGGAGCCTTCCTGACCGTTGAAAAACGGTCTTGTCGGATCCGGATCACCCTGACCGGGTAATGTTCCGAGCAACTCTGCATCCAGTAGTTCGACCACCTTGGCCCGCTGAGCTATCAGCGCGGTGCCCGGAAAATGAATTGCATCAATGATGGTGGATCCGGCACCTGCGCCCTGAATACGAACTTTCTTATAGACAACGACGTTCTCGTGATAGATGCCCGGCTTGACGAGGATTAGCTGTCCGTCGCTGGCCGCATCGACCGCCGCCTGAATAGTCGTGGTGTCGCCCGTACCGTCCGCGGCAACGGTGAGCGGAGCAGCAATCTCACTGCCAACCACCAGTGTGACACCAATCTTGGTTTGAACACCAGCAGCATTGGTAACCATTAGTTGGCCCGTCGATAAACCTGCGGGTAACGCACTGAAGTCAAGTTCAATTGAAGCGTTACTCCAGCTAACGGCCAGCGATGGCACCGTGTAGTTGCCGATCGTAACCGTACCCTCAGTGGCGCCAAAGCCATAATCTCGCGGGATTGTTTGATCCATAAGCGGTGGGTCGAATTCGCCCGGATAACCCGGATTAAGAACCTCAACGATTCCGACCGAAGTAATTGTGACTATGCCGCCGGAATTCGGAAGGTAGGCGGGGCCACCAGGTCCCATCACTTCACGTATGACCGGAGTGCCGTCTGCACACTCACAATCAACTTGTTCGTTGGAAGGACCGACGAAGGCCGCGGTGCTTACAATGGGAGTATCAGTGTAGGTTGTTTTGCCAGGCCAATAGTCAAACTTAAAGCAAGTCGTGCTATACAGGGCGCTAAATGCTGGATCGGTGATGAATTCTGCCTGACCGCTGCTATCTACGCCATCCCCGGGAAGGCCAGTAAAGGCTTCATTGTCAATGGGGCCCGGGTGGTTTAGGCAAAACTCGTGCATGGCCGGCCCAACACCCGCCGCATTTGCTACGTTGATCGAATAGGTTGACGGTACCAGTGCGTTATATTGTCCAAACTCATCGCCATAAAAGCGAAGAATTTCTTTGTTACTGTAATCCCGGACCGAAATTGGTACCCACGGGGGTGCATATTTTTCTTGGAACTGTGGCTTGGACGGATCGGTCTCGGCCGCCAGGTCATTGGTTATGAGTCCAACCATACGGGCGGACTTGGGTACATAGGTGAACAGGAAGAAATCAGCCGCCGCATTCTGCATGTCGGACAGCACAACCTTTTTGCGATCGCATAAAGGCCTCGTCTCACCTTGGAAAGGTGCGGGTTCGCCGGGGAACAGGGACATTTCCGCGGTTGGCGAGATGGTTCGCAAATCGCCTACGCATTCCGCCGGAAGCAGCAACGGGCTTGGCGTAAAAGTCAGGCCAAAATCCACATTACGATCTTCTTCCTTAAGTAACTCGTATCCCGGGGGTGTCACTGTTTCGACAATGTACACTCCGGCGGCGATTTCATTGCTGAATTCGCCGGGTCCAAACGCGTAACCACCATCGAACAGAGCTGGGCGAGCCTGATTGAATGTTCGCAGCCCTTCGACACAATCGGAGATTGGTACGGTTTGCCCATGAACCTCGAGAGGCGTGACGGAACCGGTACAATCCGTCGGCAGATTGTCATCCCAGCTGTCTGTCCAGGTGATGTGTGTGGCATCACCATAACCGAAGGCGGGGTCGCTATCGTAGTTGATATCCTCGGGACCCATGGTTCCGCCATCGGCCCAACCCAGCGGGTAGTTGTCTACGTCGGCCTTGTTGAAATCATCATTGCCGTCCGTGTCTGCAGTACCTGCAACGCCGTTCTTGTTATCCGGAATATCATCTTCGTCGGAGTCCTCATACAGGTTGACCTGTACGCGCGGGACACCCGGCTCCCATTCTTCACCTGCCGCGTAACGTGGGTCATCCTCGGCGCGGGTCGTTGCATAGAAGACAACACCCGAGATACCACCGTTCTCGCCCGTTTGGTAGAGCTGTTTGCCCCATTCAAAGCGGGTATTCTGCGTGGCGAAGCTTTGATACCCTTGGGTCAGAACCGCTCCTAACTGGGTGTTATAGGGGTTCCCTGTGACCGGATCGATGACGGGATTACGTAAGCCGTCGGCAAACGGTAGGAAGGGGGTTTGATAACCGGTTCCCTCTGGCAGAGCCGAATCAGCGGGTACCGGACCGCCGTCGTCGACTACCGTCGTCAAACCCGTGGCTTTGTAGCGAGAGAAATCGACCTCCGCCACTTCCCAATGGAAGCGCGGAAAGACTTCTTCAAACGGCACAGCACCCCCGAGGTCAGTCGGGAATGCCTGGATAATCGTACCATCCCGCCAGCGTAGATTGATGCCCAGCTCAGGCATACCGAGTTCGCCGGGGTCTCTGAATCCGTCTCCATCAGAGTCATAGAAGATGTGGTGCTCATGTTCGGCGAACCACATCGGTGTTGTGACACTTCCAAGATCCAGCACCGATGGCGTAGTATCTTCAACTATGAATGTACTGAAGCCGATGATGTGATCCAGGAACCGATCCCACACGACGAGCTGATAGCTGCCCTCGGGAACATTCTCAATTGTGAATTCACCATCTTCATCACAGGTCGCAACATAAACCGCTTCGGTCGTGGCGCCACCTACCTGTGCATTAAGGCCGATCTGACAAGTTGAAGTTGACGGCGTCGCGCCGGGAGAGAATTCAATTGCCGGCGGACGACTGACACGACCCTTGTGAACCGTGCCTGTAACATCGACCGCGCCTCCACTAATGCCATTAAAGTTCTGTACGAATCCAAAAAATGTGTGCCACATTAGCGGGCCGAATTCGACCCAGAAGCCGGGCTCATCGGCACCAACCCATGCATCGATCAAAGGTGTGCCTTCGATCGTCGTTGTCTGAATCCAATCGACCGGGTCCCCTGTGAGCGGGTCGGTGCTCGGAGGAATAATCACGATACCGTATTTGCCGGGGCTGATATATTTGACCGAGGCCTCACCATTTTCATCAGTGACTTCGTAGCCCGGGCCGTATTCCAGAACTTCAGGGCTGCCTTCAGTGTCCATGCAAAAACCATCGGAATTAGGCATATATCCGGATCCGCATGGAGGACCCGAGTAGAAGCACGCACGCACGTACTCTGTGCCGATAGGGTTGCCGAACCAATCCTGCATCTGAGAATCAGCGGTATCTTTCAGGCGAACCTTGAACCCCTCCAGTCCGGGCTCTGTTGCGTTCGGCCAATTATTAAGTGGTTTAAGATCCTCAAAAACCTTAACGGTGATCTGTGCTGTGCGGAGCGGGATAGGTGTGACAATAATCGTTACGTCAGCATTTCCCGAAACCACTGTCAAATTATTTCCGCCGACAGTGTAGTCGCCGCTGCCTGGCAGAGCCGACAACATATAGCGTCGATCCGAAATTGACGGTCCGGTGATCGTGGCTGTGCCATCGCCTGCAGTACTCTCACCGCTCATCACGACCGGTGAATGGCTTCGATGGATGCTAAGTGAGAGGTTGTTGACACTTCCCGTCGGTCCCAGGGACGGTTCAGGATCACTGCCTGATACTACAGGACCTGGAACAACATGTTGGTCTGGTATTGATGGCGCGGTGTTATCTTCCTCCAGCAGCCAGCGAAAGTCCCCCGAGATGGGAACCCCGTCCGGATCAACCACTGTTACGTTAATACCGGCGTTGCTCACGCCCTGAAAGAGAAAAACTCCTGAAAACAGAAGAACTGCGGTTGCCCAGTAGCGTGTCATAACTCTACTCCAGTTTTGCACCGATATTGCTGTCGAACGCTGTGAATTTTGCATCTTTCTCAAACCTCTGGATAAGGTGCTGTCTAAACCTTCTTAAAACTCAAATACGAGAGCCCATTAAAAGCTCTAGAATGTCTAAGAGTGCTGAACTCAATTTTTTACGCGGTACGCATGGTTGTGTCCATGCTGTTTTAATTACTTTTATTTGTACTCAGATAGCAATTTGAGCCTTTAGCGATGAAATAACTATTGGGTGATGCCTGTATTATTGTTATAGGGGTGCAGATTTTTATGGGTTGTTTTTTTTGGGGAACTACAGTTTTTCTATGGGTATGGAATTGTGTGATGTTGTTGTCGGCGTGGTTCTCATACCATCAAAAATCTAATATCTGATGCCTGTTTGCGGTGATCATCGCGATGAATTTGCCCGGCAGATTTATTGTGGCTGCAAACTACCTTTATTGTGGCTGCAAACTACCGGCTGCGGATTGGCAGTTCACCGGTCCCGCCAGCTGTCTTTACTGTTATGCTCTAAGCCGTTGATTATGTGTTCCTGAATCATTAGAATTCCCGCTCTTTTCGGGTCGACGGTCGGCCACTTCCGGAGACTACAGAATGTACGCCGTATTCAAGACAGGTGGTAAGCAATACCGCGCTGCTAAGGGCGACCGCCTGAAGATCGAAAAACTCGAAGCTGCAGAAGGCGAAAACGTTGAGTTCAACGAAGTGTTGCTGGTTGGCAAAGGCGGCAAAGTAAAAGTTGGCACACCTTTGGTGTCCGGCAGCAAGGTCAAGGGCAAGGTGATCGTGCAGGCCAAGGATCGCAAGATTGATGTGATCAAATTTCGTCGGCGACAAAATTATCGTCGTACTTATGGGCACCGGCAGTGGTTTACCCTGGTTGAGATCACGGGTATTACCGGCATGCCACGCAAACCGGCAGCAGCTGCGACGGCTGCTGAGGAGTAGGCTAAATGGCACATAAGAAAGCAGGGGGCAGTTCCCGGAACGGTCGCGATTCAGAATCCAAACGTCTCGGGGTCAAGAAATTTGGTGATCAGGCCGTGGTTGCCGGGAATATCCTGATCCGCCAGCGGGGCACCAAATACCACGCCGGTGTCAATGTTGGCATCGGGCGCGATCATACGTTATTTGCCAAGGCTGACGGACGGGTTAAATTTGCGCGTAAGGGTCCCAAGAGCCGGATGTTTGTCAGCGTTGAGCCGAACGCCTGATACTATCCGCCCGGCACGATTCTGGAAAAACCCCGCTCGTGCGGGGTTTTTTGTGGGTTGTTGGGTGAGGTTGAGAGTGCTGCAATGAAATTTGTCGATGAAGCCATCATCAAGGTTCAGGCCGGCAACGGCGGTCCGGGCTGTTCGAGCTTTCGGCGGGAAAAATATATTCCCCGTGGTGGTCCGGACGGCGGAGATGGTGGTCGTGGTGGTAGTGTCTGGTTGGTGGCCGATGAGAACATCAATACGCTGGCAGATTTCCAGACCAAAAGACGTTTTCGTGCCGGTCCTGGCGTTGGTGGTGCCGGGAAGGACCGCACCGGTGCTAGTGGCGGGGATATTGAAGTGCTTGTGCCTTGCGGTACGCGGGTCATTGCTGACGAGACCAGTGAATTAATGGGTGATCTGATCAAGCATACAGAACGGCTTATCGTGGCGGTCGGTGGAGACGGTGGTAAGGGTAATACGCGTTTCAAGAGCAGCACCAACCGTGCACCGCGTCAGTCGACACCGGGCACTCCCGGTGAGATCAGGGATCTGCGGCTTGAATTGACCGTGCTGGCCGATGTTGGTTTGCTGGGCATGCCCAATGCCGGTAAGTCGACCCTGATTCGTAGTGTCTCGGCAGCCAGGCCGAAGGTCGCCGATTACCCGTTTACGACCTTGTATCCAAATCTTGGTGTTGTTGCCGTTGAAGCACATCGTAGTTTTGTGATGGCCGATATCCCCGGTCTGATCGAGGGTGCTGCTGATGGTGCGGGACTCGGCATCAGGTTTTTAAAGCATCTTAGTCGTACCCACCTGCTGCTGCACCTGATCGATGTTGCCCCGCTTGATGACGAGATCGACCCGGTAGCGGAAGCGCGCAAGATTATCGCTGAACTTGAGCACTTTAGTCCCGAGTTGCTGAACAGGGAACGCTGGATCATCTTAAATAAGATTGATCTGATAAGTGAAGCTGAGGTTGAGGCCCTGCGGGTGCGGGTTGTCGAGGAGCTTGCCTGGCATGGACCGTTGTATTTAATCAGCGCATTGGCGGGGAAAGGTACGCGGCGGTTGGCTGGCGATATTATGACGAGGCTGGAAGAAATCAAGGAATAGCGGGGCGCTGTTGCTTGGGTGTTGTGCTTTCCCTGGCGGTATTTTGTGTCCGGATACCCTTCTGAAACGCAGCAGGAGCGGCTTTAAGGTTTCCAAAGGATATCCGGACACAAAATACCTGAGCTATATAGGGGTTTGTGTTGTTGGAGAAAGAGTATGAAAATCAGGGTTATACCCAAGTTTGCTCGCGAGGTTTCTAGGGCGCAATAACTCAAGCACCAATTACGCCAGCACCAATTACGCCAGGGTAATCGGAAATACCGGGAAAAAAATGGGGTTGCCCCGGTTTGCGCTCAGGATTCGGCGCGCAGTCCCTTGATGGCTTTATTCAGGCGGCTCTTATGGCGTGCTGCCTTGTTGGCCTGAATCAGGCCCTTGCCGGCCATGCGATCAATTTCCGGTACAGCCTGCTTATATTGCTCACTCGCCAAATTGGCGTCGCCCGCATCAATGGCGGTTATGACTTTCTTGATAGCGGTGCGCATTCGCGACTTTAATGCGATGTTGTGCTGACGACGTACTTCGGCCTGTTTGGCGCGTTTGGCTGCTGACTTGATATTGGCCACTTTAAGTGAATTCCTTGTTTAACCGAATGCCGTTCAGGGAACGGTGGGAGGCGCGCATTTTCTGTGTTTGTCACGGCATTGTCAATACCGGAAACTTGCCAACTTGTTGATTTTAGGTGGAGAAAATTGGTGTCAGACACCAATTTCGGCTGGACTCCAATTCAATTTTAATTTCCAGCATCCGGAATTGGCGTCTGACACCAATTTCTTCCCAAATTACTCCGTTTTTCACTCGTTTTTCCGGTTAGACTCCGCAGCGATGGTCGAAAATCACCAGAATACGCCTGCAAAGTCTGCCCGGTTGCTTAAGTCGACCTCGGTCGTCAGTGGTATGACTCTTTTGTCCCGAATCCTCGGGCTGGTTCGGGATATTGTGTTTGCGCGTTTTTTTGGCGCCGGGATTGTTATGGACGCATTTTTTGTTGCGTTCAAGATCCCCAATATTTTTCGACGTTTTTTTGCCGAGGGGGCATTTTCGCAGGCTTTTGTACCGGTCTTTACCGAGTATGATGAGAAGCGTACGCCCGCTGAGGTCAAGGAGCTTGTGGACCGCGTAACCGGCACGCTTGGCCTGATCCTGCTGATCATGACGGTGGCCGGCGTAGTTGCAGCACCGGCGCTGATCAGCGTATTTGGGATGGGTTGGGTCTGGTCACCGGTACCGGAAGATGCTGACAAGTTTGCACTGGCCGTCGATATGCTGCGGCTAACCTTTCCTTACCTGTTTTTTGTTTCGCTTGTTGCGCTTGGTGGCGGTATTCTTAATACCTACCAACGCTTCGCTGCGCCGGCATTCGCACCGGTGCTGCTCAATATCATACTGATTTCTTTTGCCGCATTGATTGCACCTTATTATTCCCGCCCCGGTCTTGCACTGGCTGGCGGTGTGTTCGCTGCCGGGTTGGTGCAGTTGTTGTTCCTGTTGCCATTTCTCGGTCGGCTTAAGGTTTTGCCGCGACCCCGCTGGGGTGGTTCACACCCGGGTGTGCGCAAGATTGGCAGGTTGATGGTGCCGGCAATCTTTGGTTCTTCCGTCGCGCAGATCAATATTTTATTTGATACGCTGATTGCTTCTTTCCTGGTGACCGGAAGTATCAGCTGGTTGTATTACTCTGACCGGCTGATGGAATTCCCGCTGGGCGTGTTCGGTATTGCTTTGGCTACCGTGATTCTGCCCAATTTATCCCGCCACCATGCTGCTGAATCGCCGCAGGCATTTTCGGCCATGCTTGACTGGGCCATGCGCCTGACCGTGCTGATCGCGCTGCCGGCAACCATTGGTCTGTTCATGTTATCCGGTCCGGTGTTGACTACTATTTTTTATGGCGGACAGTTCGATGTTGAGGATGTCAGTATGGCCGTACCAAGCCTGATGGCCTATTCAATCGGATTGACCGGGTTTATTTTTGTCAAAGTGCTGGCACCCGGTTTTTTTGCGCGGCAGGATACCCGCACCCCGGTAAGGATTGGCATCATCGCACTCATCATCAATATGGTGCTGAATATCCTGATTGTCGTGCCGTGGGTAAGCGGCGGCTGGGCGGCACCTCACGCCGGCCTGGCCATCGCAACATCAGCTTCGGCATTTATCAATGCAGGTTTGTTGTGGCGTCAGTTGCATAAAGTCGGTGTCTGGCGTCCGCAGCCTGGCTGGCGCCGTTTCCTGCTGCAGGTAGCAGTGGCCTGTGGGGTCATGGCCATTATGCTCGACAGGTTTGTGGCGCCGCTCGCCAGCTGGATTGAAGCGCTCACCTGGACTCGTTGCCTGTGGCTGACGCTGGCGGTTATCGGTGGTAGTGGCATTTATGCCGCGACATTGCTTGCCGTCGGATTGCGCCCGGCGGCACTGCGTATGACAACGCCCGATGCGCCCGTATAATTGTTTGCCTTCATGCGCTCTGAGACATTGATTGAAGACTCACCTGGATGCTGCACTCCATGCAATTAATTCGTCGACCAGGTACAAATCCGAGTGGCCTTGCCGGCGGCAGTGTCTGCACGATCGGCACGTTTGACGGTATCCATCTCGGTCATCGCCGGATTCTCGGGCAGGTCCTCAAGGTGGCTGCAAAACGGGACTTGCCGGCGGTGGTTGTCTCGTTCGAGCCGACACCGCGCGAGTTTTTTTCTCGCGGGGAACCGCCGGCAAGGCTGACACGCTTTCGGGAAAAATTTACGGAGTTACAAAGGCTTGGATTTGACTGGTTTTTCTGCCCCCCGTTTGACGTACATATGGGAGGTCTGGAGCCGGATGCATTTATCAGTCAGTTGTTGTTGGCTACGCTGCATGTTCAACACCTTGTCGTCGGCGATGATTTTGTATTCGGTCGCGCGCGCAGCGGAACAGTTGCCAATTTGCAGCGGGCCGGTTCAAAATACGGATTTTCTGTAGAGCAGGTCGAAACTGTCCTGGAGAAAAACTGCAGAGTATCGAGTACATCAATTCGTCAGGCATTGGCGGCAGGGGATATGATCAGGGTAGCCAGGATGCTTGGCCGCCCTTATTCGATGACCGGGCGCGTCATCGACGGCCAGAAACTGGGTAAAGAATTGGGCTTTCCAACCGCGAACGTCAATCTGAACCGGCGCGCGAGTCCGATTGCAGGTATATTCGCCGTGCGGATCGCCGGACTGGGGCCGACTTTGTTAAACGGTGTTGCCAGCGTTGGTACGCGGCCAACGGTTGGTGGCACCGTGCCACTGCTGGAAGTGCATATTTTTGATTTTGACCGGGAGATCTAT
>Ga0066832_10000290_pt1 | contig 14769 bp, 13 predicted proteins | sample ETNtaG_35_FD_66731 | JGI IMG/M metagenome (GOLD analysis project Ga0066832, IMG submission 66731) | Marine microbial and viral communities from oxygen minimum zone, Eastern Pacific Ocean - ETNP201306PF51B | ecosystem: Environmental > Aquatic > Marine > Oceanic | place: Pacific Ocean: Eastern...
ATCGCAGGTTACTATTTAGGCCATATGTTATTAACTTGGTTCTAGATAGAATCGCAGTAATTCAATGAAAAATAGCTGGGACTTTATTCACATCTGCGACCTTCAGCCGGGTTCCTCTCGCTCTTTTCGTTTTGATCCGCGAATGATGGAAAATTGGCAAACAGCTCTGACACAACTGTCGGAACTGAACGCAGATCTCCTGCTAGTCGGTGGTGATCTAACACGAGATGGGAGTCTACACGACTTTGAATTTGAGGTGATCCGCTCGGAGTTGGAGTCACTACCCTATCCTTATTACGCTATACCGGGTAACATGGATACGGGCAACAAACACGCCGGTGTTGATGGGGCTACCGGTCGGTGGGATATACAACTCAGCATGACTAGCAACCAACTGGATCGGTTCAGTCACTTTTTCAGTCCTTTCCCTTGGTCATTCGTTCACAAAGAGGTGCGATTTAGCGGTTGCTATGCGGCCGTAGCAGGATCGGGCTTACTACATGAAGAGCAGTTATGGCAATGGCTAACCGACCTGGCTTCGCAACCTCGGGCTAAGTTCCACGTCTTCGTTATGCACTACGCCTTATTTTTGGACCAACTTGACGAACCCAACTGGGACCTAACTCGGCAAGATCAATATACCGCCTGGTATTTCTCTATCGATCAACCATATCGAACCGGATCTTTAAGGCATTAAAAACCGCTAGGGTCAATCTAGTGTTGAGTGGACACATTCATTGCCGCCGTCCAGTCCAAATCGTCGAAGGAATTCAATTTTACAAGGCTGCCGCCATTGCCATGCCACAGTGGAAAGATCGATGGACAGATGGCAATCCTCGTCTCGGATTTTACCGATTTTGGGTTACGGACGACGATATTACACCAACTTTTATTCCCTTGACTAAGGAATCCACCGCCGGTAGAGCTTTCGGTCCCGGCGGCCATCCAACGCTGGCAGAACGCGATTACAGCCTAGCTTGGGAGAAAAATTGAAGCCGATCAACCAATGGAGGAAACACAACGGGTATAGTGTCTCCCGAAATCCGGCCTAATTTTAAGCAGTAATCAACTCAATTTCCTGCGGATTGGATTGCCTTATCCCTGCTCGAGCCAAATGATATTGCTTTTCTAATATTTTTGGCTCGAGGAACGTAAATATATTGTGCCGATTTCCCGTCATGGGGCGTTTTTCACCTGCTAAAAAAACGAGCTATGATCTTTGTTTTCCGGCAAACCTAATTCATTGATGATGATTTGAGCCTGTTAAAACTCCTTTTTAGTTGTGTTGAGTCAGTTTGGGCTTGACCACCAATCCAATCGACAAGCGCAATTCCGTCGTAAGACTTAGTTTTTATCAAGCGAAGGTAAATAAATGGAAACCCACCATCTAATAATATACGGAGAGCATTCGATATCATTATGTCAAGTAAAGGAACTGAAAATGCCTAAAGTAACAAGGTATAGCCATCCAAAAATAAACCGTATGATTTAATAATTGAATCAATGGTTGTTCCTTTAGCGGCCAAACATGGGTTCTTTGTCAGGATAGCAAAGACTTTCTCTATTGGATTGGGGGCCGGCCAATATGGTAGCAAGAAAATGACTTTATGCCCATTATAATTTGCAATACGTTTGACCTCTTTTTTAAGGTCAAACCTGGTATTATCGAGGATGATAGTTGATTTAGGCCTTAACTCTTGGCACCGATGCTCCTCCATCCATTTATTAAACCCTCCAAGTTTTAGTTGTCTCTTCATCTAAAACTGGTGCGATAATTTCCTGGCCTCTCTTGCCTGAAATTCGGTCGGTACTCACACTAGCTTTGCTAGGTCTGTCTCCGTAAGATCTGTGTCCTTTTTTTGACCCGGCAGAGGGACGGGATGTAGACTCTTCAAATCCAGATTCATCAACATCAACAATATCCGCCGAGTCATTCTCCTGAATCAGGTTATGTATCTTCTGGAGATAAGCGAGGTCGGATCCATGATCCCGCTCCTGATAGCGAAGATTTTTTTTATCAGTTATTTTCATCTGACGACAGGCATACCAGATAGCATTAGGCCAACACTCCTAATTGGTCAGCAGGTTCAAAAAGAAGTTGATCGAGATCGGCTGGTATGTCCGTCTCTAATTCCTGCCAATCTATTTTTCGGGGCCGGCCAAGGGGACTTTTGGGTGATAAATCTGCCCTTACACCCTCACAGCCGATCAGGGTCGGATAGGTAGCTTTTATGGCGATGGAATCCCCAACTTTTCTGATCGGAAAAAAGGTTTCGAAGGAGAGAGCGTTTTCAGTCATCATAACCAACCGAATCCGCTTCTTTCATATTGGTCACCAGATAGATGGTTCTTGATCTTGATATCCAATTTCCCGGCTGGTAATGTAATTGCACTGGCCCATAGACCTGGCGGCTAAAAAGGAGGCCGGGAAAGGAGACGCATTCCCTCGCCTGCAGAGCAATTTCCCCTAGGCAAAAGACACTTTGGCTATCTTTCAATTGGATATTTTTAGCCGTGCGATAAACGTATTTCCAATGATAGATGGTATCGATAGTCTCCTGTAGTTGGCTGCCATCGAACTCGCCCTCTGCCAGAAAGACGACCTGGGCCTAGGTGGGAATCAAGGGAGCGATCTGTTTTAGTAAGGCCAGGTGCAAAGCTGGGCCAAAGTCACCTTTGCTTCGATCCAGGCCAGCGGCCAAGCCCGTTTTCGATAAATCACATTGATGGTTAAAGTGGCACATCCTCGCCCAATGAAACGACCAGCGATCACCAGAAAGAGCGAGCAATGGGCCAATCTCCAGGCCAATGCGTTCATTGTTGAGCCAGCAGCTAAAGCGTTTCACTCGGCTTTAGGCTAAGATGCCAGCCAGCACACTTTAGCCGGTTCGTTGGTCGATGGCTGACGATGTCACTGACCAGCCTATTCAGGTGACAAGCCAGACTACCTTCAGCCGCCGTGGGATATAAACGATTAATTCGGTTCCGGATGGTGCCAAACCGCCGCGGGATGTCGATTATGGTAGACTCCCTTCTCTTAGTGGACTTTTCCACAGGGCCAAAGATGCCGTTGTTTCCCCTCAAGGATTGGAAGAGATCGTCGAGGCATTGAAAGCCAACGGGGAGAATATATAAGTTTACACTTTAATTCAGATGTAGATCATGATTCCTAGGCGACAACAGTACGGCAATCCAGAATTATGCAAATGGTTCTTAAAATATTCACAGCGAGTTAAACCTATCAACAAGAGGTGGTCTGACTGGGCCGTAGATAGGAGTAGGAAACAAGCCGAGGTGGTAGAATCGTTGATCTACGACAAATCGATTTTAGCCTGATCGCGTGTGAGTGGCAACCAACCGGAGCTTATGTGGTCTATTAGAGCTTAGGATAGTTGGGGACATCCTTATAATTCTTCCAGGACTCCTTATAAATCTTCCAGATCCCATCTTTGGCATCAATAGCTAAAATCAGGGTTTTGGTGCCGAAGTCACGATAGGCGGGGTGGTTGCCGGAGGCCGGGGTAAACGCCTTATAGGTTTGCAGAAAACCGACATCGGCTACTGCGGTGTCGCCGTTAATTTGCAGATTGGAGATTAAAACCTCGATTTTACTATAACGCTTGTTGAGTCGCTCCATTCCTTGACGTAACTGTGCCTTATTTAAAATCCGCTTTTTTTCCTGATCTTCTTTTCCGTCTATTACAGTTACCCGTATAATCTTTGCTTCATCGGCATATTGTGCCATGTAGGTCTGGAGATCTTTGGCTTGCCAAGACTTCTGCCAAGCACCCAAAACCTGCCGGATTTTGAGTTGGGTATCCACCGGCGTGTTACCCGATAACCCCGATGCGGCTTCATTGATCGTAACAGTGGGCTCTGCCTCCGGTGAGTCTGTGTCCTCTGTACTGGCGATCACCTCCTGGCTGCTTTGAGGAAATTCCTGTTGATCGCGGAGTTCTTGGTCTCGAACCAGATACCATCTTTTCCGCACTCCTTTTCGTTTGACCACTAGATCTCGATAAGTTCGCATTAACAACTGCCCATCTTTGAATAACTCGACGGGGATCGACTCAATTCGGTAAAGGTCTTTACTTCGCGGGTCTTTACGATGAGAAAGAGGTTTCACTTGGGCTACAATTTTACCGTAAGGTCTCGTCCGTTTAACCGCTTCGTTGTACTGTTGCTGGGCCTCTTTGCTAGTTCGCAAAGCGACAGGATCCCATAAATTCTGATACTTTTTTGAATCCTTGGATTCGACAGCGGCCTCCCATCTGTGGGCAAATTGCTCGATTTCTTCGCCTTTACCGGTCAGGGTAGCAACAATGGCAGTGATCACAACAATACCTATCGCCGCACAGATACCAACTACAACTTGGCTATTTTTGAAGACCTGCTCTAACCGTGTCTTTCTCTTTTCAACATTTTCATTTTCGTTTTGCATTGCCAGTTTCCTCAGATTTAGTATTTCGGTACATCTTCATAGATTCGCCAAAACTCACGGTAGATTCGCCATTTTTGCTCCTGCTTGTGCAGCCAAATTTCTCGTTCCCAAACATCGTATAAGGCCGGTTGCGTTTGGCGTCGGTTCGACGTTTTATTCAGCCGGTAGATCGCCACCAGGCTATCACCCTCAGCCTCGATCTTAGGTTTGTCAGCGGAGGCGTTCTGAGTCCACGTGTTCTGAGCCATTTCACGAATTACCGAAGCCATCTGCTCGTAACTAAAATAATTTCGGTTTTCTCCATTAGTGCGAATCACCAATTGCTCGACCTGTACCTCTTTGTTATAAAAACGTAGGTGAGTATTGAGATTTCCATCCCACCAAGCCTGATCCCAGCGGTCCAACTCTCGCCGACCATCCGTGATTTGTGTTCGAGTTAGCGTGGTTTTACCTGTGCGTTGGGGGACCCATGCTTGACGGCGTCGGGCATACACTCTAGCCTCCTGGATTTTTCGATTCAGTATCGTATCGTGGTCCTGCAAGATCTTCTGTTTTTCCAGAGTCTCAATCTGTTGCGAGTATCTCTGGCCTTGGGTAATAGCACGACTCTTTGCTTCTTCTGAGGCTTGACGAGCGGACTCAATTTGGGCTTTTGCTTGAGCCAGCTGACGTTCGTATCGCCGGATTTCATCTTGATAATCCTCGATCTCACGCTTGGCTTGTTGAGATTCCGCGCAGACTTGGTCATACCGAGCCTGTAAGCGATCTCGCTTCTCTCTAGCCTGACGAGCTTCAGTTTGACTGCGGGATACCTGGTCTGACTGTTGTTGAATCCGTCGTTCTAGATCCGACTCTAGCTTATCCTTTTGCTGGTTAGCACGACCAGCCTCGAATTTGGCATTTTTCAGTTCTGACCTCGCCTGCTGCATTTCGGATCTTAATTTTTCAATTTCGCCTGATTTTCGATCGATAACGGTGTTGAGTTCATTCTCTCTCGACATGGCAGTTGCTTCTTGAGCCGCGACTTGAGCTGAGGCTAGTGCCTGATAGGCTTGCTGAATTGAGGTTAAGCCTTGTTTAGTCTCTCTGGCCTTTTTGGCTTCGGCTATCTGTTGTTCGGCTTTGGTCAATAGCTCGGGGGTCAGTGTTTTGGCATTTTTAAGGTAGGCTTGATCAAGAGCGACCTCAGATTGAGAGATGGCAGCCTCAACGTGTTCGACACGGATTCGGCCTAATTTACTACCACAACCGATCAGAGACAACCCAACTAGTATTAAAAGTCTCAAGTGTGTGAGGTGATTTTGGAGATTGCGCCTTTTAGCACTCTGAATTGTTTTCATCTTCTAAACTCCTATTTGCATCGAGTCCCAGTCTCATAGACCTGAATAGTTTAGGTTAGATCGCCTGAAGGTCGAGAGGTTTATAAAAGTAGCGTAGATTTAGATTTTACCATAGATATACTACGCTTAATAGCCTGATCTGTTTCTACTTTTTGTTCTTCTATTTTTCGATCATTAGACTTAGATTTTGCCGTACAGGATGATTAAGGTTGAAGCCGTAATCGGTCTGTGGAATAATACTTTTGTGCTGACCAAACCTTTCTTAACTCATCAATCCTTGGCAAATGACACTCAGTTACATCTGTGGTTACTGTTACTTGGAACGAGACTGTCACTGGTTTTTGTCAGTTTAGCTTCTGTGGCTGGAATACCTGCACCGAAGATTCAACAGATTGTTCTCACCGGGAACCAACGACTGGCCGACAGCGAGATCCGAACTATCATGCAAACACAAATCGGCCAAGTTTTCGATCAAGAGTTGTTAAATCGAGATTTTGAGAGGATCGTAACCTATTTTCAACAGCAAGGATACCACTTTGCTCGCATCGATAAAGAACGACTACTAATTAAACAGTTTGAGCGTGGGATCTATCTTCATATCCACATCGATGAAGGCATGATCGGGAATATTACTGTTGAAGGAAATCATCGGACTCGCCCAGAGGTCATTACTCGTGAGTTGCTGTTTCAGGTAGGATCGGTCTATACTCGAGACGATGAACTGGAGAGCGAACGGATTTTGCGACGAAAGCCCTATCTGAGTCAAGCCGAAATTACCGCTACTCGTAACGCAGAAACGATGAAAATACAGGTTCATGTCAAGGTCAGCGACACTTGGACTCTGATTCCAACCTTGGATCTGCCAACTTTCTCTAAGGATCAGTCTGATCTACTGGTCCATCTATCGGAGAGTAACGTTTTTGGCAGTGGGAATGGTTACCAATTTCGATTTCAACAGGTTAGAGAAGCCCAACAAAAGACGCGGAATCTACTTAGTGTTGGCTACAGCATCCCACGAACTTTCGGCACACATCTGCATACAGTCAGCCGTTATACTCAAAAATCGGAAGGTGATACCTGGATCATCGGCCTTTTCTATCCTCTCTACTCGCTGAAATCGAAGTGGGGAGGCAACGTTTCTCTGTCCGAGTCAGTTGACCAGTTTTACTGGTATCAGGACGGTAAGCCCATTCAGTCTTTCCTTGGGCGCCAATACCTCTACTCGGGACAGGTGATCCGTTCATTCGGTTCCAGAACAGAAAAAGCGCAAATCGGATTATGGGCCAGCGCTAACACCTTTCACAGCCAGAGACTGGAGGATAGTGATGAGCAGAAGGGTCGTTTGCTCACCAATCGCCAGATAACCCTGGTTGGGATTTCCTTAGCCAGGCAAAGGGCCACCTTTATCCGAACCCGTTATTTGAACCAGATGGGTCGAGTTGAAGATATTGCCATCGGTCATGCTTATGGCACCAAAATTGGCCGCTCCATGACTTGGCTTGGATCGGACCGACCGGAAACGGAATTGAGGCTCTTCGCCACCTCTTTATATCGGACACCTTTCCAGTTATACTTGACTACTGATACCAAACTACTCACCCGGATGACGCCGGGTGTAACTCCGGTCTCCCATTTCGTTGCCAGTTGTCGACTGATCCAGAAAAGCGTCCTCTTCCAAACATTGGCCATCCGATTTGAGGCCGTAATGGGGCTAAATTTGGAAGGACATGGTCAAGTGCTACTCGGTGGCGCCAACGGATTACGCGGATACCCGCTACGGCGATTTGAAGGTGAAAAAAGCCTACTGCTAAATATCGAAAGCCGTGGTCTTTACTGGGAGACCAATTGGGTGATCATCGGATCCATTATTTTTGTCGATATTGGCTACATTTGGCGAAAAGGAACTTTTCGCCTGCACCAACCTAGACGGAGCTTGGGGGGCGGGCTAAGGCTGAGTAGTCCAAAATTAAACTACCGGGTCTATCGGCTGGAGTTCTCATATCCGTTAGACCTACCTGAGCGTAGTTCCAAAATGCCGGTTGTCACCTACACGATCGGCCACCTTTTTTAGCTCCTTCGTCCGGACGAACATCTACACTTCACCTTGTCTGATCTAGATCCCTTTTGCTTGATAGCAAAAATCTAGCGTGTTAAAATAGGGAAGATAGGTTGTTATTATCGATCGTACCGGGGGTGGGGTTGGAGGCACGAGTTCTCGTTCTGAATACAAGCTACGAAGCAATCAACGTTTGTAATCTGAAACGAGCGTTAAAAATGGTTCTCAAAGGAACCGCTCAGACCGAAGAAGCATCTGACTGGCATGAGGTTTGCTCGCCGTCATTAAGGATGAAGCGGCCTCTGGTTATTCGCTTGGTTAGCTATGTTCATATCCCACACCTCGCCATTAAGTTCTCCCGCAAAAATGTTTTTATCCGGGATCGGTATACATGCCAATATTGTGGGGAAAAACCGGCTAGACCCTTGCTGACCATCGACCATGTGGTGCCACGATCCCGCAACGGTGCTACCCGATGGGAAAACGTCGTTGCAGCTTGTCGCCCTTGCAATAACAAAAAAGGGGATCAAACCCCACGCGAAGCAAAAATGATAGCTCAACGAAAACCGAAAGCTCCGACCATTATTTCCCACCTGCACCCAAGCCATCAGAGCTATGACCCTTCCTGGAAAAAATATCTCTACTTGTAGGTCTTACAACCAGATTTTGACAAGTATTGTATTTTTGCTGGTTTTGATGCTAAGTTTGGGGTGCAGTCTGAAAGCCCCCGAGGATTATTATCTTTTATTCCGGGGAATGGAAGCTTGGGGACAGAAAAATCGGACAGTGACCAAACGGACCTTAGGAAATATTATAGAACCTCCTGAGAAACAACAACCGTTAGTAGTCGCTTTTGAAGTCGGCCAAGAGCCGGCTAGTTTCTTCGGGTTCAGCGAAATTGAATGGGTCGAGGAACCTGAGATAGCATCAATAGTTAAGCCGGATAAAACCGGGCTACCGGTGGAATTACCAAAAGTGGTGATTGCCATTCAGGACAAGGCTTTTCACCAAGTTTGTCAGGAAGAGAATATCAATTTAATTCACTGGCGACCTCGAAATGGAAGGCTAGAGAATGGTAGTAATATCGTGCAGATCAACTTTATTCCACAAGGTTTTTCCGATATTGCCATCTACCATGATTTTCTGTTAATCACCGCTATTGCCTACGGGTCACAGATAGAAAAAAACACCATCGACGCGATCCGGGCAGTTGCTGAAGATGATTCAGGGTCACCCGTTATGTTATTGGAAGGATCAATTGAGTCTTACCTGCAATACTTTTCAGGTAAAATGGATCTCCAAGACTGGCAACGCCAACTACAAATCAAAAAATACTAATTTAAGGATGCGAATTGAAGGCACACCCGGATAAACTAACCCGCAAATCTGAGTTCCAACTCGGTTATCGGATAGGCCGAAAATACTGGGATCGCTATTTTGTCATCTATGTTCGAGCTAACAATTCACCGACAATCAGACTCGGCATTACGATGAGTAAAAAAGTAGGGGGTAGCATTAAACGGAACCGGGTACGGCGGTTGGTGCGGGAAAGTTTTCGTCACTTGAAATCTCAACTCCGATTAGGTATAGATGTGATAGTTGTTGGCCGCCGGGTTGCAACAGGACTAAAATGCCAACAGGCGCAAGCCTCCTTATGCCGACTTTTCCGCCGTGCCAAGTTAGTTAGTTAATCGCGTGAACGTTGGGCTACTGGCAACCATTCGTTTCTACCAAAAATATCTCTCACCCTTATTCCCGCCTCGATGTCGATTTTATCCAACCTGCTCTCAATATGCAGCCGAAGCCGTTCAAAAATATGGCTCCCTGAAAGGGGGCTGGTTATTTTGCCAGCGAATTTGTAAATGCCACCCATTTCATCCGGGTGGCTATGATCCCTTAATTTAATTATAAAAAGTAGAGTTCTAAAAAATAAACATGGAAAAGCGTTATATTTTGGCTTTTGTTTTGATTGCTCTGGTAATCGTGTTGCAGATGGTTCTGCTTCGCCCCAAACCATCTGAGCTGGAGCCAATCGAACAGACTAGCCAGCAGTCCGAAACTACTGGCCAGCAAACAACTGTCCAATCGGTTGAAGAAACAGATCCCGGTAGTTTGCAAACGGAAGAGTTACAGTCAAATCAGAATCAAAACAGATGGATGGTTAGTGTTAAAACAAATAAATATGACATTATCTTTGACCAGAACGCAGTTGCTCGCCAGTGGAAGCTAGTAGAGTATTTTGAAAGATGGAGCGAAAATGAAACCGCTGACCCATCACCTGTAAATTTGATTCCAGAGGCAGCCAAGAATTGTCTAAATATTGAACTGGCACCTAACTCAGAAAAATCGATAGTAAAACAGAGCAACGCCTTAAATCTTGTAAATTGGGAATTGGTGAATAATTTAGCGTTAAAACTAACCGAAGATGGAACCGATATATTTAGCCTAGACCTGAGACAGAATCCGTTCGGGAAAAATACACTAACTTTTCGAAAACGGTTTAAAGAGAAGATGGAAATTCGTAAGACTTTCACTTTCTACGCTGATGAGTATTATATAGATCTAGAGGTTTCATTTCGCAACATTTCGCCAGATCTTGTGCCGATCCAAATTGGAGATGGAAAATACGGCTATAGTCTGAGGTGGGGCCCCGGTATCTTCGGCGATCGGATTCCACATGATCAACCTCCAAAAGAGAAAAATGAGTCTGCCATTGCTCTCCGGCCAGGTGAGCCTAGCAAGGTAGTCTTTATGAAAAAGAAGGACCTAGGGGATATAGATAATAAAACGGATGGCTCAAAAGCGATCGAGGAGCAGGTCTTGTGGGCTGGACTCAACAATCGGTATTTTTCAGCCATCTTGATTCCAGAAACGAGCCGAGGTGCACACGCTAAACTGATTGAATTAGATGAGTTGAACCTACCCGCTTGGCCAGATAGGAAATCAAGCAGCCAACAGAGAGTCGTTGCTTCTACACAAGCGGCCTGTTTACTTTTGCCTGAGACTGACTTAACAGATGAGAACTTCGATCGGTTCCGTATCTATGTTGGACCAAAGATCACAAGTATACTGGCTAAAATTGAAGCACCAGACAGCTCAGCGGCAAAGGTTGAAAAGGTCTATTTAAATGCTATGTTGTCGTTTGGTTTTATGGCACCGATCGCTCATATTTTACTCAAGGTCTTAAACTTATGTAATAAGCTAGTGAACAACTACGGGATTTCAATTATTCTGTTAACGCTTTTGGTTAAGGGGCTGACTGCCCCTTTAACGCTGAAGGCTTATCGTGCTAGCCAAGACATGAAGAAAATTCAGCCCCAACTGACAGCACTGAAAGAGAAATATCGGGATAACCCACAAAGGTTTAATCAGGAACAAATGGCACTGTTCAAAAGACACAAAATTAGTCCGTTAGGCGGTTGCCTGCCAATGTTACCGAGCCTACCGATTTTCTTTGCACTCTTTGATCTTCTGCGAAATGCTATTGAATTACGCGGGGCCGGGCTATGGTGGATTAATGATCTAACGGCTCCCGATGCCATCTATACCTTGCCTTTTTCAATACCGATTTTAGGAGAAAACGTCAACCTGCTTCCCCTTCTTTATGCGGGTACTACGCTGTTACAACAAAAGATTGGTGGTGGTATGGAAACAGCAACAGCGGACAATCCGAATATGAAGATGATGCAGTACATGCCACTGATTTTTACCTTTATCTTCTATAACTTTGCTTCAGGTCTGGTACTCTACTTTTTATGCAGCAATATCTTCACCATTGGACAAAATCTTATAACCAAGCGGATTTTTGAACAAGACGTAGAGACTGTAGCCTCCGCCGAAAATAGAGATTAAGTGGATGCTGATACAATCACTGCCGTTGCAACACCGCCCGGAGAGGGTGGCATCGGCATCATCCGTGTAAGCGGACCATCTGCATTTCAGATCGCAGACCATATTTTTCGAACTGCTTCTCGCCTTCTTCCATCCGGACTCAAATCTCATACCTTAACCTACGGCCGGATTTTGGATCCGGACAATGGCCAAATCGTCGACCAAGCCCTGCTGGGATTGATGCGAGCGCCTCATTCCTACACCACAGAAAATACAGTTGAGTTCAATTGTCACGGCGGGAATGCCGTTTTGCAACAGGTAATGTTATTAACACTCAAATATGGTGCCAGAGTGGCCGAGCCGGGCGAGTTTACCAAACGCGCCTTCCTAAACGGCAGAATCGACCTAGCACAGGCCGAAGCAGTGGCGGACCTGATTCGAGCCAAAACCGATTTAGCCCGCCAAGCGGCAGCCAATCAACTGGTAGGCCGGTTGTCAGAGCAGATTCACCATCTCAATGAACAGACTGCTGATCTATTGGCCTTAGTAGAAGCAACCATCGATTTTCCCGAGGAAGAATTGGATCTGCTCGACCTGAAAACTACCAGTCAAAAAGCAGAACAGATCGCAGAACAGTTGGACTATCTACTTCAAACTGCTGGCGATGGACGGCTATTAAAGGAAGGGTTGAAGATTGCCATTTTAGGTAAACCCAACGTCGGGAAGTCGAGCCTGCTGAACTCCCTGCTGGCCGTAGATCGTGCTATTGTGACCGATATCCCCGGTACCACGCGGGATACGATTGAAGAAACTCTCAACTTAAACGGGATTCCCGTACATCTGGTCGATACGGCCGGTATTCGCCAAACCGATGACCCGATCGAACAGATCGGAGTCGAAAAAAGCCATGCCACTTTGACTGAGGCCGATCTACTTATCATCGTGGTAGACGCCTCAATGCCACTCGACGAAAGCGATCAGCAGATCTTGGTGAAGGTGAACTTAAAACCTGCCCTATTTGTTCTTAACAAGGTTGATCTTCCTATCCAGACATCTAGCGTAGACCTGTTGAACCATCTGACAGGCGTGACCCAGACCGGTATTGCACCAACTATTGTGCAAACGTCGATGATCCAACAGACCGGTATCGAGGATCTAAAGGAAAGGATGTTAGCCCAGGTACTGGATGCGGATCTGAGTCAATCGGTGCTGATCACCAATGCGCGGCATGAAGAGGCTCTGCGGGCAGCTCGAACCGCTATTGCCCACGCTATCGATAGTATGAAGGCAGTAATGTCGGCAGAGTTTATTGCCCTCGATCTACGGGCAACTCTAGATGGTCTCGGCGATATCGTTGGTCATACCACCAACGACGACATTTTAGGGCGTATTTTTGCTCAGTTCTGTATCGGAAAGTAGATTATACTCTTTTTTATTTTTAACCAAAAATATGTTCGGTTTCTGGATGAGAGCCAAGTGCACGAATATAGCGGTGTTTCAGGATGTCATGTCATTGAAACCATCATGGGTATTTTTGAGTCAGCAGCCTACAGTACTCACGTTCGGTCTAGTATCCGAGAAGTTATAATTGAAGCCCAACTTCCACTTTTTTGAGGGTTGGGCACCCACGTAACCCTACAAATAGCCAGGTGATATACGGAAGTATTTGCAGGTGGTCACGCTGAGAGAAAAGGGTGGAATACTAGACGGCGTGATCGTTTATAGTGAGCAAGGAAAAGTTTTTTTATTCCCCCAATTGGGATCGAGGCTAAATTTGTGGCTGGAAGTAACCCACCGGTTAGACCGGTGGTAATTTAGACTACGGTCATGGTTTCTGATTTGATTGCTCATGTTTGAACTGTTACAAAACTATTCCTGCGTGTAAGCCTGTTTCTAAAACTTGCAACACTTAACGGAGGGATTATCAGAGAACTTTAAAATTTGGAAAGGAAGCAAATATGCCAGGTTTACTCCCAGACGTTGACCCAGATGGTCTTCTGGAATACTCAGTCGTCTTTACTGACCGTTCGCTCAATCACATGTCACAATCGTTCCAACAGGTGATGAATGATATTTCCAGCACACTAAAGAAAGTCTACTGTGCTACAGCAATTGTGATGGTACCAGGCGGTGGTACATTTAGTATGGAGGCCGTAGCCCGCCAGTTTGGTAGCGGTAAAAAATGTCTGGTGATACGAAATGGATGGTTTAGCTACCGCTGGACCCAGATTTTCGAGACAGGGGATATTCCCTCTGAATCCATCGTCTTGAAAGCTAGACCGGTTGATGATAGTCAACATTCCGCTTTCGCCCCTGCTCCCATCGAAGAGGTCGTTACTACCATCCAAACAGAACAGCCGGATGTCGTCTTTGCACCGCATGTCGAAACTTCATCCGGTATAATTTTACCAGACGACTACATTACAGCAGTGGCTGAAGCGGTTCATTCCGTCGGTGGCCTATTTATCTTAGACTGCATCGCCTCGGGTGCCATTTGGATGGATATGGAAACCTCTGCGGTCGATGTCCTGATTAGTGCCCCTCAAAAAGGGTGGAGCAGCTCTCCCTCCAGCGGTTTGGTAATGCTTAGCGCATTGGCAAGAGAAAGAATTGAAGCCACTACCAGTACAAGCTTTGCCTGTGACTTGTTGAAGTGGCTGCAAATTATGGAAGCTTATGAGAATGGTGGGCACGCCTACCACGCTACCATGCCAACCGATGCCTTGAAGGGATTTCGCGATGTGATGAAAGAGACCGAAGCCTACGGTTTTGATAAGGTTCGTGCCAAACAGCAGGAACTAGGCAACAGGGTGAGAGATCTATTGGTTAGCAAAGGGTTCCAGAGTGTAGCCGCAGAGGGCTTCCAGGCCCCCGGCGTTGTTGTTAGCTACACCGATGATATCGATATCCACAAGGGAGCAAAATTTCTGCAGGTTGGGTTGCAGATTGCCGCTGGTGTTCCGTTGCAATGTGATGAACCAGAGGATTTCCAAACCTTTCGTCTTGGACTATTCGGTCTGGATAAACTGCGCCATATCGATCGTACAGTTGAAAAACTAGAACAGGCACTAGACCGAATCCTTTAGCTCTTCCCCCTGCTA
>Ga0066832_10000299_pt1 | contig 14604 bp, 12 predicted proteins | sample ETNtaG_35_FD_66731 | JGI IMG/M metagenome (GOLD analysis project Ga0066832, IMG submission 66731) | Marine microbial and viral communities from oxygen minimum zone, Eastern Pacific Ocean - ETNP201306PF51B | ecosystem: Environmental > Aquatic > Marine > Oceanic | place: Pacific Ocean: Eastern...
CTCAACTGAAAGCTATTGGTAGGAAATTGAGATCTGATGTTGACACCTTATTTCAGTCTATCTAAGATATGACTTTTTATCTGGGTTTAGCTATAGTCGTTTGAAGTAATTAAAGAAATGCAAGAGTACTATGGCAAGAGAACTGCAGTGTATGATAAGTCGGTGGGATACGATGACCCTCAAAGACCTTGAATGTCTGGCTCCAGTAATAGCTCGAGTGAAGACGCTTGTGCAAGATCGAAACGTTTTGAAAATATCATGCGGACCGTACTTCTGAACCTGTCTCATGGCTTTGTCTACCAAAACAATCATGGCTACTGACTACAACGAATCAACACTCGATATGGCGCGGCGTAAGCCTCTTGACTAGCAAAAGGTGCCCTCCAGGTCGTTGACGCATACAACCAGCCTGATTTTCCATAAATTTCGAGGTCTGCATGGCGGTAGATTGGTTTGCATGCGTGCCTAGATCTCGATTTGACATATTCTTGAAAAGACTTCATGGGAAACAGTCTGTAAGAGCTATTGTTGTTTTTTGCTATCAGACGGATCTGCATCCTTTAATGCCGAATACGTTCGAAAACCAATTCACTTACCTTTGATTTTCGTCGAAGATTCGATTAACAGGACCTAACTCTGTTACCTTGTCACCAGTGCCGTGTCTCAGGAACAGACAGGATTTAAAGCTCAAAATCCGCTTCCATCCATGTCAATAATAGATGTTAATAATTGACATGGATGAATTAAGGAATTCGGCCTAAGACCAGATCATCCATTTGAACAAGTCATCTTGAGATTCTTCGGAATCGTTTCATCCTATGAACGCAGAGGATTTTCAAGATGATGTCACGAAATAAAAGGAAATCCAATGAGTGAAAAGAAAAGGGTAGCGTTACGGGTCGGTTTTACCCCTAGCCTGAAACTGGAGTTTCATGATTCCATGATTACTAGTATGCAGGTTTGCTGACCAACCGGGAATAGGATGAAGGAAGCCTTGGGATTAATGGTGATGGCAGAGAGGCTCTCAACGATTGGCCTACGGGGGAGAATAGCCTACACACGCTGACAGTCTAGCGGTACCAATCAGTGTTCCAGTTGCTTAGCAGGATATGAAGACACGAACGATGCCCAGCGATTGAGCATGGGCGCTGCGATACGTCACGTCGTTGAGGACCATTTGAGAGACTTAGATCCTTGACCGACCTGTATTATATGAATGCCTTGATGGATCTATATCAGCCCGTCAGGCAAAAAAACTTCTATCTAAATGGAGTATCCAAAGCAAGGCTAACTGGTTTTGTTTACCGATAACTCAGGTTTGGCTATAGCAAGCTTCCAATATTTTTGTTTGATTTGGAAAAATGGCAGTCTTTCTCTGAGTTGCAGGTACTCATTTTTATCCCATTCTAGTGGAGGCCAAATTTATGAAAGTAAACCCTTATGTGTTTCGCCAATACGATATTCGAGGTGTCGTTGAAGAGGATTTTTGTCCAGAATTTGTATTGGGACTAGGCAAAGCCTTTGGTACGCTTGTGAAGCGTGAGGGGCTAAAGAAAATAGCCCTTAGTGGTGATATTCGACTGAGTACACCAAAACTAAAAAAACACTTTCAAGAAGGTACACTTAGCGTAGGTATTGACGTAATAGATCTTGGTATACTTCCGACACCTGTCAACTACTATAGCATGTGGAAACTCAATGTTGACGCTGCTGTTCAGATTACAGGTAGCCATAATCCAGCTAATATGAACGGCTTTAAGATGACGGTGAACAAACAGGCTCTATACGGAGATCAAATTCAAGAACTCAGGACACTTATGGAGCAGGATGATTTTGAAAATGGTGAAGGTGCAGTCAATCAATATAATATTATGGATGATTATATTGAAATGATTCAAAGTAAAATTGTCCTTGATAAAGAGATGAAAGTTGCCATGGACTGTGGTAATGCGTCTGCCTGTCTTGTCGCACCAACCATATTTCAGAGACTTGGTGTAGAGTTGACGGAGCTTTTTTGCGACGTGGACGGCACATTTCCTAACCATCATCCTGACCCAAACGTTCCGCAAAATCTTGCCCATCTGATTGATACAATCCAAAATGGAACGTTTGATGCTGGTCTCGCTTATGATGGTGATGCCGACCGTATTGGATTAATCGATGAGATCGGAAACATTATATTTCCAGATCAAATTATGTCTCTTATGTTGCCCGAGATTGTAAATCGGGATGATCAAATCATTTTCGATGTTAAGTGTTCTCAATCTCTGGAAGACGAGATTATTCGTTTAGGTGGACAACCGGTCATTTGGAAGACGGGCCACTCCTTGATTAAACAGAAAATGAGGAGAATTGGTTCTCCCTTTGGAGGTGAAATGAGTGGCCATATCTTCTTGGCCGATGACTACTTTGGTTATGATGATGCCATTTATGTTTCTGCTCGTGTGGTCCAAATGCTATCCCGGCAGGACAAAAAACTATCAGAACTAGTAGCGGCTCTACCTCAATATCATTCGACACCAGAGATCAGGCTAAATTGTGTCAGCGATGAAGAAAAATTTCGGATTGACAAAGAAGCGACAGCATACTTCAAAAATAACTATGACTGCTTAGATATTGATGGGGTCAGAATTCGATTCTCAGACGGCTGGGGGTTAGTCCGCGCCTCAAACACTCAACCTGCGCTCGTTTGTCGGTTTGAGGCCAAAACTAAGGAGCGAATGCAAGAAATTGAAAGTTTAGTTTTAAACAAACTTTCTGAATTGGGTGAGTTCGAATTATCCAGTCATCCCTGATCGCTTATTTCCAGATAAACGAATTCGACAATTATCTATCTGTAACGGAAGTTACATACATAATTAGTTATTCGGTTTGGTAAAAGACTTATTACATCACCAGTGCCTCTCTGTTTATCCTTCATTTACCCACCATAGAAATTAAGATGTTCTCCCTGGTTTGTACAAACATTAGCAAAATTAGTAGGATAAAGCCGCGGTGAAGGTTAATACCGAAAGTCTACAATTTGCCTGTTGCTCCAAACCGTTTGATATTCTTGGTATAATCCCGGACGGCAAAGGTGGTGCCACCGTCCGTTGTTGGTTCCCCAATGCAGTTAACATTTCCCTTTTACCTTGGCATGATACTCCCAAAAAACTGGAGATTATTAGCCAATTAGAGCAAGTCGATCAAAATGGTCTATTTGAACTATACCTAAAAGAATATGACGGTGAGCTCTTTCGTTATCGAGTTGCCTATAAGGATGTCATCCATACAAAACTTGATCCTTATCAGTTTTCGGATTTGCGTTTTAATGACAGTTTCTTTGATACTTGTCGCATTTATTATCATCAAGGAGCCCACATCGTACAGAAGACGATCCAAGGCAAAGATGTTCACGGGGTTCGATTTTCTATCTATGCGCCAAATGCGCGTGCGATTAGTGTCGTCGGCGATTTTAATGATTGGGATGGCCGTATGCATCCAATGCAGAGTTCTAACGATGGTGTTTGGCGTTTATTTATCCCGGATGTTGAGGTAGGACAAGGTTACAAATACGAGATTAAAAATCGTCACGGTGATGTATTGCCTCTCAAAATTGATCCGTTTGCCTTTTCTGTTGATCAGTTTCCATCCTTTGCTTGTCGGGTTTTTGATCATAATCGTTATAAATGGCATGACGATAATTGGCAAAACAGAGGACCAATTGATTACCTGAAGGAGCCCATCAATATTTACGAAGTTCATCTGGGTTCATGGAATCATACAGATGGGAACCCTTTGACTTACCGCCAACTGATCTACCAATTAATTCCTTATGTTAAAGAGATGGGTTATACCCATATCGAGTTAATGCCAATTTCAGAATATCCTTTTGATGGGTCTTGGGGCTACCAACCTGTAGGAATGTTTGCTCCAACAAGCCGTTATGGCAGTCCAGAAGATTTTAAAACCTTCATTGACGCCTGTCATCAGGAGGAGATTGGGGTTATTTTAGATTGGGTGCCAGCCCATTTCCCAACTGATACCCATGGCTTGACAGAATTAGATGGCAGTAAACTCTATGAGTATGAAGATCCACGTAAAGGATGGCATCCAGATTGGAATTCACTAATTTATGACTATGGACGTGAGCATGTTTGTCGTTTCTTAATTAGTAATGCCATCTATTGGTTCGAGATGTTTCACATTGATGGAATTCGAGTTGATGCGGTTGCGTCAATGCTATATTTAGACTACGCTCGCCAAGATGGTGAGTGGATACCTAATATTGACGGTGGTAACGAAAACTATGAAGCTATCTCTTTTTTAAAACGCCTTAACGAAACGATCTACCTCAATTATCCAAATGCGATGACGATAGCGGAAGAATCTACCGCTTTTTCTGGGGTATCAAAACCAACTTATGAAGGTGGTTTGGGGTTTGGCTTTAAGTGGAATATGGGCTGGATGAACGATAGTTTAAGGTATATGCAAAAGGATTCTATTCATCGTAAGTACCATCATGACGAAATGACATTCAGTCTGATCTACGCTTTTGATGAGCATTTTATCCTACCTCTTTCCCACGATGAGGTGGTTCATGGGAAGAGATCACTGCTTGACAAAATGCCAGGTGATAGTTGGCAAAAATTCGCTAACTTACGAGCCTTTATGGGTTATATGTATGCCCACCCGGGAAAAAAACTGAACTTTATGGGTAACGAAATTGCTCAAGGCAAAGAATGGAATCACAACGATACATTAGACTGGGATTTACTGGAACAAAAGACTGGCCTTCATCGTAGTCACAAAAATCTGACAAAAGATTTAAATTATCTTTATAAAAATGAGCCTAGCTTACACCAAGAAGACTATAATAGTTGTGGGTTTAACTGGCTGATAGCTGATGATGCGGAAAATAGTGTTTTGGCCTTTGTCCGTTTTGCGACTGACCCTATAGACCATTTAGTTATTATTACTAATTTCACCCCGATTCCCCGCGATAAATATGTAGTTGAGGTTCCAACAAATGCGGTTTATCATGTCATCTTGAATACTGACCAAGCTTGTTACGCCGGTAGCGACTACCACTGTGGCAAGAAGTTTGCAACCCGAACTAAGACTAAGCCTAGCTATAAACAATCCATCTGCTTAAACTTACCGCCTCTAGCTACCTTATTCCTAAAACCTGAGCAAAAGAAAACAGAGCTTGTCACATACGAATGACTTTCCAAATCACGACTGGTCGCTCAGAACCGCTTGGTGCAATTTCATTACCTGGGGGATGTGATCATTCTGTTTTGAAGGTTTGTTTAGTGATAGATCCTGTCAAACCGCACTAATGCTGACAAACAACAGGTCGATTCAATGGCCCTTAATTGCTGCTCGTTTTAATGGTCTAACCCAATAGGATTTCAGGAACATAATCTTCATGAAAATTCTGTTCACTGCCTCGGAGGTATATCCACTTATTAAGACCGGGGGGTTGGCCGACGTTGTCGGCTCACTCCCAAATGTATTGGCTGAGGAAGGGCATGAGGTAAGACTGCTGCTGCCACTTTATAGTGGCATCAATGTTGAGGAAATTCATCTCAATGCAGGGCCGGTTTTGGGCAACCCGTTTGGTTTTGGCCAAATGCGTTTACAAGTAGGACATATACCGAACTCCACCGTTACACTTTTACTTTTGGATTGTCCTGATCTTTTTAGCCGTGACGGTGGACCATATCTGCAGTTAGATGGCTCAGATTATCCGGATAATCATCGTCGTTTCGCTATGTTAGCATGGACTGGAGCCGTATTATCAACCTACGGCAATCTGATTGATTGGCAACCAGATATCGTTCATGCTCATGATTGGCAAACAGGTTTGGTCCCGGCCTACTTGAAGTCCTGGCGTCAAAGAGTGCCCAAGGTTGTATTTACAATCCATAACCTACAATATACGGGCTTCTTTGAAGCCGCGCTTTACAGTGAACTGGGACTGGGCGAAGATATGTATGATCCAGAGGGATTAGAGTACTATGGCGGTTTTTCCATGCTGAAAGCAGGTATCCAATATAGTGATGCTATCACCACCGTCAGTCCTACTTATACACAGGAAATCCAAACCGAGGCTTATGGTTGTGGTTTCGATGGGCTACTAAGGTCCCAGCAGAATAAGCTAACAGGTATTTTAAATGGTGTTGACTATGACGTTTGGAATCCTGATACTGACCCATTTATTGTGGCCAACTATAATGTGCACAAACTCGACGATAAGCAGGTCAATAAACACGCCTTGCGAGAACGCTGTCGCTTGGAGCCTCATAATGGACTTTTATTTGGAATTGTTAGCCGATTGACCACTCAGAAAGGCTTGGACTTGGTATTGGAAGCCATGCCACAATTCATTGACCAGGGAGCACAAATGGTTTTACTAGGATCAGGTGATAAAAGCCTCGAGGAAGCCTTTTTGCAATTTGGGCAACAGTACGCTGGACAAGTGTCCATTCATATTGACTACGATGAAGTTTTTGCCCACTTAATCCAAGCAGGTGTAGATTGTCTGCTGATACCTTCTCGATTTGAGCCATGTGGCCTAACACAGTTATTCGCACTCAAATATGGCACCTTACCAATCGTGCGTCATACCGGAGGTTTAGCTGATAGCGTTTGGGAAAACAAAGAAAATTTGCCTCAAACTGGTTTTGTTTTCGACCAATCTGTAGTAGAAGATCTATCCGAGGCTTTATCTCGGGCCTTGATCCTTTATCAGGATCGAGAGTCTTGGCGGCAAATTCAACAAAACGCAATGAGGCAGGATTTCACTTGGGAGAAAGCAGGTAAAAACTATATACAGTTATACCAATCTATAGTTAATGAGAGGTAATGTTATAGGCTCTTTGTTAAAAACAGTATGCCCGAACAGGTGGAAATTTTCGATATACTAGTTTCAGGTCTGGAAGGCGGTAGTGTTATCTGGAAAAATCAGGTTGGGCTTTGATTTAATCTTCAAGATCTACACTTATCGATTACACTGATTTGTATGTCCTGCCTAATACTAACGCAAAAGATTAATGCTATCATTTAACTTCACTCAAGTTATAGAAATAGCATAGATGGTGATAAATTCCATGGATAATAAGATTGTTCGAAATGACACTAGGATAGATTTAAATGCAGCCCTCAGCCAAACCCTGGCCGTAATTCTAGCGGGCGGTCGCGGCTCTCGCCTCAAGCATCTGACCGATAAGCGGTCGAAACCTGCCGTTCCTATTGCCGGTAAATTCAAGATCATCGATTTCCCACTCTCCAACTGCCTTAACTCTGGTATTCGTCGTATCGGTGTGGCCACGCAATACCGTTCGCATACACTGAACCAACACGTACAACGGGGTTGGAACTTTTTGCGCTCTGACTTCCACGAATTCATTGAGCTTTGGCCAGCCCAACAGCAGACTAAGGAGCAGATCTGGTATCAAGGTACAGCCGATGCAGTTTACCAAAATCTATCAATTATCGGTGACGTAAACCCAAAATACATTGTGGTATTGGCTGGTGACCATGTGTACAAACAGGACTATAGTATTATGCTACACAACCACATTGCCGCTGGTGCTGGAATCACCGTGGGCTGTATCGAAGTTGACAGAAAAGATGCTATGGCTTTTGGTGTTATGGCAGTAGATGAAGAACTCAACATTGTTTCCTTTGTAGAAAAGCCTTCGGATCCACCGACGATCTCCGGTAAGCCCGATCGCAGCCTAGCCAGTATGGGCATCTACATCTTTAATGCGGATTTGCTCGCCGGTGAGCTGAAAGAAGATGCACGCGACTATGCCTCCAGTCATGATTTTGGGAAAGACATTATTCCGGATAGTATCGGCAAGCATAAAATTATCGCCCATCCATTTGAAATGAGTTGTATAAAAACCCCTGGTTACGATGAACCTTACTGGCGTGATGTAGGAACTCTTATGGCTTACTGGGAAGCCAACATCGACTTGACCAAGTTGGAGCCAAAGTTGGATCTCTACGACGAGTCCTGGCCCATTCGCACCGTCCACTACCAACGCCCGGCCGCAAAATTCAACTACAACTACGAAGAGCGTATCGGTACGGCACTCAACTCTGTTGTCTCTGCTGGTTGTATCGTGTCCGGCTCAACCGTTGAGCAGTCGATTTTGTTTAATAACGTACGTGTTAACTCCTACTCTTACGTGAAAGAGTGTGTCATTTTACCTCGGGGCGACGTTGGTCGCCATTGCCGCTTGAGCCGTTGCATCATTGACAGCGATTGCCAAATCCCACCAAATACCGTGGTTGGCGAAGACCCTGAGTTGGATGCGAAACGATTTTATCGAAGCGAAGACGGTATTATAGTGATAACGCCTGAAATGCTGGAGGCAATGTTGACAGAAGCCACACCGTCTGAGGCTGCCATTAAGTAAACGTCTGATTACAACCACCGACAAACAGCATATTAGTAGTCTCTCAAAATGCTGAAAAACTTGTAGTGTGGGGTATGATCTTCCTATCGGCCTAGGCTTCGATACTAGCTATCCTATCAAGTTCTGCGGGATGAATCTCTTTATCTCTGTGTATTCTCCTCTCTCGACTAAACACCCACCTGGGGACTTCCAACTCCGGCATCTCCGTCGACCTGATACCTTCCCAGGCTGTTACGGTATCGTATCATCCCGTTTCACCTGTAGTTTCTCTGCATAAATCTTTTCGTATGTTGTACCGGCATGGGCGGTGTACACCAAGGGCTAATTGGCCTCTTTTATTTCAATTTGGTCGTCGCTTTAAGTTCTTGAAGTTCTTACTGCCAACGGCTGGGTCTATGCAATAGTCTCTTTTGCCGTCGTGTATACCCTTCGATAAATTCATCCGACAGTGAAACGAACCCGTCGGCGCATTGGGAAGGTTCATAGGAGAAAAACAGTATTCGATGCTGCTGCTTCATATTGGTGCTAGGATACCCCGTGTGGTAAAGATTTTCGCTGAGGCCGGTAATGGTCGGGCTATAAATACAGTACAATAATTCGTGGTGCCACAATAGAGTTTGAATCGATATAACAGAAAGGCTAAGTAAGTTGGCAACAATTCCAGCATTGGTAATAAATTAACATAAGGAATTTACGATAAAAATTGGATTACGGATACCCGGAGCTGCCAGCCAGATACCATTTGAAGACTTTTGCGCCTGGTGCAAAGATACCGGTTTTGATGCCATTGATATTGGCGATGTAACCAGCACCAAGTGGTGCGAGCGGCAGCTGGAGTAGGATTAACCATAGGTACAGCGGATTTATCCGCTGTGCGCAATCTTCTCAGTACTGACCTCGACAAGCAAAAGGTGGGTGATGCGGCGCGGCTGGAATTAGCGAAATCCCACGGCGTGACCGTAACGGTTGACTTGAGCATCGAGGATTCACTCGCTGTCCTGAACACCATTGGTGATGGGTTCGGCGCACACGTGGTCGTTGACGCGGCCGGTGGGGATGAGCCCCTTACTCTGGCACAGAGCCTCGTCCGGCCGGCTGGAACGATCGTACGGGTGGCGGTCTCGCACGGTCGCCGACAGGACGTGGACGCTCTGACACTGCGCAACGTGGCTTTGCGGGGTACCTTCGGCATAGAATGGGAAACATGGGAGCGATGCCTGGCTCTCATGGCATCGGGCCAAGCGAACCTCTCTGCGCTAGCTACACACGAACTGCCTTTGAGTCAGTGGCGCGAAGGGTTTGATTTCGCTGTCTCGCGTAAAGCACTCAAGGTGCTACTTGTGGCCGAAGGTTAGTTTGTACTACTCCGGTCATGGGGTTTCCAAGCAAGGCAAATCTTTCCAGCGATACCACTACCAGAGACAGCTTAGAGTTGAGTGCGCCCCCTTTAGCTAAGGTCAGCCAAATTCTATCTCGTATTAAAGCTCAACAATTACAGACCATTATTGATGCCTGTCGGAATGACCCGGAGTTGGGGCGAGGGGAAGAGGACAACTTACTGATCGATACCTTTAGTCGCGGATTCAGGATTAAGAGAAATGATGACGGCTCGGGTCAACTCGGTGTTAGTGCCACCCTGTATGCCTGTAGTATTGGAGAAAGAGCCTATGAGTGGGCGGAGAAGGGGCACGGGGTTTTTAGTTATTACCTATTAGAAGGATTGAAAGGTAAGGCAGCTAATGGTCAGGGGGAAGTAACTGTAGTTGACTTAGCCGATTATACGCAAAAAAGGTGGTGGAGTGGGCCCAAACCTACCGTGGCAAGAGACAGACGCCCTGGTTGGCCACCGAAGGGGGAACGAAGTTACTGCTGGTAGAAAACAAGTTAGGTTTATTGAAAGCAGAACGGAGTCAGTTGGAGTCAGAGCTATCTCAGATTCGTCAACAGTTAGACCAGGCTCAAAAATCGAATGATGTGGTAGTGGAAGCCGATGTTAGACAGTGAGAGGCTAAATTAGCAAAGAAGGTACGTCAAGCCAAAGCGAAAGAAGAAACGGAGCGGATTCGGGAGGAGAATACTCAACGGAGACGAGACGAAGTAGCCCAAGAACAGGAAATAAAAGCTATGAAAGAAGCGGTGGAGAGGGAACAAGCACGGTAACAGCAAGCTGAGATCGTGCGCAAGCGTCAACAGTTAGAAGTCGAGCGGCAAAAACTAGAAGCTGAACAAGCGGCCTCTTTAACTGTAGACCGGGCCTTAGCTAAAGCGAGGCAAATAAAAGGAGCCATCTACGATGCTAGCAGGGCGGTTAGAAAGGAGATCGAAATCCAAGTTGAAGCGGTACCAGTCCCGCAATCGTTTCGGGTTGAATCGAAAGGAAAGTTTGAAAAAACGGAGTCAATATCAAGCGCGACTTCAGGCAGCCAAAGAACTTCGTCGGCAAAGGGAAAAACAGCATCGAGATGGAGTAAATTCGATTCAAGAGACCTTTGCGCCCGAGGTTGAGATTCGAACCAGAGACTATCAGCAGGCATTAGATACATTGAATCGGGATTTTGAACTCAACGAGAGCGAATTCGACTTGCAGTTAGGCAGTTATGACCCGGAAGAGGAGATGTTTGCCCAGGTAAAATTAGTTCCAAAGAGGTCTGAAACGCTAAACGAGATTTCTTGGCCCTTATTGGTAAAACCAGGCAAAGCCAGAAAGTTAAAGACAGCAGTTGAAAATAAGGCAGTCAAGATTCAAGCCAGTGTCCATTTAGATCCGTATCAGGAGAAGGTAGAAATTAAAAATGTTCTCATCGAAGATCTGATGCAAGCCGAGCGTTTTGGTTATCCGACTAATCCAGGTTTCAGAAGATCAGTTTTATTAAGTGCCGCGGCTTTCCCGGGAATGGGCCAGCGGTACGCTAAAAAAACATAGCCAAAGCCGGATGTTTTTTGGACGTCCCTGACTGCGGTGGCGGTGGCATTTTCTCGGTATGGGAAATTAGTTAAAGCCTCTAATCTGTATCCAGACTTGGCAGTAGACTATCAATCGTCGATTACGGAAACAGAGTTTCAGCAAATAAATGCCAGGCTAAATTTGACCAAGGAAAGATGGGGAATTAAGAGGAGACAATATTACTTAGCCTTAGCGGCGACAGGAAGCATTTGGTCACTTAATATGATAAGTACAGCCAGGACTAAGCCACAATCAACGACTAAATTCTCCTCTAGCCAGAGTCAAGGGGGGCATTTATGGGTGACCAGTTTTTTGTCGTACCCCAAGTTTGCAGGCTCAAACTTCAGCGCTCATTTTAGGTGGTATCGATGCAGATAATTTAATTTCACTACTTAGCATTCTGATCCTATCTTGCGCAAATGAGCCGGATTCACCGGTACTGAATCCATTAGACCCTAGCAAACCTGAAACCAATGGCGATCCCTTTAATTTAGAAGTTGCGATTTCAGATCAAGCTTGAGTTTTAACCTGGCAAATACCGGAGTCTGACTTCGACAATTTTATTATCTGTCGTGATTCGGTCGAGCTAGCAGTTGTATCCAAATCAGATAGCAGTTACCGAGACCAAACCATACAAAATGGAATTAAATACCACTATCAAGTCTGTGCGGGAAAAAACAACAAAAAGAGTAAACGCTCGGCCACTAGCCCACCAAATGCATTGCCTTTGGTCAAGATTGAGGAAGCGGAAAATAGTGGGAATGATGCCACCATTAAATGGACAGGGCAAGATGTGGATGGTGAAATCAAAGGATATGCCTATCGGTTTAACTAGGGAGATTGGAGTGGTTTCTCACTGGAAACGAAACAGGTATTTGCAGATTTGGTTCATAAACAACCGTATAAGATTGAAATCAAAGCCAAAGATGATACCGATAACGAAAGCATAGTAGTTGAGAGGATATTTAATTTTACTGTTGATTTTGGGGCTTCAATTAGGGTCAAAGCACTTACTGAAGATGTGACACCAACCAGAGAGGTAAAACTAAGTATAAAAGCGGAAAACGCAGTGCAAATGCAAATTAGTAATACGGATATCTTTACCGATTGGCAACCATTTAAGGAGGAAGTGGATTGGCAATTGAGCGAAGGCTATGGTAAAACGAGAGTCTATTTGAAACTTAGAGACGATCTAAATAATGAGTCACAATTACTTACGACTTCAATCATTTATAATTTAGACCAATATTGCAAAAGTACTGGGATCGTTTTGATCCCAGCCGGATCCTTTCAGATGGGGGATCACCATGACAATATGAGCAAAGCCTTGCCAGTACACACAGTGGAGATAGACGCCTTCTATATGGATATTCATGAAGTAACAGTGGGGCAGTTCAGGCAGTTTGTCAATCAGAATGGGTATAAAATATGATGGAAAGTGGAATGATGTAGCCAAGTATTCGCCGGGTGACGAGTATCCAATGAGCTATGTGGATTGGAATGATGCTACAGCTTATGCGAAATGGGCCGGGAAAAGACTACCGACAGAGGCGGAGTGGGAGTACGCCGCCCGTGGAGGATTAGCAGGCAAACGGTATTCTTGGGGAGATGATGTAAATGTGGCCCGAGACTATGCTAACTATGATGGTACCGGTGGAAAGGACAAATGGGCTAGATGTTCACCGGTAAGAAATTTTGAAGCTAATGGATATGGGCTGTATGATATGGCGGGTAATGTCTGGGAGTGGTGTCAGGATTGGTATGGAGAGAGCTATTATAGTAGTTCACCAGCAAAGAACCCGCTAGGGCCGGGCACAGGCAGATACCGGGTGTTGCGGGGCGGGTCTTGGACCAACGGTACTTCCTTCCTGCGGGTGGCTTACCGCGGCAGCAACAATCCGCCTTATAGTAACGGCACCTACGGGTTTCGATGTGTGTCAGGATCCGATTACCCTTGACCCGTGCGAAGCACGGGCCTTTACCACTGGTAATTAACCCCCACCCGTCTTGCGGACGACCTCCCCCTTGCTGAAGGGGGCCCCTTTGGTAAAAGGGGAGGTGGCGGTCTTGGATCGTCGGAGAGGGGCTGGTTGGTCGCCTCTACCGGGAGATACGGTACGGTTATAGTTGTATTTGTAGGGGCGAAGTAGCACCGATGGATTTGGCATTGGATTGATGTTGGGGCAGGAAAATGATGTGTTGGTTTGCGTGGGTGGTATACTTCGCCCAATGGTTGAGATGGAAAGGGGTGGACTGAGGGCCATGTATGGGTAGGGGCAAACAAAAGAGATGGGGCTTCAAGGGTAGAAGAAGATAGTTTTAGCCTGGGTTGCAGGTAGAAAAAATATCTGGCTTGCTCGGTGGCTTTGAAATACCGGCCACAGGGGCTGCCAGTGGAAGATCTGGTACAGGAGGGCTGCATCGATCTGATGCGAGCGGTATTTTCGCCCGAAGATGTTGTTCCGCTTCCTACTCTGGCATTCCCGTCTGATTACTCTTGATACAAGAGAAGAACGACAGCCCAAACAGACTAGCAAAAGGCCATAGCTACAAAAGAGACAGGTAACCGGCGTAGCAAAAAAAGATCGTATAGATATAACGCTTACGTCAAGTGTAGGACAATATGCTTGCAACCAATACTGCTCTTATTAAACCGTGGTTACACGGGTTTCGACGAAATCGACTGGCCCAGCTGGTTGTAGTCCTCAGTCTTTTGCATCTCATCCCCATCTGGGGTTTCAAGTTTATACCAACACAAGATGGCATTAGTCACGTCTACAATGCCTACATCTTAAAAGAGTGGAAAAATCCAGAATTCACCAAGTTTCATGAGGTTTACGACCTGAACCTGACATTTTTTCCAAATTGGATAGACTATGCCATACTATTCGTTACGCTTCACATTTTCCCACCACTTATCGCTGAAAAAATCTTTGCAACAATCTGTGTCCTGCTGTACCCATTTAGCTTTTATTATCTGCTCAACGCGATAGATCGCCAACTCCGTTTTTTTGCCTTATTAGGTTTCCTTTACAGCTACAATCACCTATTTCATCTGGGGTTTTATAACTTTGCCATCAGTGTTCCATTCTGCTTGATCTCAATTGGGTATTGGTGGAAACACAAGGAAGACTTCCAACTTGAGCAAGCGGTGGTGCTAAACCTTCTGCTGATTGTGACCTATTTTTCCCACTTCAGCTCTTATACGCTGCTAATATTTACCTTGACCTTTCTCGCGGGTGTTGCTTT
>Ga0066832_10000303_pt1 | contig 14573 bp, 9 predicted proteins | sample ETNtaG_35_FD_66731 | JGI IMG/M metagenome (GOLD analysis project Ga0066832, IMG submission 66731) | Marine microbial and viral communities from oxygen minimum zone, Eastern Pacific Ocean - ETNP201306PF51B | ecosystem: Environmental > Aquatic > Marine > Oceanic | place: Pacific Ocean: Eastern...
TGTTTTGATTATTCGCCCAGTGAGCTACTGGAGCCAAACTGAATGCAATGAAGGCAAGAGACAAAGCACATATCAGCAGAGCACCTGCAGTTAAAACTGGAAGCACAACACTTTTAAGTGTCTCCATTTCATTTTTTCCTTAGGAATAAAACCCAGCTTAAGAGCCCTTCGAGGCCTTTTTTAATGCCTAACCCAACCTATCGTAGCGATCGGTTGGGAAGCATTTCCGCGAACATTAATACTGAGCTCTTGCCAGTATCGCGCGGTTGTCTACTCACAACAGATAGCGCTACAGCCACTAAGCTCCAACGTCTATTACAGCTTCGCCAATAGACTCTGCAACGACTACAGAAGTTGCAACGACAAAAGCTGCAACCTGACAGACTCCGGCATGATATTGCAGCTCAATTCCAATGTTTCTTCTTTTTAGCTGTACTTAAAGGGGGCCTCAATTAAATCACCCAGGCACTTCGCTACACAGTCGTAATCACCTTGATTCAACACAAGCACCTGCTCAAGAGTTCCCCGAACTTCAAAGGGCTCTGATGTGATTGTCAGCATGTCTAATTCCTCTCTTGCAATATCCAATAGATCAGTTATCAAGCCCCCAAGACGAAGGGTTTCATCGTCTATTACTTACGCTGATCGTCGCCAATGCTGCCTAATCAATACAACACTTCTGGCCTAAAACTAATAATCAAAGCAGTTATTGCAATCATACTACTGGGCTACTCGGCCTCATCGAGCGACAGCAAGGTCAACTCTTCATAACGGTAAGGCTCTCAGACACTGGAAACTACAAATAGCGCTATTAAATTTATTTTCTTGCTCATATCTCACTTTCTGCGATGGCATCTTGCTTGAAAATTCGCATTTAACAAAGCCAAGCTTACTGCAACTCAATGAATCCGCGCGACAACTGAGCAGGAATTCCCTAACAAGCACCAAAAAACGACCTCTTCAAGCAGTAGTCCAATACAAACAACTCTTCTCAGGCCAATTAAATAATGCCATAGCTCCTGATTGTGCGGCAATAGACTACGCCTAAGCAAATAACTATATACCAACAAAACGCTCCCAAAACAAGAGCCTGATCATGCTCAAAGGTCTCTTCCCTCGAGCCAAAGAGCAGAGGGCAAGCCGGTGGCAAGTATTGCCAAATAAAACAACCACCGCTCATCACTCTCGAAAATTTCAATGACAACTACGAGCCTTTGTTTGGCTTAGGATACTACCTACATCAACTCTCGCTAATAGCATCTTTTCACATCTATCAATTAGTATCTCATAAAGTCTAGAAGAGAGCAGATAACTAACGGAAAAATTCTACAAAAACACAGCTCACAAACTTTTCATTTCGAATTACTCTAACTTCGCTACATCCCCCTAGCGATAGAGACTAAAGCATGAGAGCATCACTTCAAACTGCGAAAAGATAGCCATGGAGCTACTTACATCTATTAATAATGTCGTTTGGGGGCCAATTACTCTCTGGCTAATCGGATTAACCGGCCTTTACCTCATGATTGGCCTGCGCTTCTTGCCGTTTAGGAGATTGAGCTTCGGTGTTCACGAAGCACTGGAATCCATCCGCAACAACCAAGGAGAAGGGGATATAACCGCTTTCGAGAGTCTCTCCACAGCCTTAGCAGCAACCATTGGAACCGGCAACGTAGCCGGCGTAGCCGGCGCCATTGCGATGGGTGGGCCAGGAGCAGTGTTCTGGATGTGGCTAATGGCTCTGATTGGTATGGCTACAAAATATTCCGAATCGTTACTGGCAGTTCACTATCGCGAGGTCGATGACCGAGGTGAACACGTAGGTGGTCCGATGTACTTCATCCGCAACGGCCTCGGTCCTCGCTGGGCCTGGCTCGGCACTCTATTTGCCATCTTCGGAACTCTGGCAGGCTTCGGCATAGGCAATGGTGTGCAATCTCACGCTATGGCTGAGGCTCTCAATAAATCCCTAAATGTACCGATGCTGGCCACAGGAATAGTATTGGCATTCATTACTTTCCTTGTACTGATCGGCGGTATCGAGAGGATCGGCAAGGTCGCCAGATTCATCGTACCGATCATGGCGATCCTTTATGTAGGAGGGGCCTTGTTCATCCTGCTGACTCATCTTAATGAGATCCCCGCAGCCTTTAAATTGATCTTTAGCGATGCCTTTACCGGCAAGGCGATAGCAGGCGGCTCCCTCGGAATAGTTGTTCAAAAAGGAGTGGCCCGCGGAATCTTCTCCAATGAAGCAGGTCTTGGCAGCGCATCAATCGCTCATGCTGCTGCCAAGACCAACGACCCCGTACGTCAAGGGACTGTTGCCATGCTCGGCACCTTCATCGACACCATTGTCATCTGCACGATGACAGCTCTGGTGATAGTGATCAGCGGCCTCTATACAAATGGCGAATTAAAGGTTGTTGAACTCACCATGAATGCTTTCAACCAAGGAATGCCTGGTGGAGCTTGGCTGGTGACTTTCGGCACCGTTTTCTTTGCAGGAACAACCATCCTTGGATGGGGGTACTACAGCGAACGTTGCCTGGAGTTCCTGGTCGGTACCAGAGCCATCCGTCCCTTCCGCTTCATTTGGGTAGCTGTAGTGGTGTTCGGAGCAGTGGCAAGTAGTGAAGTGATCTGGACCATTGCAGAAATTCTCAACGGCCTAATGGCGATTCCAAACTTGATCGGCTTGCTCCTCCTTTCTGGAACTGTTTTCAGCCTCTCCAGAAACTATCGTTTTAAAGAGGGATGAGCCTTGAGGAGCTCATCCTAATTAACAACCTTTCACCTGAATAACACAGCTGACTGGGGGCCTAATCCTCGGCCTTTGCAATCCAAATCACCGATCAACAACAGAGGATCCGGCAATGATTCAGCCATAGGCAACCAAGACCTACGGCTGCGGTTGATCCAAATCCTGATTGGCTTTTGCTCTTGAGATGCCGTTTGCTCGGGCGGCACCCCCCAGCCATGCAATGCATCAGAGCCGATCGTCTGCCATTGCAAACCCCCATCGCATAACTCAGGGCAACATTGCCTAAGAGCAGCCAATGAGTGAATGAACTCGCGCAGGTCTGTAGGCCATTGCCTATGCCAAGGGAATCCTTCTCGGCAACCTGGCTCCTTGCCACCGCTTAAGCCCACCTCCGTGCCGTAATAAATACATGGTGCCCCTGGTTGCAAAAACAAAAGCAGCAGAGCCAACTTCAACGCCCCAAGATCACCCTTAAGCGTGTGCAGTGCTCGTGGCACATCATGGCTATCGAGCAGATTCAACTGGCTGCGATTTACCTCTGGCCGATACCACCCCAGCGTTGTTACCAAAAGATCCACAAACGCCTCTCCACTAAGAGGTTCAATTGGATAAGCAGGATTGCGATAACTACGGCTTAGTCGCTTGCCAGCTACCCAACAAAGGCTGCTCCAGCCAATTCGATAGTTCATTACCCCATCAAAGTGCTCACCTTGCAGCCAAGGCCGAGCATCACCCCAGACCTCCCCAACAATCCAGGCCTGCGGATTTACCGCCTTAACCGTTCGCCGAAACTCCAACCAGAAATCAGCCGGCACCTCTTCTGCAACATCCAGTCGCCAACCATCGATTCCCTGCTCGAGCCAATAACGCGCCACGCCTATCAGGTACTCGCGCACCGGAGCATGGGCATGGTTGAACTTGGGCAGAGCTGGATCGTTCCACCAACAGCTATAACCACAATCCTGCCCACGACTCGGGTAGGGCTTAAGCGGCCATCGCTGCACATCAAACCAATCGCGATAAGGCGAGGCCTCGCCGTTCTCCAATAGGTGATGAAAGGCCCAAAAGCCGCGGCCACAGTGATTGAAAACACCATCCAACAAGATGCGCATGCCCCGGCTATGCAAAGCCTCAATAAGAGCCTGCAGTGCTGCATTGCCACCTAAGAGCGGGTCTACCTCTAGATAGTCGTAAGCGTGATAACGGTGATTAGCAGCTGAGCTGAAAACCGGTGTCAGGTACAGGCAACTGATCCCAAGTTCTTGGAGATGGTCTAGGCCCTCGATCACGCCGTAGAGATCTCCCCCCTGGAAACCCTGCTGGCAAGGATCACTACCCCAGGAGCGCAAAGCCAGTTGCCGCTGCGCCAAGACACGGCCGCTGCAACGGAAACGATCAGGAAATATCTGATACACCACCGCCTTGGCCACCCAGCTGGGCGTGTTGACGAGCACATCGCTCTGCTGCATACCCCTTTGCATAGCGTGGTCCCACGGCTAGCACTGGGGAAAGCAAATAGCCATGGCTGATCAGCCTCTCCTTCTAGCTCTCGATCAAGGAACCAGCAGCTCCAGGGCCGCTGTCTTCAACGCCTCAGGGCAATTAATCGCCAGCGCTAGTGCCCCCTTAGCGATCGACTATCCCGCTGATGGCTGGGTCCAGCAGGATCCAAATGCAATCTGGCTCAGCCAACAGCAAGCTATGGCGGCGCTAGAGCAACAACTCAGCGCCGAGCAGCGCAGTGCCGTGGTCAGCTGCGGCATCACCAACCAGCGTGAAACCACAGTGCTCTGGCAACGCAGCAACGGCCAGCCGTGCGGGCCTGCATTGGTCTGGCAGGACGGCCGAACCGCTGATCTCTGCTCGCAATGGAAACAAGAAGGCCTTGAGCGCGAATGGTGTGATCGCACTGGCTTACTGCTGGATCCCTACTTCAGCGCCAGCAAGATCCGCTGGCTGCTGCTGCATGAACCTGCTGCAAGCCAAGCCTTAGCCAACAATGACCTCTGTTTCGGAACAGTAGAAAGCTGGCTGCTCTGGCAGCTCACTGCCGGTGAACGTCACTGCTCAGACATGAGCAATGCCAGTCGCACATTGCTGATGGACCTTGAGCACCGCGAATGGGTAGAGCCCTTCTGCGACACCATTGGTCTGCCGCTTAATGCCCTTCCTGAACTAGTTCCCTGCCGTGGAGAGTTTGGCGCCATCCAATCAGGCCAGCCCTTTGCAGGTGTAGCGATCCAAGCCCTCTTAGGGGATCAGCAAGCCGCCACCCTGGGTCAGCTTTGCCTTAACCCCGGGGAAGCAAAGTGCACCTATGGCACTGGCGCCTTCCTTGTCGTGAACACAGGTCAAGAGATCCGCCGCTCCAGTGCCGGCCTACTCAGCACCTTGGGATGGACCGATGCGCAAGGTTCAGCTACCTACTGCTTAGAGGGCAGTTTGTTTAATGCTGGGACCGTGGTGCAGTGGCTCCGTGACGGGCTAGGGATCATCGACAACGCCGCCCAGGTGAATGAACTAGCAGAAGAAGTGGAAAATGCAGCTGGCGTGATGATGGTGCCAGCCTTCACAGGCTGGGGTACACCCCACTGGGACCCAAGTGCCCGTGGTCTACTGATCGGTCTTACCCGCGACAGCCGACGCGGCCACATCGCCAGGGCAGCTCTAGAAGGCATAGCTCTTTCGGTAGCCACACTGGTGCAACTGGCCGAACAGTCCTTAGGTCATGGACTAGGGGAATTGGCTGTCGATGGCGGAGCTGCTGCTTCCAACCCACTACTCCAAGCCCAAGCCAATAGCACCGGCTTAAAGGTCAGACGCCCCGCCAATCTAGAAAGCACCGCTAGGGGTGTAGCCCTACTAGCAGGGCTACAAGCAGGTGTGATCACTAGCCTTAACGAGCTGGTGCCTCACAGGCAGGAAGGGGCCGAAGTGTTCATGCCAAAACTTGACGCTACAGCCCGCGAAAGCTGGCTATGCCAATGGAATGACGCCGTCACAAGGAGCTTGCACTGGCGTGATTGATCAAAAGATTGACCTGCTGGTCATCGGTGCCGGAGCCAGTGGCGCCAGCGTTGCCTATGAAGCCACCAGGCGCGGTTTACGCGTCGCCCTGCTGGAAGCTGGCGACATCGGTTGTGCAACCAGCTGCCGCAGCAGCAAGATGCTCCATGGAGGAGTTCGCTACTTAGAACTGGCCTTCAAGACCTTCGATCTAGCCCAGCTAAGTCTGGTGCGAGAGGCCCTGATGGAGCGAGCTCACTGGATCGAGCAAGCCCCTTTTCTTGCTCAGCCCTTCGAACTTGCCCTACCAGCAGCAAACTGCTTCGAGAAGGCCTATTACGGTGTTGGCCTGGGGATCTATGACGCCCTTTCCGGGCAGCGAAGTATCGGCAACAGCCGCCTGCTCTCCAAAACCCAAATACACCAGGCATTGCCTCTATTACGCGCCGGAGTCAACGGAGGAGTGGCTTACAGCGATGGGCAATTCAATGACGCCAGGCTCAATCTTTTAATTGCTCTGACTGCAGAGCGTGCTGGAGCAATCCTGCGCAGTAACTGCCGAGTAGTGGCTCTAGAGCATCGAGCCGATGGTCAGCTATGCGGCGCTATCAGCGAAACCAGCATGGGCGAGCAGGAGCACTGGAGAGCCAGCGTTGTGGTGAATGCAACTGGGATGCAAGCCGACAGCCTGCGCAAGATGGCCGATGCCAACATCGCCCCACGCATGCTCACTAGCCGCGGTGTGCATGTGGTACTTGAGGCAAACCTCTGCCCTGAAGGAATCGGCCTGCTGCTGCCTGCTACCGACGACGGCCGAGTGTTGTTTCTACTGCCCTTCTACGGCCGCACACTCGTAGGTACTACCGACACCGCCTGCAAACTCAACGAAGCCTGCGCGCCATCGCAAGCCGAACAGCACTACCTGATCGAATATGTAAAACGCTGGTTCCCTGATCTAGGACAACCCATCGTCAAAAGTTGCTGGGCAGGTGGTCGTCCCCTACTCAAACCTGCCGGCAAAGCCATCAACAGCAGCAGGGTGGTGCGAGAGCACGAGGTAGAAACCCTGCCATGCGGATTAATCAGCGTGATGGGCGGCAAATGGACTACCTGCAGGCCCATGGCCCTAGACACCCTCAAAGCCATGGAAACATTGCTGGGGCGAGCAATGCCTACCCCTTCAGCACTACCTCTGCTTGGAGCAGCTCAAAATCCAGCCCTTACGCAAACCTTGTTGCTTGAGCAACAACAACAACTTCGGCAACTGCTGCCAGAAACTCCCATCCAGGATCAACAGATTGCCCACCTACAGGCCAGCTATGGGCTGGAGGCACTTGCATTAGTAGAAAAAAATAGCGCCAAACAACTAGAACCCCTTAGCGACGTAATCCCAATTTGCGAGGCGGAAATTGATCGGGCCATTAACCAAGAGCACGCCCGCACACCTACCGATGTACTGGCCCGTCGCTGTCGCCTAGCGATGGTCGACATGAGCGAAGCACAAAGACTTCTACCTGTTGTGCAAGAACATTTAGCCCATGCTGATCTACCAAAAGGCGAGCTGGATCTTCAGCACTGAGATGATTAAGCAGGCGAACTAAGAGCATCATTCGCAGAGAATTCAACCGACTCCTCAACCTCGCCGATCAACCACCAGCTGAAGCCATAGGCCGGCAAATAAATAAACCAATCCGCACTGGCAGGGGGATATTCACAGCCCCAAAGCGCCTCACGGGTGCGTTCACCTTGCCAACGACTTAAATCCAAATGTAAGGATGCACCTGCACCAGAGAGGTTGGCTGCCACTAGCACCGTCATCGTTTCAATGCAGCGTGAATAGACAATCACGCTGGGATGACTTGACTCCAATAACTCAAAGGTTCCCCTCCTTAGGGCAGGCAATAGGCGACGACAAGTCAGCATGCGCCGATGCCAATTGAGCAATGATCCCGGGAGCTGTTTCTGCACCTCAACGTTCACGACCCGATAGTCATATCCCGGAGCGGTGATCGGTGGGAGCACCAACAAGGGATCAGGAGCACTCGAGAAACCACCATTGCGTGCTGGGGTCCAAGCCATCGGTGTGCGATTGGGGTCACGATCTCGTAGCCCGGGCCAATCGCCCATACCCAACTCATCGCCGTAATAGAGGTGAGGCATCCCCGGCAGGCTGTAGAGAAGACCATGCAGCAGACGATTGGGTCTGGGATCACCATTGAGTAAAGGTGCCAAGCGACGATTAATGCCCCAGTTCAGCCAGTGCCCTTGGCCCTGATGCAAACCAGCCCGAATCACCTGGATGACATCCTCTGACACCAGATGTCCATCACCAAGCCAAAGTTCATCGTGATTGCGCAATGGCAAAGCCCAACGACATCCGGGCACAGCCCGTTGGGCCTCTTCCAATGCATTGCATAGCTCTTTGCAGGTGCCACTGGCTACTGCAGCAAACAGGTGAGCAGTTAAAACAAAATTAAAGGCACCATGCAGTTCGTCGTCTGCCAGATAAGGCTTCGCCTCATCAACCGGCTGAATAGCCTCTGCTACCAACAGCACATCGCGACCATGTGCATCAACGCGCGCACGCAGCTTTCTTAAGAAGGCATGGGTATCCGGTAAACCTTCACAACGAGATCCCTCGGCTTCAAATAGGAATGGCACCGCATCAAGACGGAATCCATCCACACCACGTTCTAGCCAGAAGTCCACCACTCCCAGCATTTCTTCTTGTACCCAAGGATTCTCATAATTGAGATCAGGCTGATGACGCAGAAACCGATGCAGGTAGTACTGCCCGGCTACCTCATCCCATTCCCAATTGGAAGACTCAAAATGCCGGAATAACACCGGTGCATCTGCGTAACGGTGGGGATCGTCACTCCATACATAGACATCTCGCTCCAGGCTCCCCTTTGCTGCCCAACGGGCCCTCTGAAACCAAGGGTGAAGATCACTGGTGTGATTAAGGACCAAATCCAGAATCACCTTGATGCCCTGGCCATGAGCAGCCGTGAGCAAACGGTGAAACGCTGCTAAATCACCGAGTTCTGGATGAATATCCTTGAAGTTGGTGATGTCGTAACCGCCGTCCTGCAGCGGCGATGGATAGATGGGCGTTAGCCAAATAGCTTCTACCCCCAACCAACGTAAATAGCTGAGTCGACTAGCTAAACCTTGTAGATCACCAATGCCATCGCCATTGCCGTCGGCATAGCTGCGAGGCATCAACTGGTAAATCACAGCTCCGTTCCACCACGGTTCGCGTGTGCCCATCAGTAAGGATCATCTTTACCACTGCTAGACACAGCTAGCGATGTCGTCAGCCCTTGATTCCTGAGAATTTTCTGCTTAATCAGCTTCGTAAACCTGTAATTTCTGGCCTGAGCAGACCAAAAGCCTGGCGGAGACATCAACTACAGCGAATCGAAGCTTTGCTCAAAGAGCACCAAGAAGATGTGCTTGATGCCCTTTGTGCGGATTTAGGCAAACCACCCACTGAGGCACTGTTTGAACTAATTGCACTAAGTCAGGAACTCAAACTGGCTCAACGGCAACTAAGCCACTGGATGCGACCGAGTCGCGTGCCTGTACCTCTAGCCCATAAACCCGGTAAGGCCCAAGTGATCTGGGAACCTCTGGGCTGCGTGCTGATCATCGGCCCCTGGAATTACCCTTTTTCGCTAACCCTCCAGCCGCTAATCAGTGCCCTAGCAGCAGGCAATACAGCGGTGCTCAAGCCCTCCGAAAACGCCCCCACCACCTCGGAACTAATCGCCAAGCTGATTCCCCAATACCTATCTAAAGAAGTGGTGCAGGTAGTGCAGGGCGATGGAGCTGTAGCAGCCGCACTAATCAAACAACCTTTCGATCACATCTTCTTTACTGGCAGCGGCGCCATCGCCAAGAAGGTCATGGCGGCAGCCGCCGAACATCTCACACCGATAACCCTGGAGCTAGGAGGGAAAAGCCCAGCCATAGTTATCGCTGGCGCTGATCTGGAGGTAACGGCAAGGCGACTGATCTGGGGTAAGGGCATGAATGCTGGCCAAACCTGCATCGCCCCAGACCATCTACTCGTACAAAAAGAACTCAAAGCACCTCTGCTACAGGCGATGACCCTGGCCATTACTGAGTTCTATGGAGCAGATCCACTGCAGTCACCCCACCTGGCACGGATCATCAACGACCGCCATTTCCAGCGATTGCAGCACTTGCTTGAGCATGCTCGTGATCAGGGGAAAATCCTCTCAGGAGGCCAAATAGATACCTATCAAAGACGTATCGCTCCCACCTTGATCGATGTAGATAACCACAATGATCCGCTGATGGCAGAAGAACTTTTCGGCCCCTTACTGCCGATTATCAGCGTGGCCAACCTTGATGCGGCCCTTACTGAAGTCAGGCAACAGCCAAAGCCCCTGGCGCTCTACCTTTTTGGTGGAACACATGCTGAGCAACAAAAACTGCTCGAGACAACCAGTTCAGGCGGGGTTTGCTTCAACGACGTTGTCATGCAGGTGGGCATACCTGAACTCCCCTTTGGCGGGGTCGGAGCCAGCGGCATGGGGAGTTATCACGGCAAGGCTGGCTTCGAGACCTTCTCTCATCAGAAATCGGTATTACGACGACCCTTCTGGCTAGATCTCAAGATGCGCTATCCCCCCTATAAGACCAACCTGGCTTTGCTCAAAAAACTGCTCGGATGATCGAGCTGCTTGCTCTGTAGCCACATCGTTTCGGGATGCTTGAACAGGGCTAGCGCATCTGGTCAGGCAGCTTATCTTTCGCCCAACCGTATAGAGAGATGTATGCGCCGGATCATTGTGACCGCCCTAACCCTGGCAGCACTTCTGCCACTGCCCTCCTGGGCTGCAAGCGTCACAGTGAAACCGGGTGACACCCTTTCTCAAATAGCAGCGAGACACAATGTATCGCTGAAGGCATTGATGCGACTAAACGGGATCACTAACTCCGACCATGTAGTTGCAGGCAGCACCTTGAAGTTGCCCGGCAGTTCAAGTAGCAACACAAACAGCGGTAGTGGGAGTCACAAGGTAACCAGTGGTGAGACCCTCAGCAGCATTGCCGCGCGCTACAAGGTGCGCCAGCAGGACCTCATTGCCCTTAATAACCTTCGCGATGCCAACAACATTTATATCGGCCAGACCCTAAAGCTGCCCGGCAGTGCCAGCAATGGGATCAGAGCTAGCGCAAGCCGTCACAAGGTGACCCGTGGAGAGACCCTTGGCACCATTGCCGTGCGCTACAAGGTGCGTCAGCAAGACCTCATCGCCCTCAATAATCTTCGCGATGCCAACCATGTGGAACTCGGCCAGACCCTGAAGCTGCCCCAAGGGGCTGTGATCCCTAAACCCAAACCAACCGCAAAACCCAAGCCTGTAGCAATCAAGGCAAAGCCAAATGCCACCTCCCATACCGTGGCCCGTGGGCAAACATTGACCCAAATTGCCCGTGCCTATGACGTATCCGTCGCAAGCTTGATCAGCATCAATAACATCGCCAATCCAAACAAGCTGTTAGTGGGCACCAAGCTCTCTCTACGGGCAAAGCCGCCCGTAGAAACAAAACCCAAACCCACAACTGAAATTGCTACTAAGCCAACTGCAAAGCCCACTACTCAAATAGCTGACAAACCTGCTGCAAAACCAGAAACCAAACCCACAACTGAAGTTGCTACTAAGCCAACTGCAAAGCCCACTACTCAAATAGCTGATAAACCTGCTGCAAAACCAGAAACCAAACCCACAACTGAAGTTGCTACTAAGCCAACGAAAAATGAATGGCGCACTTACGGCCCCCTTCAAGTGGACTGGGCCAATTGGAAATTAATGGGAGGTAGCTACGTTGCACCAACCTTGAACAAAAAAGGCAAACCCCTTTATCTGGCGGTGAACTGTCCGGCGCGCAAACTAAATACAACCGGTGCTAACGGGTCATGGAAAACATGGAATGCCCCCCAGGAACGCTTTGAACGTGACCTGGTCAAAGATCTCTGCAAAGCCAAGGGCGGCTAAAGCGAAACAACTCTGCTCTCAAGCTGCATAGTGCAGCGGCCAAGGTTGGCGTAAAAAGCGGCGACCGCTAGCGCGCAGGTAAAGCCTCTGGGCGCCATCATTGCTCTCACGAATTAACTCTTCCTGCACCAATCTCCGCGTCAGCCAACCCCAGCGCTCTTCCCTACGGCCATTAACAGTCGCCAAGCTGGTACTGAGACTACGAAGATTCACTCCTTTATTTTCTTCTTCCAACGCCACAAGCACTGCCAGCGCCTGCTCTGACCAATCACGACTACGGACAGTCTCTTGGCAGCGGTCGCAGCGGCCACAGGGCGAGACCAGTTCCCCAACGGCCAGCAACAACGATTGTTCCCGACATAACTCTCCTTCGGCTACCGCCTCGATGCGACGTAACTGTTGCTGCGCCAGCTCCAAGCGCATCTGCTCTTCCTGCGTCAATGCGCCGCCATCAGCGCATTGACGACCTGAAGCCTGCATCGCCCAGCCAAGGCTGGTGCGATCACCAGGAGAGAACAACACCAAACAATTAGCTGGCTTACCATCACGCCCGGCCCGACCTGATTCCTGCAAATAGCCCTCAGCTGTAGCAGGGAGATTGAGATGCAGCACCAATCCCACATCGCTGCGATCTACACCCATTCCAAAGGCCACAGTGGCCACCAGCACAGGCTGATCTTGATCAAGGAAATCGGCCAACGCTTGCTGTCGCTCCTCAGGATCAAGTCCAGCGTGATAAGGGCTAGCAGCAATATCCACAGCTTGTAATCGCCCTGCCCAGTGCTCCACAGAGCGTCGCGTTCGGGCATAGATCAAAGTGGCTCCTCTTGATTCCCGCAAAGCCTCGAGCACATCTGGCAGGGGATCTTTAGGCCGTCGCCGCATGCAGTAGTGCAAGTTATTTCGCCGAGCCGAACAAACCTGCACCAGCGGCCTCTGGAGATTCAATAAGCGGATGATGTCGGCGCGCACTCTCGGCGCAGCCGTAGCACTAAGAGCAACCACAGGCACATCAGGACAAAGACGGCGCACCTGACCAAGGCGGCGGTAATCAGGCCGGAAGTCATGGCCCCAAGCACTAATGCAATGGGCTTCATCAACAGCAAGAGCTACCAATTTCCCCTGCGCGGCTTTGTCCTCAATTAATTGCTGAGTGGACTCCCCCTGTAAACGCTCAGGAGCCATATAAAGCAAGCTCAAGCGCTCATCGCGCAACCTGACCAGCACATCCCACCGACGTGCCGGGTCCAAGCCAGCATGCAAACAAGCAGCTGCGATTCCCCGCTTCTGCAGCTGCCTTACCTGATCCTCCATCAGGGCCACCAGTGGAGAGATCACCACTACAAGACCAGCTCGCACCAGTGCCGGCAGCTGATAACACAACGATTTTCCACCACCAGTTGGAAGCACTGCCAAAGCGTCCTGGCCCGCAAGAATCGCCTCCACCACAGGACGTTGACCAGGCCTGAAACCATCCCAGCCATAGTGATGGTGCAATGCCTCAATCAGTGGATCCAATTCACACCATCAATAGCGCCCTCAAGATAACGATCAGCAGATGCGATGGCTGTATGTCGAGGTCAAGGGATTGGCGGAGGCTCTAGCTGATCTGGAGCCTCCTCTACAAGCTGCAAACGAACCCGTTTACCTCCTGATAGCTCGCCAAGGGACACCCTCATAGTTGCGCCGCTGAGATTCTGCAAAGCACCCAACACATCCCGTAGATAAGGCGTGCTACTGCCACTTTCCACCCAAAGGCGTTCCTGCAACCCCCCCAATCGACGCCAGGCTGTATGCAGCTTTAAAACGGAAGCTTCTAAGGACTGAGCTTGAGAGACCGCATCAGCAAGCAAGCCCAAAGCATCGAGTCGCTGTGCCTCATGGATGGCCTTCTCTAGATCGAGTTCGCCTTGCTGAAAGGCCCTTACCGCAATACTGGCCTCTGTGGTCTTACTGATCCATCGCGCTGTGCTGGTGACATCCTTAATGCAATCAATTTCAGGCTCCTCTCGTAAAGCACGTCTGAGGTCTTCCTGCTGAGGCTCCGGCAGCTTGGCCAACTCGCGCACCAAAGGAGCTACAACCTTGGGCGGTAGAAGATTCTCCTGAGTTCGCTGACGGATCTCTTCTGGCAATAGAGGACTGGTCGCTGAAGTGAATTCATCGGTAAGTCGGCGAACCTGCTTACGCGTGATCTCTTGCCCTTCATTGGCCGCCTCAGAAATCATCAGCTGCACCTCAGGGACAGCCTGCGCTGTTTCCATAAAAGCCCGCTTAGAAAATTGATTAACGCTGCTCTGCTCGAGCATCCCTTCAGAGAGCAAATCCTCTGCTGAATCCGCTAGCTGAATTAGGCCATAGGCACGGGTTTTGCTGATCTCCCGTTCACGCAACCACTGCAGGAATCCAGCACCACGGCCTTCACCACCACGCTTCTCACGATCTCGAACAGCCCTGAGGATCCGCCCCCGCCAAATCTCGGTCTGCAAATCAAAGCGATCGCACAATGCCCAGGCTTGCTCTAAGCGGGAGAGAAACTCCACTGTGCTGATGTCATCCTGCTCCGGATCAGGCAGATCCAACTCAAAGGCAAGTGGATCAAGATCAACCGACGAACTCACCAAAACAAACCTGACTTAGGCCTGGATGCTGCCACGGCCACTAAACCTGGCAGCGACATTCTGTGACGCATTAAGTCTGCAACTGCCCTCACGGCGATATTGTTTGGGATGTATTTAGTTCTTGCGCAGCGATGGCGGTCTCAAAAG
>Ga0066832_10000316_pt1 | contig 14431 bp, 10 predicted proteins | sample ETNtaG_35_FD_66731 | JGI IMG/M metagenome (GOLD analysis project Ga0066832, IMG submission 66731) | Marine microbial and viral communities from oxygen minimum zone, Eastern Pacific Ocean - ETNP201306PF51B | ecosystem: Environmental > Aquatic > Marine > Oceanic | place: Pacific Ocean: Eastern...
ATAAGACTGATTCCCCAATCGGGATAGAGAACATGTTGACACAATCTGAATTCGATTCGTTTGTTTCATCTAAAAAGATCGGTGGTGGATGCATCTGCCTCAGAAGCTGATTCGACATACAGGGGAAGCCATCGTAAAACATGCTCCTAACCTGATTGGGGACCCGATCGAAGGTCGAAGGAAATCCGAAACAAGCAGACCTAGTTAGTCCACTTTCCATCGACAAAGCGCCAAATACCAAGTGGATTTTCGTCTTCAAGTTCTGCCGGCAAGCGACTAGGGCGAACATTATCAAAACATTGTAGCTGAGCAAAACGGGTAATGGCCGCCGGAATTCCGACTGCGGTAAAACCGGGATGGCCTGTCGCTGGGAATGGGCCACCGTGATTCATTGCTGGAGTGACCGCCACGCCGGTAGGCATCTTGTCGTTTGATAGGCGACCAACTTTCCGTCGTAAAATGGGGGCAATACGATCATAGGCGAAATCATCTGCTCCACTCTGGGCTGAGTAGATCGTTCCTGTCAAGTTACCTTCCAGTGATCTTATAATCTGGCAGGTTTGATCTAAATCGTCCACTAACACCAGTAGGCTCTCGTTACCGAAGGCTTCCTCTTGTAAAGTCTCGGATTTAGCTAAAAACTGTACGCCGGTTACCTGCAACAGTGTATTTTGGTGGCAAAATCCAGTTCCACCGCCGGATTGCCCGCCTGTTAACAGTTCAGCTCCAGCATCCCGCAAAGCCTGAACACCTGCCACCATGCCTTTCTCTACACCTTCACCGAGTAAGGTACCGACAGGCGCATCTCCAAACCGTTGGATCAGGCTTTGGATAAATGTCTCTGTCTCTGGTCCTTTTTGCAAAATTACCACACCAGGGTTGGTGCAGAACTGTCCTGTGCCAAGTAGACAGGAACTAACGAATTCTTCAGCGAGATCTTCCCATCGTTCTTGTAAGGCTCCTGGTAAGATCACGACCGGGTTAATACTACTCAATTCCAGATAGATTGGCTTACCCGCCCGATCGGCCGCATTTTTAAGGACCAACCCCGCACTTCGAGACCCAGTATAACCGGTTGCCCCTACCAATGGATGCGAGACAAGTCGTTCTCCAACATCGTGATAGGTTCGGTAGATCAGTTGTACCATACCAATTGGTAGATCTAAGTCCTGTACCGCTGCTAAAGCCTCTTGCGCAAACAACCGGGTGGTGCCCGGGTGTGAAGAGTTAGCTTTAGCAATTACCGGATTGCCAGCAGCGATAGCTGCCGCGAAATCACCACCTGATATACTACCGAAGGCAAGCGGAAAGTTATTGGGGCCAAAAACCACCACTGGTCCTTCTAAGGCGGCGTAAATTGATCGGATATTAGCTTTGGTGTCGATGACCGGTTGCGTCCAGGATCTATCTCGTGCTGACTTAGCGGCCTGGCGAAGTTGGTCGGTAGTTCGGGGTAATTCAATGCCATCCAAGCGGGTCTCTTTCGGATATGCCGTTTCTAGATGCGCCATCTCGACGATCTCGTCTCTTCTAGCTTCGATTCGGTCAGCGTAAAGATCCAGAAATTGAGCGATCTTGTTTGCCGAAACAGATAATAGCTGTTCTGAGGCTTCCGCTCCTATTTTGACAGCCTGATCGACATCAGATACTGAGCTAACTGGATAGACTTCACCCGTCGGTTCTTTAGTCTGTGGGTTAAGCGGTTGAAAGTTACTGACCGCATCAGCAGGCCGCCACTCTCCGCCAATTAAAATTGGTTGTGTCATTATTTCTCCTTTTGGTGAAAATTAACCCGGTTTTGATATCGGTTAAGTCTGATCTTCAGCCGGGTTGTTTCAGAAGTATGAGGTGTGAAAAGGTCATTTCTGACTTCTAGCTTCAAAAGTACTGGTCTCAAGATCCTTAATTTAATCAGTAGAAGTGGTGAAATCGCGCAATAGCTATTCCTCCGTTTCAGTACCGGTATATTGACGTGGAACGCGCTTTGAAATCCGTGTTAGGCTTTCATAAGCGATAGTTCCTGCTTGGGTTGCAAATTGATGGGCTGATAATTCAACCCCTTGCTGTTGGCCGATCAAAACAGCTTCGTCTCCTATCTGAACTGAACTGTTTGGTTTTAAACGACAAACGGTAACGTCCATACAGATGCGCCCGACAATCGCACAGGCTTCTCCCGCTATCAGTATACAACCCACATTCGACAAGGTACGAGGGAGGCCGTCACCATAGCCGACTCGTACGGTCGCCAGTTGCTGATCGGCTGTGGTGGTATAATCCCCTCCATAGCTGACAGATTCTCCAGCCTTGATCTGTTGTACAGCAATGACGTTGGCTTTCCAAACTAAGGCCGGCGCCAACGGGATTGGCGTGGGCCGGGATGGCACGGGGGGAATACCGTAGAGTGCCAATCCAACACGAACAGCATCGAAGTAAGCCTTGGAATACAACATTGCAGCGGCACTATTAGCAACATGCACCAGTGGTGGCCGAAGTTGCTGATCTGAGAGTTCTGAAAGGACAGCCTGGAAACGATCCAGTTGCCTATCGACCTGGGGTGAATCACATACCTCAGCGGTCGCCAAATGGGTAAAGGCACCCGCCATAGAAATCCCGGACAGCGACCTTACCCAACGGATGAAGGCTACTGCTTGCTCGCACCGGACGCCGTCGCGGTTCATGCCGGTGTTAATATTAACGTGGAACTGAACGGTTTTGTTATTAGCTGTTGCCAGATGGGAGAGCGCCAGGCATAATTGGGGATCGGAGACGGTCGGTTGCAGATCGTATTCGACAATCTCTTCAACTTCTGTTAGCCGATTACTGTAAAGAGTTAAGATCGGAGAGTGGATCTGATTCTTCCGCAACTCAGCCGCTTCAGAAACCGTCGCTACCGCCAGTAGATCCGCGATATTAGTGAGTGTCTGTGCCACAGGAAGTAGCCCATGACCGTAAGCGTCAGCTTTGACAACAGCAATTAAGCGACGGCAATCAATATGAGACTTGACGGTTAAAGCGTTCTGACGAATGGCTGATAGGTTGACTTCGACCCAAGCCATGACAGTTTAAGTCAGAGCCTTCGGTTAGTGAGATGGCAAATTTAGATGCCCTGTTTCGGCGTAGGCTTCGTAGTCCAGTAGTAACCCGGTCAGTTTCAAATCAGAACCACAAGCAATACAGGATTCATCACGGTTGATCTTGAACTCTTGGAACTGCATCGACATCGAGTCATAGGTCAGCAAACGACCCACTAACGAATTTCCAGTTCCTAACAGCAACTTGATAGCCTCGGTAGCCATCAAAACACCAATTGTTCCTGGGAGCACGCCCAGTACACCTGCTTCGTTTCAGCCAGGCACCATGCCGGGTGGTGGTGGTGAGGGGAACAGGCAACGATAGCAGGGACCTTGGGTTGCGTCGAAAACCGTCAACTGCCCCTCAAATTGGAAGATACTGCCATGAACAATGGGTTTATCAGCCAAGATTGCTGCATCGTTGACCAGATAGCGGGTGGCAAAATTATCGGTGCCATCGACAATGACGTCGTAGTCAGCGAAGATCTCCATTGCGTTGCTTTCATCTAGACGAATGGGATGGGGAATTACGTTGACGTCGGGATTCATGGCTTTAATGGTCTCGATAGCCGAATCAACTTTTGGCTTATCAACATCAGCTGTTTGGTGCAAAATCTGGCGTTGTAGATTACTGAGATCTACAACGTCTGAATCGACTACGCCGAGGGTGCCAACTCCGGCGGCCGCTAAATAGACGCCGGCCGGAGAGCCTAGCCCGCCTGCACCGATTAGCAAGACTCGTGACGACAACAGCTTGGCTTGACCGTCTTCACCAATTTCGCGCAACATGAAGTGACGGCTGTACCGCTCCAGTTGCTCAGCAGACATAGCTACCGGTTTGGCGATTGGATTACCGGCATTTGACCAATCCCGAAACCCTCCGGACATCGAGATAACCCGGGTATACCCCAAGGACTTGAGGGATTGTGCAGCTAACAGAGATCTAGCGCCAGCCGCACAATACAAGACAATCTCTTGATCACGGTCGGTGACGTAGTCTTCGATCTCGAACTCCAGCATTCCCCGACTGATATAAAGTGCATCAGGGATGTAACCCGCACGATATTCGTCGTTGTCTCGAATATCGAGCAAAACGAAGTTGTCTTCGCACGCTAGTTTTTGTTTAACATCAGCGGCCGATAGTTCCGGGATCTCTTTTCTTGCTTCTTCGATCAGATCTCTGGAAGATTTCATCGTTTGTCCCTGCCTTGCGACTCCTTAGGGGTGAGTTTTGAATTACCCGATCTGTACGGGCACTGCTATCGATTGACAATTATAGCATAACCCCACTTGGCCTTCAAGGTCGGGCCCACCCTAGCCGAATTGTACTTGTAAAGGACAAGAGAACAGTGAGAAGGTCGCACTCATCGAAAGCCGTTAACAGTTGCTTGCAGCCCATCCCAAACCTGAGTGAATTCTCCGGCTGCAACCGATTTAAAGCTCTTCGACAAAGGATAGTAAAGTTATGCGCTTCATCGCCTTTGTCAATCCGGGAGGCATCTTCTGCCACTAAAGTTACATCCAAGACCAAATTCAATAGTGACAACTCTAGAGTATTTATTCAATCTTCCTCAGATTGGGCTGCCCGTCGTTTAGCAAATAGCAGTTGGTCAACATGCAGTTGAGCGAGAGAGGGTTGTGTCTGCAACGAGTTACCGCCTTCCACAATAGGTTGTGGCGGCACTAAACGCTCCTGATTAGTCGAGCTTTCAATCGCTGGCCGTTTGGGTTGGAAGGGTAGCCATCGGCGGCATACAAGTTCAACTGCAAAAACCAGTAAGCTGATGAGCAACAGAGGTCGAGCCAGATAGTGTTGTCGGGTTATTTTTTGCCTGGCAGGAGTTGTGATTTGATCCACCGATGGATTGAGGATGCCATTGGTTCGCCAGGCAATTCGGCCGAGAAGTTGCCGGTTGCCGGTCAGGTACCGATATTCTAGCGGATAGGAGACGACCAAAGATGAAATCTGCTGTTGTCCATCAACCTCTGCTGAAACGGTATAGATCCCTGTCTGGTTTAAAGGGAATGTGCCTTGTGCTTGGTCTTTAGCGATTCGCTGAAGAGTGACAGAAAGTTGCTCTCCATTCGGACATGCTACAATCGCAGTAAGTGTATTACCCAACTGACCTTCTAAGCGGACGACCCCTTCTGTTCCTCGAGATCCATTTATCATTTGCGTCTGTAACTCAAAGTCGGAGTTGGCCGCAGATTTGACCACGCTACCGAGCAATTGAATCCAAAACCGATCCCAAGAAAAGGTTTCGCTATTCGTTGCCCGCCAATTGTGCGACCATCGCCCACCGGTATCTGAAGTGAAGGCGGCGGTTTTGCCCAACCCATAGTTCCACCAGACCAGAATTGGTTGCCCTGCGTTTTCTGGATCAGTAGAGTCGGACTCGATCAATACCTGAGCATTGTCTTTGGCACTGGTTGCCACGTAACCATCTAGCTCCGGTAGAGATGTGATTCCGGTCAGCATCGGACTTAAATCGGAAAAAATCGGTTGGGTTGGTTCTTCCACAGCGTACTTCCGACTTTGGCGAACTTGATCAACTAAAATGCGGGGCAATTGGGTGGTATTTTTAACGTGCCGATAACTCCCCTGTCCAACGGTCGCCAAACTTCGCAGAAAGGCTTCCGCCGCATCGCCAACGGCGATAGTCGAAATCGAAATTTGTGCTGCCACAATTTTTTGAATTAGTGGATTGAAATCCCCATCCGACTTTCCATCCGACAAAATCAGCAAATGCTTCTGTTTCGCACTAGCTGCTTGCAATCGCTGGTAAGCCTGTTCAAGCGCGGGCAGCATTTGTGTCCCTCCCGAAGGTTGAAACCGTCTCAATGCGCGAATTACGGATAAATGGTCGGTGGTAAGGGGAATATCGTGTTGAATCTTCTCGGCAAAGCCGATGACACTGACTTGATCGGTTTTATCCATTGCCATGACGGCCGACCGAACACCCTCCAGTGCCAGATGGATTTTCTGATACCCACCCACCTGATTGGCCATTGAGCCTGAGGTGTCTAATAGCATGACCATTGCCATTGATCTCTTTCGCTGTTTGGGTGTCATTTCTACGGGTAATATTGTCTCCAGCAGCGTGCCGTGATAGCCGCCTAATCCAAAAGCCTGTTTCCCACCGATGACAGCTAAACCGCCACCAACTTGACCAACGTAGTTTTGGATCACTTTTAGTTGAGAGTCTGAAAACACACTGGCAGGTAGGTTGTCGAGGATAATGGCATGATAAGGTCGTAAGCCCGGTAAGGTTCGCGGAAACCGGGTCGATGGAATTTGGGTTGCCTTGAAGTTGGCGGCTTGGGACAAGATCGGCCAAAATGTGCTATTGCCCGTGCGAGACACATACAGGATCTCTGGTGATTCGGTGGCAATATATGTAACTGCTAAAGCTTGATTGTTCTCCTGGAATTGGTCTGCTACTAATAAGCTCAATTGAAACTGGTAGTAGCCTGGCCGGTCTATACGGTGTTGGAATTGGATTACCTGTTTCCCCGCTTTCAACTGTAGCCGCCGGTTTTGAATGATGGGTTGTTGAGTCGATCCGTCAGTCTGCCAAAGTTCAGCTATGGCTTCAGTCTCGGCGTTGCTCTCGATGAGTGCCCGGAGTCGAAACTGTTCCGATGGCCGTGGAGTTGTTGGCACTTGCAGATCGTGGACAATAACCTCTAGTGGTTGTGCCTGTAGGCCTGATGACTCCTTAGTTGGGGGTGAAGACAGGTTCAGTGGTACCACAAAGGTCTGAATCTGGCTAGCCGCTAGTAGGTCCAGTGCCGTCTCTAAATCGCCTTGGGTTTGTTGGCCGTCAGTGAGTAAAACCAGGCGTTTTTCGGCCTCGAGAGAAAAAGTAGAACTGGCTATTTGCAATGCAGCCGCAATATCGGTCGCTGACCGATCAATGCTAACACTATGCACAGCAGATAAATCAGAGACCAGGGCTGGTCGCTGACCGAAAACAACCACTTGAACGGTATCATTGTCCGTCAACCGCTGTCTCACATTTTTGCTATATTGTTGAGTCGATTGCTGAACAGATGTGGGAATGCTATCAGAAAGGTCAATTACTAGCGCAATCGACCGTTGGTTGGAGACCATTGAGCGATAGAGTTGTGCCAGTGCCAAAATCAGGCAAAAAACAGAAAGTAACCGCAAGCCGATCAAAAACCACGAATGGACATTCGTGGACGTGTTTTCGTCGTCCCCTAGTCGGCGTCGATAAAGAAAACTGATCAGTTCCGGATGAACCGCCAAAAGGATAATCGGAATCGCCAACAGCAAGAAAAGGAGGGCTAGTGGTGCTCCGAACTTCATGCTCCAACGGACCTTTCATGAATCAGGTCTGCATCTATATTTTATGGAGTGTTAATTAGAACTAAATCGTTAACTTGATGGATTCACCACGACAGCAATCGGCGTATGGCCGTGGATTGAGAGGTCTGTCAGAAACTTAATTTTCATCATCGCTTGTTGAAGAAGGTTCGACTTCAGCGACGATTGACTCGGCCTCTTCCGCTAAGGCAGGGCTCCCCAAATCCGTAATATCCCCATCATCGACTGTGTCATCTGGCTCTTGGCGGTAAGAGAGGTCACTCAAGTCAGACAAAATGGATAAGAAGAGTAGTAGTGCAAAAACAACTGCCAGAGATATGCTTAACGCTTTCTGTGCAATAGGGCTGACAAAAGCGAAAGCCGCGAGCATTACGCCGAGTAAAACAAACGTTCTCATCAGTCATCCTTCTTCGATGATTCGGGGAGCATACTGCCTTGTCAATCAGACGCAGTCAAACGAATATGACTGATCCAGTTTAGGTCGTCTCGATCCGGGAAATCTGTGCGGTAGTGTGCACCACGGCTCTCGGTCCGCTGAATTGCAGTTTCAACGATTAGACGTGCCACGTCCAACATATTTTGGCATTCGAAGACCGAATCGTTAAATTCTGTTTTCCAGCTTGGATTCGCATCCAGATCTGTTAACTGTTGGGCCACTTCCGCTAACTCGTTTCCATTTCGAATAATACCGACGTGCCGCCACATCAATTCTCGAATTACTTCTTTAGCCTCTTCAGTGGTGAGTTTTGTGGATTGGGCCGGGGTGACCGGTTGCTCAAATTGGACGGAGACTCGAATGGAGGCACCGAGATGACGAACATATCGAGCCGCCGAACGGGCAGATCTGGCGCCAAAAACTAGACATTCCAATAACGAATTGCTGGCCAACCGGTTGGCACCGTGAACCTTTGTACAAGCGGCTTCACCACAAGCAAACAGGCCTGGTAGATGTGTTTCGGTATCGAGGTTGGTCTCAATCCCACCCATCATAAAATGCGCACCTGAACGGACAGGGATTAGATCGGTGGAAATATTTAGGCCGTAGTGAGTACAGGTTTGGTAGATCATCGGAAAACGGGTTTTGATAAAATCTTGTGTCAGATGCGTAATGTCGAGGTAGACGCATGGGGTTCCTGTTAATTCCATTTCGTTCAGAATAGCTCTACTAACGACGTCACGTGGTGCCAGTTCTTCCAGTTCGTGGTATTTGGCCATGAAGATCTCACCTCGTGAATTGATGAGAATGCCGCCTTCTCCTCGTACCGCTTCAGAAATGAGGAAGTGGGGAGCACCGTCTAGAAACAGTGTCGTCGGATGAAACTGGACAAATTCCATGTCCACCATCTGACAACCAGCTCGCCAGGCGATGGCATAACCGTCACCTGTGGCAATGCTCGGATTAGACGTACACTGATAGATCTGCCCCAGACCACCGGTGGAAAGGATAGTGGCTTTAGCAAAAATAACGTGTAGTACCTGGTCGACCGTTGCCAGCACACCGTGACAAACACCGTCTTTAGTTAGGATATCTACCACAAAACAGCTTTCAATCACCCGAATTCGATCTTGACATTTCAGCTGGTTGACAAGGACATCGGTTGTCTCTTTACCGGTTTCATCACCACGATGAACCACGCGACGCTTTTGGTGTGCACCTTCTTGTGTAAAATTGAGTCGTTGATCTCCATGTTTATCGAACTCAGCCCCCCAATTGATAAGTTCCATCACCCGGGAGACACCTTCCTCAACCATAATTCTGACGGCGGCTTCATCACACAGTCCAGCGCCCGCTTGCAACGTATCTTCGACATGAAAGTCAAGGCGGTCATCGTCATTCATAGCTACGGCAATACCACCCTGGGCATAACGGGTGTTGCTCTCGCTGATCGCACTTTTGGTCACCAGTAGCACGTCTCCGTGTTGGTTGGCTTCAATAGCGCATCGCATCCCCGCACTCCCACTACCAATAACCAGAAAATCGGTTTCAAGGTACGGTAATCTGTCAGTGTCAAATGTCAAAAGATATCGTCGACTCATAACTGGATTTTACTTGCCTCGCTGAACGGATTCAAGCTCGCAAATGGTGGCGTATTGTAGCACAAAGCTCTAAGCGAATCAAATTCGCCAAGTTACCTGAAACCACTAAACCCATGTGTTAAAATTGAATTAGCTTCATGACTCATACATTTGTAACGCCCCTAATTGGCCAATCAGGCCTACATTAGTCGTAGCTATTTATCAGGGTCGAAAAGCGAACCTGCGAATGTGACGGCCAACCGGCGAGCAAAGACCAGAGATAGTTGAGAAATGTGTGTGGACAAATAACTTGCTAGACCAGGAATAACATGATTTTTACCGCGCAAAAAAGCGTTAAGACCAACCTCGACAACGAAGTCAGGACTCTGGGTTTTGGGGGTTTTCTGCATTCGTATTTCTCGCGCGCGTTCATCTGGAATTGCTACCTGGAAGAAATTAGTATTGGTGGTACTCGGACACAAGGCTGTAATCGTAACCCCATGTTTTCTGCATTCCCCCCATAAAGATTCGGAGTAGTGCAGGACGAAAGCTTTAGTGCCAACGTATACTGAACCGTAAGGTATGGGTTGAAAACCGACTACCGAACTGACGTTGATGATCCCGCCGCCCCGCCTCTGGATCATGGCGGGCAGGAAGAAATAGCTCAAACTAACCACAGCCCTGACATTGAGATCGATCATCTGCTGGAAATTGCGTATCTCTCCTTCGGTAAAATTGCCCCAATAGCCAATTCCCGCATTGTTGACCAATACGTCTACCGAGAGGTTAGAGGAATTAACCTGTTCAAAAAGAGTTTCAGGGCTGTCAGCAACAGCTAGGTCCAGCGGAAAACAGTCGATACGCACATTATGCTGTTGAGAAAGCGTTTGGGCGAGTTGTTCCAGTTTGTCCGCCGAGCGTGCGACTAAAATCAAATTGGCTCCACGACCAGCCAGATTTCGGACAAAGGCTTCGCCAATACCAGATGAAGCTCCCGTCACCAAGACAGTTGCATCCTGGAAAGATCTCACGACTTCAGGCCAGTGGCTCGCAAGGCTGCATTTCCGAGTACCTCTGGGTTCATCAGCGAATGGGGCATCTCTGACGACAACACCCGCACTACCTCCTTTGCTGCTGTCACTTGCAAATCGTAGATCGATTCCTCCGACCAGAATGCGGAGTGGGGGGTAATGATAACGTTATCCAGACCTAGCAGATTGAGATCTGGTGATGGTGGTTCATTGGGTAAAACGTCCAAACCAGCCCCCGCAATCCATCCCTCAGTTAAGGCCGTATAAAGAGCATCGTTGTCGATAATGTCACCACGAGCGGTATTGATCAGGTAGGCCGTTGACTTCATGGCCTGCAGTCGCTCAACATTGATCAGATGATACGTTTCAGGTGTTAGAGGACAATTGAGCGAAATGAAATCTGAAGTGGTGATTAGTTGATCTAGATCAACGCGTTGCACACCGTGTTGGGCGGCCATTTCGTCTGTTAGTCTCGGTGTATAGGCGGCGATCTCCAGACTAAATCCTTTGGCTTTTGGAACTATCAGCTGGGCAATTTTACCAAAGCCAATTAAACCGAGCCGTCGCCCTCGCAGTCGAAATACCTGTGGCCCGATGTTTCGATCCCAACCTCGATTTTTAACCACTTGATCCAGTCTCGGAATCTTTCGTGCCAACCCAAGTAATAGGGCCATAGTATGGTCTGAGACCTCCTCCAAGCAGTAGGTCGGTACATTAGTGACAGCGATCCCCAGTTGAGTGGCGGCTTCCACATCGATATTGTCCAAGCCGATGCCGTAGCGCCCAATTACCTGGCACCTGGTTGCCGCCTCGATAACCGGAGTTGAAACCTTAGCCCAAGTGGTTAGAATCGCATCGACCTTAGGTGCATATTTGACAAAAGTAGCTTCCGATTCGTCCTCGGCCACGATCAGGTCAGCCCCTACTTGGTTCAAAATGGTTTGTTCTGGCTCTAGTGTTTTTGACACATAATCTGTAACTAAGACTTTCACTCTATTTGACACTTACAACTCCTCCTCAGTATATCTTTAGTTCGGCAATAGTTACTCATATATTATTTTCGGTTACCGTGAAGTTCTGCCAAGGCTGTCCAGTTCCTGGCTTATGCGTACTGATATTGCCGCAATTCACGAAAGTATTCTCATGCATATAGATTCTAACCGGACCGGGACCTATGTCGAAAGGTTCGGGAATGTCTGTCGTGTGCCCGAGTCCCATGTTTGGACCAATGCGCTCATAGAACAGCGGTGGCCCCGGAATTCCTTCAAAACGGTTCCGCACGATTTCGACCTTCACGTTATCTGCCAGACCGACCCCGGAGGACGGCGACTCCGAAGTCAGAGTGAAGTCTCCATAGATCCAAGGCCCACCTGTGTTCTCAGATCCTTGGAAGGTGTTACCCTGAATCTTTACCCAAGAGTTTTCCTGTATTTAAATCTGGCTCCACAGTCCCGAACCGTGTTGTTTTCGAAAACGACGAGCGTACCGGCGTGAAAGTTGATGACCACTCCTGTACGGGCACGGCTGATATGATTGCGCCTGATAGTTGGGCTCGCCTTATGGGTGTCGATCGCCTCATGTCCGATATCTTCCAGTCTATTGTATTCGAATAATGGGAGAGCACTGAAACGCATGCAGAGCGCCCCAGAACGTATGCTTTACAGTACAGTGGCTGACAGAAACGTTATCCGTTCTGTGCACAGCAGGTCCCGTATGGACTCACTCAATTGAAGCGTACTCCAGTTCACCGACACTCCCTTCCCAGAACCAGAGGCCGTTCCAGGCTGTGTGTGTGACAGGGTCACCACGTTGGAAGTGAACTATATAACGACATTGGAGCGACTAATGGCGATGAGGTGTTCGTACATGTTAAGCCCGATATGGGATTTGCCGTAGATTTCGAGCGTGGATGGATCGTCGACTGCCATCTCGTCAACGTCAACTCCCATCGGTGATTAAAAAACATCACCTCCCTTTCTACCAAAGAGGCTCCCTTCACTAAGAGGGAGAAACAGTGAAACAGTATATAGATACTATTTCTTATATACTGTTTTACATCCGCAGGACAAGTGGAGGTTCCTTACAACCCCAAAGTAGCCGCCAAAAATTCGATCCGCTGCGCTGCTCGGATAGCCTACACTGATGGCAAGACTAAACGCCTAACTGGCTGGTATTATCCATTCCTCTACCAGTGGTAAAGGCGTGCCTGGCTGACTCGCTTGTAAAAGTCCACGCTTAGTGCGGTTCAAGGATAATCGGATCCTGACACACAGCAACGAAACCCGTTGAGGCGGTTCTTATTAGTCGGTATATTGTGGTTGCGAGAGGCCACTCGCAGAAGACTAACATCATTGGTCCAAGACCCCCCACGCAACAGCCGGGATGAGTCTATGTTCGGCCCTGGAGGATTCTTGGCTGGTGAGTTTTTGTAGTAGCCTTTGCTATACCCATCAGCACACCATTCATAGACATTACCGGCCATGTCATAGAGCCCATGGCCGTTGGCTTCAAAGCTGCCCACTGATGAACAATACTTCCACTTATCCTTACCACCAACACCGTTGTAATTCGCATGGTCTCGTGCTACGTCTTCACCATCTCCCCACGGATACCGTTTACCTGCTAATCCGCCGCGAGCAGCGTATTCCCACTCGGCTTCGGTAGGCAGTCTCTTCCCTGCCCAATTGGCGTAAGCAACAGCATCGTCCCACCTAACAAAAACTATCGGATGCTCATCCGTGGGTGAATACTCATTAACAGCGTTCCAATCTGGTTGGCGATGTCCTGTCTCAGCCAAGAACTTTTTGTATCGCCCCACCGACACTTCGTAGATATCCATGTAGAAAGCATCTAACTCCACCCGGTGTACTGGCCGCGCATCCCTCATCCGGGGTTCTGGCTCATTTTTCGAATCACCCATTTTAAACTTACCAGCTAGAATCAACACCATTTTGGATCCATCTTTATCCCAGGTAATCTTGTCAGGTAGTGGTGGTTCAATTTCAATAGATTCAGTTTCAGAAACAGCCTTCGGCTTCTTTTCCTCCTTTATAATTTCATCATCACACCCGGTCAATATCAATAGGGCTAATAAGATCCAACTTAGTTTTCGCATCATATTCCCTCCGATAGGTTTCTTGCAATTATAGCTGATTAGGTCTTCTAGGTGTAAGTCTCTATCGCTCAAGCTAACTAACAGATACATCTTGTCCGCCTGCCTGTTATCGATATCTTCAGCGTGGCGACTAGCCGCTGCTGGATCGGCTTCGTGCCGTTTTTAAGGCCAGCTAAGTGGAGATGGAGGTATCGCCTAGAGCATAGTCGTAGCCATCAGAGCGGTGGACTATCTGACCGTATTTATGATTGGCAGCAACGAATTTGGTTGAAGTTAAATTAGCCGTTAGCATTGGTGATTTAGCGACACATCAGTTTGAATGAAAAAGCCAGTTGGATAAAGCCTCGTTCGGAGGAAATAGAAGCCAAATCCATAAAATGAAGCAACAACTTGGCCAATGGTTGCCGTTAGAACGTAGCACCCGTCTTCGAAATATGGCTTGGTTCTTGACCGGCCTCTATTTGAGTGATAAACCCCATCTGTCCAAGATCGTCCGGACTTGGCCACTGGTCTAGTTGGTCCACCGGAGTAGGAAAGTACCGACCAAAGCAGAAAAACAATTAGCTTTCTTCAGGCAGGTGGTCAACATGCTGCCGTCAGCAATTGAGATCTGGGTGGTTGGGGATCCCGAATTCCAATCGTTGTGCCTGTTACGCTCGTTTGAGCCTCGAATGTTGGCCTTTCGTTATCCATCACAGGTTTAAATAACAATGCTCCAGATACTTTACCCATCCTAAAGCTAAACACATTGGAAATAGCATTAATTGATTTGCCTCTCATGGTAAAATGGGATTCTGGCGGGTAAAATCGAGCACCAAATCAACAACAAACCCTATTTGATAAGAATATA
>Ga0066832_10000323_pt1 | contig 14301 bp, 6 predicted proteins | sample ETNtaG_35_FD_66731 | JGI IMG/M metagenome (GOLD analysis project Ga0066832, IMG submission 66731) | Marine microbial and viral communities from oxygen minimum zone, Eastern Pacific Ocean - ETNP201306PF51B | ecosystem: Environmental > Aquatic > Marine > Oceanic | place: Pacific Ocean: Eastern...
GAATCGGGCCGGGTAAAAATTGCCTATATGCTATATATGCACCCCGGTGGATCAATTCCTGACTTCCTGATAGATATGATCAACAAACGGAGTATTGTGGGATTGTTTCGGGATGTAGTAAAAGAGGTCAACGCCAGAAACGGATTCAGCGGTTGAAGAATGGGATACCTGTATGGGCCAGAGCCTTTAGCCTATCATGCAGAGCGATACTGACCGCGTTAGGGAGTGTCTACAAGAAGAACGCGCAGGCTACTATGCTTAGAGACCAAACTGCAATCTTGGCGGAGTCGCCTGATCGAATTCCTCAAAGGTCGTTCGGAAGGTTTTACGGATGGCACAGCATTAATCTCGGGCCAACTCCATGACGCACTGTTTCCGGGCTGCGAGCCGGAAGCAACTTGCCCTTATCTACAAGGAGTCTGTCTTGTCAGATGGCCCCTCAACTTTGTTGTTATAGTTGCCACCCTTTTATCGTCAGTATGCTGCCTGTTATACAGGGACTGGTGTCAGGCTTACATAAAGTTAAGTATCACAAAAAATGATACCACCCTATGGAAAAGCCAGGTGGAAATACCAATCGAATCTAAGGCTTTTACTAGAAGTCACTGCGTTGGCAAGTCGGCTTTATTCTTTAGTTCGTACAGCAGGTTGAGAGCATCCAGGGGGGCTAACAGGTTCAAATCGAGATTCTGCAGTTGCTCCACAATCGGATGGGTTTTGGGTTTAAACAGGGCCATCTGTAGAGCATCCGTTTGGAAGGTCGATTTGGTGCTACTTCTTCGCAAGCGTGGATTTTTAGGTGGGATAGGGACATCAGCCTTAGGCGCATCTGCTTTTTCATCAGACGCTTCACCGTCAATGCTGAGGTGGTGTTGTTCCAACACCTCTAAAATCTGGTGGGCCCGATCGGTGACTGATCTGGGTAACCCGGCCAATTTGGCGACGTGAATACCGTAGCTCTGATCGGTTCCTCCTTCCACAATTCGGCGAAGAAAGGTAATTTGCTGGCTATCTTCGTGTACAGCTACATTGTAATTTTTGGCTAACGGATACTTGCCGGCTAGTTCAATTAGTTCGTGGTAGTGGGTCGCAAAAAGGGTTTTAGCACCGATAGCCTTCTGATCTAGAATATACTCGGCTACCGCCCAGGCGATACTGATACCGTCAAAGGTGCTTGTCCCACGGCCAATCTCGTCCAGGATAATCAGGCTGCGGTGAGTGGCATTATTCAATATATTGGCAGTTTCGTTCATTTCGACCAGAAAGGTACTTTGACCTTTAACCAGATTATCCGAGGCGCCAACACGGGTAAAAATGCGATCAACCAATCCAACTTTGGCCGCTGAAGCGGGAACAAAACTGCCGATTTGACCGAGTAAAGTAATTAGAGCTACCTGTCGCAGAAAGGTTGATTTACCGCTCATATTGGGCCCCGTAATGACATGAAGCATCTGGTCGACGCAGTTGATGGTAACATCGTTGGGAACAAATCCTTCCTCTTGAAACAGTTGTTCCACAACGGGATGGCGACCATTTTTAATAACGATTTCACTACTGTCGTCAATCACCGGTTTAGTATAGTCGAATTTGGAAGCCACATAAGCAAAATTAGCCAGACAGTCGATGGTGGCGATGATGGTGGCGACCTTCTGGGTTACCTCTGTCTCTTCAGCTACTTGTGCTCGAATCTGACAAAATAGGTCGTACTCTAAGGCCTGTGCCTTCTCTTCTGCGTTTAGAATCTTGGACTCATACTCTTTCAGTTCCGTCGTAACGTAACGCTCGGAGTTGACTAACGTCTGCTTACGAATATAGTCCTCGGGAACCAGATCCAAATTAGTTTTGGTCACATCAATGTAATAACCAAAAACTTGATTAAATCCGACTTTGAGCGAGGTGATGCCAGTTCGATCCCGCTCTCTCTGTTGCAGTTCGGCAATCCAGTTTTTACCAGAGGTAGTCATTTGCCGCAGTTCATCGACCTCCGCATTGTATCCATCTTTAATCAAATTACCTTCGGTGATGGTATTTGGTGGTTCGGGATGGATGGCCTCCTCGATCAAGTTGGCCAGTGGGTCTATAACCTGAGCCGCCTCGATCAACGCCTCGTTCAAGGTCTGCAAAAGAGTGGATTGAGATTCAGCCAGCGACTGCTGGACCGGTTTGACCATCTGAAACGAGACTTTTAAGGACAACATCTCACGCCCGTTGCTAACCCCTAAACTGATACGGGTAATCAGCCGTTCAATATCGTAGATCTGATTTAGGGCCTCCCGCAACTCTTCTTGTAGATGGATCTGGTTTTTCAACTCCTCGACTGCGTCCAGACGGGTATTGACTAGATCTACCTCCAACAGCGGTTGCAAGATCCATTGGCGGAGTCTTCGGCCTCCCATCGAAGTCACCGTATTATCGATAATCTCCAGTAGTGTTCCTTTCTCAGTACGATCTCGCATCGATTTGGTCAATTCCAGATTCCGTTGCGTATCAGCATCCAACACCATAAAACTGGCGGTGGAATAGGTCTTCAAGGTGGTCAGATGCTCTACCTCTCTTTTCTGAGTTTCCAGCAGATAGTGCATTAAAGCGCCAGCAGCACAGGTAGCAGAGAGGAGGTGTTCACACCCGAACCCATCCAGCGAGGTGGTGCCAAAATGATCCAGAAGTTCCATTCGTGCGGTGTCATGGCTAAACCGCCAATCGGGCAGAAGGTTAATCGTCGTCCCTAAGTCGATACGGATTTGTTCGAATAGAGCATCGTTAGCGAAATCTTCAGAGAACAGGCATTCGCGTGGCGCTGTTCGGCTAATCTCAGCCCACAATTTGGACTCCCCTTCTAACTCGGTAACCGAAAACTCACCGGTAGAAAGATCGACAACCGCGAAACCAAATGTCGACGACCGCTTTTGATAGTGAATGGCACAAAGATAGTTGTTGGCTTTCTGGTCCAACACATTTAGGTCGGTCACCGTACCAGGAGTCACTACACGCACGACATCTCGCTTGACGAGACCTTTGGCTTTCTTAGCGTCTTCCATCTGTTCACAGATAGCGACTTTATAACCGGCCTTAACCAACTTATAGAGATGGGAGTCCAGTGAGTGATGGGGAACCCCAGACATCGGTACACGGTTCCCGTTCTTATCTTTGTCTCGTCCAGTTAAAGCAATTCCGAGTACACGAGAGATCAGTTCAGCATCCTCATTGAACGCTTCATAGAAATCACCGACCCGGCAGAGCAAAACTGCATCGCCATGCCGGCGTTTCAAGGTGTTGTACTGATCCATCAAGCTAGGACTCTGCTTTTCCCGACTAGTCAAAATGATATTCCTTATTAATCTAGCTGGTGGTTAATTCATAAGCGGCAGGCCAAATCGTATTCACTATATTTAACGGAAAACCTTCATGTAATGATATGTATCTGACCTGGAAAAAAGTAATGATTATACTATAACTTACTTTTTTACCATTATCAAATTAGCCATGAAAAACGCACGACAATTCACAGAGTTGTTGCTATCACTAATCATTAGTCACTAATCCACTAATCAAGGTAAGCCCCACATATCGGTACAGAAGAACCGTAAACGTGCAGTATGCTCTTGGCCAAACTAGCGGAAATAGGGCGCAAGCGTTTTTCCCATCTGTTCCTTACCGGCGCTGCGTAGGCGTTTTGCGTTTTTCTCAATCGGACACACCATACTAAATATCTTCAAGGTAAAACCAGACGGTAGGTATATCGGTTTAATTGCCCTAGCTCTAGCCATGGCGGCAGGTAACGGCTCCTAGAGTGTGGTTGCCAAACCGATTTTTTGGGCAACAAAATGTTACGGTAGTTTAGTTTCGGACATGCTAAACTGGATTGGAGTAATTTCTGGGACTAATCAGGAACTCGACTACGTTAAGCAGTGCTGAATCTATAAAGGCGTGGAAGACGGCCAGTCCAGCCGAGAAGGGAGTGCCAGTTTCAACCCCGCTTTTTGGGCAAAGAGAGGTTGAAGAATTTGCTGGTCAGTTTGGCCCGTTTTACGACAGATGGTCGTAAAGCACTAAGCAAAAGTCAGATGGCTGTAATCAGATACAATTTGCCCGGATTGATACCGCTTAATGGCCGGATGGTCCAAGACCTGAGTGTATTCGTCAATGATGGGATTCAGCGCCGTGACTGATTTGTTCGGGTGACGGCGAGGACGTCGAGTTACCTCCTGATCGTGTGAATGCTGGAAAATTTCGTGACTAGCAGCGGGTGCATGCTGCCCAGCCACTCTTTGGTAATTGTATTGGAAAACAGGGTCATATTAGAAAACAATTATCCCTCGTGCTACTTCACCCGCGGCTAAGGCCCGGAAGGCTTCGTTCGATTCCTCGATGGTGTACTGGTGCGAGATCAGTTCATTGATCTTCAGCTTTCCTGCCATGTAGAGTTCGACCAGACGCGGGAAATCATCACGGGGCCGCGCGCTCCCATATTTGCAGCCTCGCATCACTTTTTCGTTGGCCTGCAGGCTTCCCGTGTTGAAGGTCACGGTGGATCCGGTCGGTGGGAGCCCGATTAGAACGTTGGTTCCTGCCGGTGCCAGACACTCCCAAGCTTGCTTGATTACATCGGCTACACCAACGGCGACGAAAGCGTCGTAGTCGGCTCCTCGCCTGGTCAGATCCCTGACTACTTCCACCGGGTTATCCACTGAGGCGTCCACACAGTGTGTGGCCCCGAGTTGCTTGGCGTACTCAAACTTATCCTTGTTCACGTCCACCGCGATGATCGGGTTGGCAGCCACCAGCGCTCCTCCCTGAATACAATTCAATCCGATGCCCCCAACTCCAAAAACCGCCATGCTAGCACCGGCCGGTACTTGTGCCGTATTAAGAACAGCACCAACACCAGTCATAACCGAACATCCGATTAGGGCTGCTGTCCTGAGGTTCATATCGTTTCTGATGGGGATCGCACAGGAGGCGGGAACGACCGAGCGGGAGGCATAGGAAGCTACGTGGCCATAGTGATAGATAGGCTGACCATTCAGTGACATTCTTGTCGTGCCATCAAACAGCCCGCCCATCATGGGCACGGTTCGCTCGCAAAGTTGAGAGCGTCCTGTCACGCAGTAATGACACTGACCGCAGGTTGGCGACCAGGATAGGATAACGTGATCTCCCGGTTTCAGGTGTTTCACGTTAGCACCCACCTCCTCCACCACTCCGGCGCCTTCATCTCCTAATACCATCGGCATGGGAAAACCGGTCCAACTTCCGTCTGCGGTATGCAGACAACTGTGGCAAACACCACTGGCGACCATGCCGACGACAACTTCATCCTCTTGCGGCGAAGCGAGGTCTAGATCCTCTACTTCCAACGGCTTACCAGGCTCAAACAGGACAGCGGCTTGCATAAGCACCTCCGTGTTAACGTCTCAGTATTTAGTTCCGTATGTTATGGGCTTAGATTTGCGGTAGTTTCACTAGCAATAGTGATATCGTATCAGAACTGGTTGACCATTACAACGTGAAAACGGCCGGATAATTGACATTTATCGATCATTCCATAAGCATCGAGATACGGCATCTAGGTCAAAAGGGGTTCGGCGGATTTGTGTTGCCAATAATCGTTTCGTTGCTCATTCAGAACCACCTGTCGCAAGGTTAGTTCGCCGTGACACCTTCTCAACTCCAGTTTTGACCACTCAGTTTCTGTCGCCGACAGACTATCGGATTGTGTAAATTAACTAACGCCAAGAATTGAATCGCCACGATAAAGTGAGAAGCCTCAAATACCCAAATAGAGGGGAAACCCGCTACGAAATTGCGGTTCCACTAAACGGATCAATCACCCAGCAATAGTCAGAATTCTCCGTTTCTACCGAGTTCCCCATTAATAATGCGATCTGCGGAAAAAAGTCAACGAAGTGTTCCAGTCAAATATTTTTCAGGACCCTGGTCTATTTCAGCAACAATATCGCTAAATTTCCTATGGTAGACAGGAACCGGTTTACTTGACCATCTTTTCAACGTGACCCAATTCGTATTGCTTAATCTGTATCGGTAGCTATCGACCGAACTAATCCACGATACCGATTGAGGGTTAGCCTAATCTCACTTCAGATTTTACTCCAGAAGAGACGAGGATAGGTTATCCGAAAAGAGATTGGGATTGAACCGGACTGATGTTTGGGTTGGCAATTGTACCCGATAGTTGGTACCAAACTTGTTTTCAGGCAGATAGTAATCGGTACTGATGAAGTGTGCACCAGAATCTAGCGCCGCTTCCAACCGAGTTTTGTCACCCGTACGAGCCTCTTTCGTCTCCGCATCGGCCCTCGTTCGAACCAGGTATCCTTTTAGGACCAAATCTTGAATATACTGCCGGTTTGTAACCGGATCGTTAATCACCCGAAATGCCGCTTCCGGTTGCCCCTCTTTCGCGTTGACAAACAGAATTCTACCTTGTAGCGAAGGATGACCATCTTTGTAGATGTCGATTTTGTCCTGACCGGCATCCAGTGCGAAGAAGACTTTTCCACGGGATTCTTTCAGCGTTGGCCACTGATCAGCGATAATTGCGGTTTCTAGTGTCTGATAATCTCCCCGGACACGATCAGGCACAATTAATTCTGACATTTCAAAAACGGCCAGAATCTCTTGGTCTAAACGGTCGAACGCTTGCCCGTCAAAAGGTATCGGTTGTACAAAATTCGGCTGATCGATAACACCCTCTTTAGTATTGATCGTAATCAAGATCGGCGTATGCCTTGGATGTGCTTCAGACCACCGGCGAACCTCCTTTAGGGCATCCTTAAACGTCAGGCAGTTACTTCGAAAATCTATATCTTGCGCGTGTAGTACTTTGAAACCGGGTCTCTCCATCTTGCCTTCCACATCATAAGTAGGCCCAGGAGGCAAGTTCATCTCTTTGACCGCCGTAATCCCATAGGGGTTCGCGTATCTTCCGCCCTCAGGATCATAAAATAGATCTAGCTCTAGTTGGCGTAACCCTAAATCTAGTTGCTCAGTTAGGGAAACATGCTCATAATCTAGCGAATCCGCCGTATCCGGCTCTATCTGTCTGAGGATTTGCATTAATGACGGGTCAATGGCCTCCTTGAAACTGTTATGGCTCCCAATGGCCTGAATCTGATTCATCCGCAAATGCTGATCCAACCAGGCAGCGGCGCGGTCGGATATCGTCTTATCTGCCAATCGAAGCCCGCTCTCACAATTGCTGAGAAAATCGACCGCTAAATCTGGAAAGTCAGTAAAAATTCCATCGACATCTGCCTCAAGACAGAATATTCGTAACAGATGATCAAAGTCGATCACTTGTGGTGGTAGCCGGTCGGCTCTTAGGGTGTAAGGATGAACCTCTAAATTCAACTTGTGGGCATCATGGACTAACGATGATAGAATTGGCCTCCCATCCTTTTGAACCCCTTTAACAATATGTCGCATCGACGGACCAACCCCGTCGGCGTAACCGGCAACCAGTTTTAAACCTGACGGCAATACCATCTGTTCATAATCGATGGCGGAATTTGGGCGGTTGGAACCAATTAACTGTACCAATTTGAGGTCGGTTTTCAAAACTTCACGTATCCGCCGAGTTTCAAATGGATCAAAACACTGTACGTATACCAGATCGTCTCGCTTAGTATACCCGTAATCGCTGAGTGTCTTGAGAACTACTTGACTAACATCTTTTCCATGCTGTTGATGCCATGCAGGCGCTTTAATCTCTACATAGAGGCCAACTGATTTACCAGTACTATGGTTCAGCCCCTGAACCAACTCAATCTCTTCGCTCAATGTGGGGATTTGAAAAGTCGATTGGTGAGATGGGAATCGTTCAGGATAAACGACAGTATTCTTTTCAATATCGGATCGCTCGGTAACTTTCAACCGCTTAATTTCAGCTAGATTGAAGTCGATGGCATAGTATTTTCCATCTGTTCTAGCCCGCCTTGGAAAAACCTCAGCGACATTCGTAACCGCTTGAAGATAGATATCGTGTAAAACGATTGGTTGGTCATCTTTGGATAAAACAATATCTTGTTCGATGTAGTGGGCGCCCATCCCATGAGCTAGCGCTATAGACGCTAACGTATGCTCAGGAAGGTAACCAGAGGCGCCTCGGTGAGCAATAACAAGCTTTGAAGGTTGACTAGTCGATACCAAGGTATAAATTAGTAATAACAGAAAAGCAGGATAGAAATTGCTATGTCTAGTTTTATTCATTTAGATTTTATTCAATTAGATTCTGCTTAAAATAGTTGGCTAAATCTGGTCAAAGACCTCATCTTTTACAGTGCTAAATGGTTCTTCCCCATCCTCAGTTAACTTCTGAATTCGCAACTCTGCGTCGTCTAGCTTTTGGCGGCATAATCTGGCCAGGCGAATTCCATCTTCAAAAGCCTTGAGTGATTCCTCCAGTGTCAGCTCATCCCCGGATTCCAGAAGACGGATAGTCTCTTCAAGTTGTGTTAAACTCTCTTCAAAATTGACGTCTCTATCCACTTTCAATTTCCTCCTTCGATATAACTTGGCTGGTAAGTTTACCCTGTGCAAGCTTGATATAAACGGTGTCGCCAATCTCGACCGATGCAGTGTTGGTGATTGGTTTACTATTACTGTTACTGACAATACTATAGCCACGCTCTAGAATCCCAAGTGGATTTAGCTGGCTTAGCTTTGCTGCGTTGACCTGGAGTTTGGTCTCCTTATCCTGCTTGAGATCTTTAATCGACAACATCTGTTTCTGCTGACAAAGATTTACAATATCCTTCAATTGGTGTATTTTTTGTTTGATTATGTTTTGGCTGGTCAATTGCATCTGCCCGATTTTCTGCCGGAGCCGATTGATACGGTTGAGTTGTCTTTCGGCTGGAATTTGGTGCTCGAGGGCTCGCAAGTCTGTCCTGAGGAATTTTACTATTTGTCCAATGTTTTGTAGCAATCGTGATTCCTGATCATAGATTTTTCTCTTTAGTTCATGTTGATCCGGAACAGCGTGCTCGGCGGCGGATGAGGGGGTAGCCGATCGGTAGTCGGCAACGAAATCTGCCAGCGTGACATCTGTTTCATGGCCCACGGCGGAAATGATTGGAATCTGTGAAGCAAATATCGCTCGAGCAACCGATTCATCATTAAAGGACCATAACTCTTCAATTGATCCTCCACCGCGACCAACAATTAATAGATCGAGGTCCGAACGTTGATTGGCCATCTGGATAGCGGTTACGATCTGGGTAGGGGCTTCGTTACCCTGAACTAGCGTGGGAAACAGTAAGACCTCTACAACTGGGTACCTTTCTGAAAGTACACGTATAATATCTTGAATTGCCGCGCCGGTGGCCGAAGTGACAACACCGATCTTTTTTGGGAACAAGGGAGTTGGTTTTTTGTGCTCTTCATCGAATAGACCCTCTTTTCCCAATCTGGCTTTCAGATGTTCTAATTCTAACTGCATCAGGCCAATGCCGGCTGGTTTAAGTTGGTCCCCAATCAATTGGTAGGTACTATTTTTAGGGTAAATATCAATTTTGCCGTGAATGAGTACCTCATCACCGTTTTTCGGTTGGCTTTCCAGGTTGATTGCGCGATTCTTGAAAATGACACAGTTTATAGTGTTGTTTTCTTCTTTGACCTTAAAATACAGATGTCCTGAATACGGTCGGTTCAAATCTGATATTTCTCCTTTAACCCAAATATCAGATAACGCTGGTTCAAAAGTCAGTATGTCTTTAATATATTGGACAACCTCAACGACTGTATACGGATGCTGGGGCAGAGTTTCCTTAAATAGTTCCATTAGACCCCTTTTTAAGGGTTTTTACTATTTTAACATTGTAGTAGGGTTTTTTAAAGATCACCAAGGAGTCTGTCTTTTTTAGTCCACCGCAGGGTGTCAATATAAGATTTATCTACAGGTGCATGGCGTTTTCATTGCGCAACAGAGGGCTAATACCCCGCCGCTTGCGGCGTGATTCAAAATAGCTTACAAGTCAGTTCCGGAGTTGGCTGATTCGGAAAAGACATAATGTGTCGTTGCTAATGTACCATTTTGTTTATGTTGTCAAGTACAGGTGAGTGGTGTTTGCTGCCACCACGGATACGCCACTCAAGGAGACGTGCATAGCGATCTCAAAATCTATTCACTCTAAATTCCTCCTTCCCGCTTTACCTCTCCACCGACTTTCCGCCCAGATGTTAAATATTCACGAAAGCTATTGCAATTTTATATTGATTATTGTATGCTATGGTCAGCAGATATTCCTATCCAATTATTAAGTGCTTTCGCCTATTCAGTAAAATTCTTTTTGCGGCCTTCAGTGACCTCAGTCTTATATATCTGGCTGCTTCAACCGGCTAGAGTAGCTTAATACTTAATCTATTATGACATTGCCAGCTCACCTATCAGCCTTTTTATCCCTGCCCACGCTGGCTCTGGCCTTTTTTTGCTGGCGGCACCGCCACTGGCTGTGCTTAGCCTGTGTTTAGCTCTAGCCCTCACTTTTAATGCTCTTTATCTGTTGGCCACTGAAATATCAGATCCTGCTCTGGCTTTGTCTAAAATACGCTTCTGGGCTAGTTGGCTCATCATTGCCATAACTGCTGTTATTTGCTCTACCCTCTGGCTGGTGCTCAGTTGGCGACCGTTGTTATGGCCTGCCGGCTGGCAACGCCTACTGGCTACTAGTTTGGTGCTCCTTTTTTTGACCCATGCTTACCAACGCCTGTTTCGGCTGGAGTTACTGGTAGGATCCATCGATTACGATCCAGTTTCCCATCTGCTTCTTTTCCAACGAACCGTCCTGGGGAAGTGTTGGACCTTTTGTTGGGGCCTGATCCAACTGGCCAGTCTGAGCCGGCTATTGCTGAACTGGATTCGATCCTCCTCGTCCATTCGGCGACAACAGGCCGGATGGCTGTTATTGTCACTATTCTCCCCTTTGCTAGTAGTAGGTTTCCTCTTTTTACCCGCTCAACTGCGATCAATGGCTGTCCTCTACCTCATCATGCCCTGGTCGCTAGCCTCGATGCCGTTGCTGATAGCCTGGGCGCTGTTTGGCACCAACCTGATGCCCCACTACCGCAGTCTGGTCTTTCAGCGCATGTCGTCGGCTGGACTGGTGTTGGATCAACAGCAGCGGATCCTGGCTCTCAACCCGCGAGCCGAACAGCTGTTGCAGACCACCGCAGAACTGGTGGAAGGGCGACCCTTGTCCCAGGCCTTTCCGCTGCTGACAGATGCCACCGACACCATCACTATTAATAGTCAAACCTACAGCCATGAAGTCAGCCCACTATCTGACCGGCGAGGTCGAGTCTCGGGCCAGCTGATTCGATTATCGCCTCGACCTTCAGAAGAATTGGCCTCGCAATTGTATGATGATTTGGGGCTGAAGCCGCAAGATCTTAGCACTCAACTGCCGACCGGTGAAATGGTAGAGTTCAACTACTTGGGCCATCTGGTGTTCCAGATCACGACTGTTGAGTCTAACTTCACCCTGGAAATCACTAAAGCCAGCACGGCAATCATAGACAGAATTATGACGGCCTGTCAGGAGAAGGATAAAATAGGCCTCTATTTGATAGTCGATGCCAGCCCACAACTACAGAGTAGTCGCCTGGTGTGGGAACATCTGCAGCCAAAAATAGAGGAGTGGGCCAAATTGGAGCTGTTCGCTAGTGCAGCATTGATTAATCCCAACTGGTTGATCAAGCAAGCAGTTGGGCTATTTAGCCGATTGCAACCCGGTCTAAAGCTCTCCTTCCATGCCAACCCGGAGGAGGCCCTGGCCGAAATCCGTCAGCAACAGCGGCAATCGGTGGACAGGTCTGAGTTCCTGCAATTGTGGCAGCAAGAGCAGAAAACCATGCAGGTGGGTGACCGAAGCCTGAAGGTGGTGCGTCGGCCGGAATGGGTTTGTGAAACAGAAGCCGCTAGTACGAAATACTCGGTGATTGAGGGTGAAACTATAGTCGCTAATCTATCTGGTGTTGTTGAACCCGAGATAATTGAACTGGGCCTTGAGACTGTTAACCAGATCCAGACTCAACTGGGAGACGGAATCAAGTATGGCATTATCAATGCAACTGAGGTTACAGCAGCCTCACATTTAACACGCATTAAAGCGGCAGCAGCCGTAGAGCAACTCCAAGTAGATTTCCAACTCGATTTCGTTGTTCCACCGGCCGGCAAGCGGGGAATAGCCAAAATATTCTACGCTCTTCTGTCACCTGCCAGGCAGCAAAAAACAGTACTGGTGGACAATCTGGATCAAGCCCTGCAACAGCTCTATGGCCCAGTGGAGGTGCCAGCGGAGGTGTCAGCTGAGAAGCAGCAAATTGGTCAATACCGGCAACAAGCGGATGCTTTAACGCAACAATTGAGCCAAATGCTATGGTTGACCGAGGAAGCGGATTCCGTCGATGACCTCCAGCTGGATTCAGACTCAGTCTTAGGCGATCTGGCCGCTGTGATTGAGGTGGTGCAATCGGATTTAAAGGAGTTTTTAGCCCAACGGAATCAGTATCAACAAGAATTAGAGCAGAAAGTTGGGCAACGAACCGAGTTGTTAAATCGAGCCTTAGAACAGGCCCAACAGGCCCAACTAACGGCCGAGGAATTACAGCTTAGAGCGGAAGCCGCCCAAGCGGAAGCCGAGGAGGCCAACCAGGCCAAGAGCCGCTTTGTCTCCCGTATGAGCCATGAAATTCGCACCCCGATGAACGGCATTCTGGGTTCCCTTGACCTGTTAGACCAAGACCCGTTGACACCCCGACAGCTAGAGGATGTGCAACGGGCCACCAATTCGGCTCACCACCTACTGGGCGTGATCGACGAGATTTTAGATTTCTCCCGCCTGCAGGCCGCTGAGGTGACCTATAGCCGCCAACCGTTCGATCTGGCCCAAACCTGTCGGCAGGTGATAGATCTGCTGCATCCACTGGCGACGGAGAAAGGATTATCCTTACAACTGGAGTGGTCGCCAGAGTTAAGGCCGGGCCGAGAAGGGGATCAGCAAAAAGTCCGTCAGGTCTTGATTAACCTGATAGGCAACGCCCTCAAGTTCACGGACAGTGGTAGCGTGCGACTGAAGGTCCGGCCGCTGCAGGCCGACCGTTTACCGTTTGAGGTTAAGGATACCGGGCCCGGTATTGCTGAGGATCAACAACCGAGACTATTTGAAGCCTTTACTCAGCTGAATAAAAGCAACACTCGTAGTCATGGCGGCAGCGGCTTAGGTCTGTCTATTAGCCGGCAGTTCGTGCAGGGCATGGGCGAGCAGATAGGAGTAGAGAGTCAGTTGGGTCGGGGTTCTAGCTTCTGGTTCCAGTTACCACTGCCCTGGACGGAGATGGAACTGGTGGAAGAAGAGGAGACTCAAGTAGAGATCGATCTCAGCCAGTGCCGGGTGCTGGTGGTGGACGATGTGGCGGTCAATCGGGTAGTAGTGGTTCGTCACCTGCAGAGGTTAGGTGGTCAGGTGGAAGAGGCGGTTGATGGGCAGCAGGCGTTAGATAAATTCCAGGCTGGGCGGTACGATCTAGTTCTGATGGACCTGCAGATGCCGCAGATGGACGGTTACGAAGCCAGTCGGCAGATGCGGCAGCTAGAACAGGCCATGGGTGGGGGGAAACGGACACCGATCCTGGCCTTAACGGCCAGCGTGATGGAAAGGGTAACGGAACAGTGTCGGCAAGCGGGCATGGATGGGCATCTGGGCAAACCGTTGCAAATGGCGCAACTGGTAGCCGAGATAAGGCGGTTAAGGTCGGAAGTTCAAGCGGTAGAGGAGCCACAGACCATAGCTGATCGAGACCAGAGGGCAGAGTTAGAGGGCATTCCACTGTTTGAAGCGGATAGTTTAATGGAAGTAGGAGGATTAGCCATGGTGCAGGAGATCGTGGATTTGACCATAGAGACGATGGGGCCGCAACTAAGAGAGTTGGAGGCGGCGATAGAGACCGAAGATTGGCCGCAGGTGAAGAGGCTAAGCCATCGCCTGAAAGGAACCTGGGGCAGTAGTGGAGCCCAACGGGCATCAGCCCTGGCGGCCAGGATGGAAGATCAAGCCGAGAGCCAGGCGCCAGACAGAGTCAAAGAGATGTCTACGCCACTGGTAGAGATCTGGCAGCAGACACAGACGGCCATGCAGGACTGGCTATCAGAAATATTGGTCTGATCCGACCTTCCACCTTCTATTCACTATTCTCACTTCATCCTTCACCCCTCCCGGTCTCTCTTTCCGTTTAGCCATTAAATATTTATGAAAGAGGTGCGTAAAGTTTCCCAGGCATGTT
>Ga0066832_10000326_pt1 | contig 14276 bp, 10 predicted proteins | sample ETNtaG_35_FD_66731 | JGI IMG/M metagenome (GOLD analysis project Ga0066832, IMG submission 66731) | Marine microbial and viral communities from oxygen minimum zone, Eastern Pacific Ocean - ETNP201306PF51B | ecosystem: Environmental > Aquatic > Marine > Oceanic | place: Pacific Ocean: Eastern...
ACCAACAAACCAAGCTTCTGGCAGTGCACATCAATTCGATTACCGACTTCATAATCCAGTATAAGTGGCTGGCGTGACTCATGATCGACGACGCACTCAATACATCCCATCAGACCGAGACCCCGAACATTCCCTACGATCGGCAGGTCTATCAGCGTTGACAGCTGTTGCTGCAGGTAAGGCCCAACTTCGCGGGCATGTTCGAGCAGCCCCTCTCCTTCAATAATATCCATGTTTGCCAGTGCAGCGGCGCAGGATACGGGGTGACCTGAGTAGGTAAATCCATTAGAAAACACCGCGCCTCGCTCACCATCACCCCCCACGTTTGAAATGAGGCGATCTGAGATCAGCACGGCACCCAAAGGCACGTAACCTGAGGTTAGCCCTTTGGCACAAGTGATGATATCGGGCGTGATATCAAATACCGACTCCGACGCAAACCAATCACCGAGACGCCCAAAACCCGTCACAACCTCGTCAGAAATGTAGATCACGTCGTATCGGCGACAAACCTCCAGACAGGCAGCATGGTAGCCCGCCGGGGGCACGATCACACCGCCTGATGCCAGTATCGGCTCTGCAATAAATGCGGCAACACGTTCGGGCTCAACTTCAAGAATTTTTGCTTCCAGTTCAGCGATAAGTTTCTGGCAAAAAGCTGCCTCATCCAGATCCCCAGCATTACGGTAGCTGTTTGGAGAAGATACGAAATGAACCTGGTCGAGCTGGGTGTCCAGCCAGTTCTTGTCACGCGGCTTACCGCACACAGCAGCAGAAAGATAAGTGCTGCCATGATAGGCATCATGACGAGTAATAAACTGTTTTTTCTCAGGGCGGCCGAGTACGTTGTTGTAAAACAGGCAAAATCGAAGTGCAGAGTCGATTGCTGTAGAACCTCCAGTGGTATAGAAAATATGATCAAGATCGCCAGGTGCGACGTTTGACAACCGATCCGCCAATCGTGCCGCCGGTGCTGTTGGATGACTCCATGGACTGATATAAGACAACTGAGCGGCCTGATGAGCGATTGCATCGGCAATCTCCTGGCGGCCATGCCCCACATTGACACACCACATACCGCCTGGTCCGTCCAGCAAGCGATTCCCCTGATCGTCGTAAACGTACACGCCTGCACCTGAACCAATAATCGTACGGCTTGTATCTGGTCGATCAAAAGACGCCCAGGGATGCACGACATGTTCGTCCATTTGACGAATGGTCGATAGGTCAGCAGGAGCAAAATCTGAATTAGTCATCGGAACCTCCGTATTGCACTCAATCGCAAAGTCGTTAGCTACTGCTGTTGAGCAGGGTGGTATTAACGTCGGCAAGGGTGCCCGGTGCCGGGGAGGCCTCAAGCGACATTAAAGGGACCAAGGCCTTTAACTGCTGGTGAAACTGAAGGACACCGTCTTCCAGGTCCGACAGGTTATTCAGTGGGAATACGCTGGTGTGGGCTGCTTCCTGCAGCCAGCGCACCAGATCGTGATCTTCACGCGCGGTGATTTGATCGATGCGCCCACTGAGATATCGTACAGCCGCAAGCTCGCGGTTTTCGCCGGGCAGTCGGTACTCACGGCTGATGACCCGGGTAGTCGCCGCCCCCTGCGGCAGTGACATGTAAAAGCCTGCTTTTTCCGGATAGAAGTAGATCACCGTATTGGGGAAAAGACCAAAATAAAGCCACAAACGCTGATTTTCTTCAGGCAGATGCGCCTGTCTGGGAAGCAGTGACTTGTAGCGCGCGACACTCCAGCTGCGCGCCGGATAGTCATCTACGACACCCGTGGACATCGGAATATTCCCCAGATAACTGTCACAGTAGTCCCGCCCATAGAGTTCATGCAGCGCTGGATGTGCAACCGGCACGTGGTAACCCTCGTTGTCTACGTCGTGAAAGAATTTCCAGTTGTAATCCACCACTTCATCATACTCGGCTCCCCAGGGCACCATTTCTTCTAATTTGTATGGTGTGATTTTTTCGCTGATACCACCAAATTGATTGGCTACAGACCGGCTTTGTGCGCCTTCGAAACAAATAAATATGAAGCCATTCCATATTTCCAGATCTATAGGCACCAGCGCATTGCTATTTTTTTTCAATTCAGGAAAGCCCTGAGGCCTGGGCACGCTCTTCAGCGCCCCATTGAGCTGATATGTCCAGCCATGAAAAGGGCAACGAAGCACATGACCGCAGTTACCTTGTCGATCCAGGGCCACACGAGATCCCCGGTGACGACAGACATTGTGAAAAGCATGAATCTCACCACTTTCATCCCTGACCAGTACAGCCCGCTCTTTGGCGAGATTGAAAGTTAGATAATCCCCCGTTTGGGCCAGTTCAGATATATGTCCAGCCAATATCCACTGATGCCGAAAAATATGATCAATCTCGAGCTCACACAACTCCTCGCTGGTGTAAGTCCAGGGTGCAAGCATCAGACCATTCCGACGAGTTTCAACCATTGGATCCTTTTCTCATTCTACTGGCGCGTTACGCTGAATTGAATCAGTCTACGGGAAGTGTGTCGATCCGCTCAACATATTTTTTAACAGAACTGGGACTAGACTTACTCTGAGAGCATCAGAATACTTTGCATATCCCATCGCAACCCTAACAGGATCCAGCGGTCGTAGTTCTCACCTGAATTTCCTGTGCTGAAGAACGATTGTGCGAGCCGCACAAACAAATAACTCTAGATTCTGGGTTTCCATCAAATCATTGTGATATAAACGCCCCATTCACCTCATCGTGATTTAGACTGCGTGGCGCTGATTCATGCCACAGTGGTTCTGCCTATGACGAAACTGCCCCAAGAAATTTTCAAAGCCTACGACATACGCGGCATTGTCGACAAATCTCTAACAGAAACTGTCACCAGCCAGATCGGCCAAGCCATTGGCACTGAGGCCACGCTGGCGGGTGATCAAAGCGTTGTGATCGGCCGTGATGGCCGCCTGTCCGGCCCGTCGCTGGCAGCGGCACTGTCAGCGGGTATTCGCTCTACCGGTTGCGACGTGATTGATATCGGCATGGTCCCTACACCCGTAACTTACTTTGCAACGCACCATCTGGAGACAGGTTCCGCTGTTTCCATCACCGGAAGCCATAACCCGCCCGAATACAACGGCCTGAAAATCATGATCACCGGCGAAACCTTGGCCGGCGACCGAATTCAAATGCTGCGTAAACGTATTGAAGATCAAGACCTGCTCAGTGGAAACGGTACCCATCACCATGAATCAGTCATTGACGCTTACGCTGCGCGGATCACTGGTGATATCACACTCCAACGCCCGCTCAAGGTAGTCCTTGACTGCGGCAACGGTGTCGGGGGCAGTATCGCACCCCGGTTGTTACAGGAAATCGGGTGCGACGTCATCGAGCTTTTCTCTGAAGTAGACGGTACGTTTCCCAATCACCACCCGGATCCCAGCCAACTCGAAAACCTCAATGACCTGATTGAGACCGTTATTGCAACTAACGCAGATTTCGGTATGGCTCTGGACGGGGATGGCGACCGACTGGGCGTCGTGTCAGGCACTGGTGACATTGTTTTTGCCGACCGCCAACTGCTGTTGCTTGCCCGGGACGTTCTGTCCCGAAATCCCGGTGCTGAGATCATCTACGATGTGAAATGCTCCAGGGTCCTGCCTGATGCGATCCGAGAAGCCGGTGGACTACCAACCATGTGGAAAACTGGACATTCGTTTATCAAAGCAAAGCTCAAAGAATCTGGTGCAGTACTTGCGGGTGAAATGAGCGGGCATATCTTTTTCAAGGAGCGCTGGTATGGATTCGATGACGGTATTTATGCCGCAGCCCGACTGTGTGAATTACTATCCGCACAGGACGAAACCCCCACAGCAGTATTCAAAAGTATCCCGGAACTCGTCAGTACGCCCGAATTACGCCTTGAAATGGAAGAAGGGAAACACCACGCACTGGTCGAGCGGTTAGTCAGGAACGCGCAGTTTCCAACCGGACAGATCTGCACAATTGACGGCATACGTGTGGACTTTGAGAACGGTTTCGGCCTCGCCAGAGCCTCTAACACCACGCCCACGGTGATCCTGCGATTTGAAGCTGACAACCAACAACAACTGATCGAAATCCAAGAACAATTCCGCACCCAGCTTCTGGCACTTCAGCCTGAGCTGAAACTGCCCTTTTAGTGGTGCACAGCCGACCCACTGTCGAACGCTGACCTCAGCGACCGCCAGGACGAAGCCCATCGACAGTGACTGGACCTCAAGCAAGACCCGACAATCGCTACTGGCGGGGTGCGTTGTTTACGCTGCTGGCTTGCCTGCTCTTTTCGACCCAGGATGCACTGATCAAATGGCTATCTGACGACTATACGCTGTTACAACTGCTGTTGATTCGCAGCGCCCTCAGCGTACCCTTGATGGTTCTTGCTGTACGTGCCCGACATGGCTGGCAAGGTTTAACCACCACAAAACCAGCAGCGCACATACTTCGTGCGTTCTTTAATCTGATCGCATTCTTAAGCTACTACTTTGCTATCTCAAGAATGCCATTGGTCGACGCAGTATCGATCGTTGCCTCCTACCCTATCTTTTTGACGTTGCTGTCTGGTCTCGTGCTTGCAGAACACCCCAATGGACGACAAATACTGGCCATCATTACTGGATTTATTGGTGTCATATTTATTGTGCAGCCCGGCGGCAGTGAAGTCGACTGGTTAGGCGCTGGCGCAGCACTGTTCGGCTGCTTGATGTTTGCGGCACTCGCTATACAAACTCGCCGAATGTCGGTCTCAGAATCGACCGAATTAATGCTACTGACAGGTTCAGCACTGATTCTGCTTGTTTCAGCCTTGGCGGCGCCCTTTCTGTGGATTCAACCATCAGCCAACGAATTCGCCTTAATGCTCTTGTTAGGTCTGATAGGCCTGGGGGGTCAATATTTCCTAACCAACGGTTTCAAGTATGCGCCGGTCTACATCGTTGGTGCGCTGGAATACAGCACACTGGGCTGGGCTGCTTTTTACGGCTGGGTTATTTTTCACGACCTGCCGACAGCCACAGTGATCGCAGGTGCTTTGCTGGTGGTCGGCAGCGGTCTGGTTGTTCTCGTGTCAGAACCCGGCAAACAGAACTGACTGTCTTAGAGGTCTCCTCGATCAATTTCCAGTGCAGTAGGTTGCCGATAACCTCGCGGCAGATTTCCGCCACGCTGTGCCCGAGATCCCAGGTAAAGGTCAATATCGGCTGGCTTCAGCTTCATATGCTGTTTGCCACTGTATAACCGTAACTTATCACCCTCACGGAAAACGACTACAGCAACCAGTTTCTCTTCACCCGATTTGTACCGGGCAGTCGGAACATTAATGATCTTGACTCCTTTACCCTTGGACATCACTGGCAGATCGGCCAACGCAAATACCAGCAACCTGCCTGCACTGGTCACGGCTGCTAGCCAGTCATCCTCGTAATCATGTACCAGTTGAGGAGACAGAACGCCAACATCACGGACGCGCAACACAGCTTTGCCTGATTTATTGCGGCTTATTAATTCTCCAAGCGGCGCCACGAATCCGTAGCCAGCATCGGTTGCCAGCAAATACTGAGTCTCAGGAGAACCCATCATGAGGCCTTTGAAAATCGCGCCCTGTGGCGGCTTCAACTGCTTGCTGACCGGCTCGCCCATCCCCCTGGCGGATGGCAGCGTGTGTGCCGGCATGGTATAGGTTCTGCCCGTCGAGTCTATCGAGAGAAGCATCTGATTGCTGCGTCCTACAGCAGAATGAAGGTATCCGTCATCACCACGGTAATTCAACTCTCGCGGATTAACATCCGCACCCTTGGCAGCACGAATCCATCCTTTTTCAGAAAGGACGACCGTGATTGATTCTGATGGAATCAAATCGGTTTCACTCAGCGCCCGCGCAGCTTCTCGTTGTACCAAAGGTGACCGGCGCTCATCTCCAAATTCTTCTGCATCTGCAAGCAGTTCATCCCGGACAACCCGTTTCAGCTTGTCCCGGGACTTAAGAATCTTCTGAAGGTCAGCTTTTTCACGTGCGAGTTCTTCTTCTTCTCCTTTAATCTTGATTTCTTCCAATCGAGCGAGCTGGCGCAGGCGAAGATCGAGAATGGCATCTGCCTGATCTTCCGACAGTTTGAAACGCCGCATCAACACAGGCTTTGGTTTATCCTCTTTGCGTATGATCTTTATAACCGTGTCCAGATTCAGAAACGCTACGAGCAGCCCTTCAAGAATATGTAATCGTTTGATAACCCTATCTAAACGAAACTGAAGTCGGCGTTTGACAGTGGCTAGACGAAAATCCAGCCACTCACGCAACAACTCCTTAAGGTTGTAGACCTTAGGTCTCCCATCAAGACCGATAATATTCATGTTGACACGGTGACTCTGTTCCAGCGAAGTCGTCGCAAACAAATGAGCCATCAACGTTGAATGATCGACCCTGTTCGACCGTGGCTCAATCACCAGGCGGGTCGGATTTTCATGATCTGATTCATCACGAATGTCGACAACCATGGGTAGTTTTTTAGCCGACATCTGTGCGGCGACCTGTTCAACTATTCGTTCTCCCGATACCTGATAAGGAAGCGCGGCCACAATGATATTACCCTCCTCCCCCACCCACACGGCTCGTTGGCGAATAGACCCTGTGCCAGTTTTATAGATCTCAAACACTTCCTCGGCTGGTGTGATGATCTCTGCTTCGGTCGGAAAGTCCGGCCCTCGAATATGCTCTGTCAACCCTTCGATACTGACCCGGCTGTTTTCGAGCAAGCGTACGCACGCGGACACAACCTCGCGAATATTATGTGGGAGGATATCGGTCGCCATGCCCACTGCAATTCCGGAAGCACCATTCAGCAGAATGGTCGGCAACCTCGATGGCAAGTTTCTGGGCTCTGACAGCGTGCCGTCAAAGTTTGGCCCCCAGTCGACCGTACCCTGGCCAAGTTCCGACAGCAGCACATCGGCAAAGCGCGACAACCTGGCTTCGGTGTAGCGCATTGCAGCAAAGGACTTTGGATCATCCTGTGAGCCCCAGTTCCCCTGTCCATCGATCAGGGGATAGCGAAAACTGAACGACTGAGCCATCAGCACCATCGCCTCATAGCATGCTGCATCGCCGTGGGGATGAAATTTTCCGAGTACATCGCCCACGGTTCTTGCGGACTTCTTGTGTTTATTGCTGGCATTCAGACTCAATTCAGACATCGCGTAAATGATTCGGCGTTGAACGGGTTTTAGCCCATCGGACAAACGTGGTAAGGCCCTATCCAGGATCACATACATCGAATAGTTAAGGTATGAGCGCTCCGTGAACTCCGAGAGCAAGACTCGTTCGAGATCTCGCGCGGGCGGAACCGGCTTACGAGGCTTGTGCTTTGATGAACTGCGGGTGGTTCGTTGAGGCATCGTGCAAGAAAACTCCAGTGTCTGTGGCAAAATCGAGGCTACGCATACATTTAACCATCACCAGGCCATTATAGCGTCCTGCCTGATGGTTGAGATCTCAACGCCAATGAATATCAATCATAAATCGATGATGCTTGATGATGGCTCCAAACCATGTTCTCGCACCACGCTGCTTGAACTTCTTTCAGCGCTGAAAATCGAGCACAAGACGGTCAGCCATGAGGCCATGTTTACGGTGGCCCAGAGCAAAAGCCTGCGTGAAACCGATCCTCACGGCGGTTATACCAAAAACCTGTTTATGCGCAACAAGAAAGGTGTAATGTGGCTCATCACCTGTAATGAAGACCGCCGAATCGATCTTAAGGCGCTCGCTGCAGCGATGGGGTACACGGGCTCAAATAGTCGATTTTCTTTCGCATCCGAAGACAGGCTGGGCCGGCATCTCGGTGTATCGCCAGGTGCTGTCTCACCACTGGCATTGATCAATGACACTGGAAATCTAGTTCAGTTCGCTATTGATATCTCGCTGCTTGACCACGAAGTGATCCATCTTCATCCACTGGACAATCACCATACCACCACGATATCTGTACAAGATCTGATACAGTTTGCACAATACACCGGGCATAAACCAGCCCGACTTGAGTTTGACCCATTTGGTGGTGTCAGCCGTTTCAGCACCGCTGAACAGTCCACATAACCACACCGTCAAGGAGTAAGGAAACGTGGCCAGCAACCCATTGCACCTGTCTTTGTTTGAGCTCTACACCGCTTTCCGCAGTGAACACATGACGGCAGGAGACCTTACTGAACAGGCCATAGAACAACACAACACCACGCTTGGTGCTTATAAATACTGGCAGCCACAGGATGCCCGCAACGCAGCTACCCGGGCAGATACATCATTTTCTGCTGGTGAAGACCACGGACCTCTCCAGGGTATACCCGTGTCGGTCAAGGACCTTTACAACGTCGACGGCCTACAGACTTTCGCCGGGTCACCGGTTTCCATTCCGGACAGCATGATGACACAAGGACCAGTTATCACCGGCCTTAACAGGCAACAAGCTGTCTTTATCGGGAAAACTCATACGGTCGAATTCGCTTATGGCGGCTTAGGAGTTAACAGCCACTGGGGGACGCCACGAAACCCGTGGGATTCAACAGAACACCGCGTGCCAGGAGGTTCAAGCAGCGGTGCGGGTGTCAGCCTACAGGAAGGCACTGCCCTGCTTGCGCTGGGATCAGACACTGCGGGGTCGGTTCGGATACCAGCCAGCATGACCGGCAACGTCGGGCTCAAAACCAGCTTTGGACGATGGTCACTGGAGGGCATTTTCCCGCTGAGCCCGACCCTTGATACCGCCGGTATTCTGACGCGTACCGTTGCGGATGCGGTTTTTGGCTTTGCGGCAATGGATCCTGAACACCAAGGACGAGCACTAGAATTTATTGATCAGGCGAGTCACTGCACAACCAGCGATTTTGCAATTGGCCGGGGAGAATCGGTACTGTGGGAGGAATGCGATCCCGGAATTGTTGAATCAGTAGAGACTGCTCTAAACGAGCTTAGCCAGAAAGGGGTTCGTATGACAGATGCCCGCTTACCTGAAGTCAGCGCTGCCATTGAATTACTTAAGGCCGGCAACGTGACGGCGGCCGAAATCCACGAGTTGCTATCCTCCGAAATGCCCGAGTGGCTCGACATGCTGGACCCCCTTGTGTCTCAGCGAATCCTTGGTGGTGCTTCCATGTCGGCAACGGAATACCTGAAGCGCCGTCGGCATATCAACCAACTGCAACTCAGCGCAAACGCCAGGTTTGAATCCACCGACGTTATCGTAAGTCCGACAGTCGCCATCACCCCACCCAGGCTCGACGATGTTCAACAGGTCGATCATTACGGACCGCTTAACCTGATGTCGTTGCGTAATACCTGCTCCGGCAATACTCTGGGCTTGTGTGCTCTGACATTACCTGTCGGACTGGATAATGCAGGTCTGCCTGTAGGGTTGCAGGTCATGGCACGCCACGGCGCAGAAGAAAAACTGCTTGCCATCGCTCTTTGTATTGAAAAAGTAATCGGGACCTCGAAAGACAGGCTAGGCACGCCTGCGATCTCTCCTCTATAAAACATCCATGTCTGAAGAAAATCGGAAAAGACCACCGCTGGGGATTCGAGTTCAGGACCATCGCACGGTCTACAGTGGTTACCTCAAGGTGGACCGGTACAAACTGTCACACGAACACTACCAGGGCGGTTGGAGCCAAGTACTGGATCGTGAAGTCATGCACCGCAAAGAAATTTCTGCTGTGCTGCCCTATGACCCGAATCGCCAGGAAGTTGTTCTGATCGAACAGTTTCGCATCGGAGCCTGGGCTGGATCATGGCCTCATCCCTGGCTGCTCGAATGTGTTGCCGGTGTCATGGAGACCGGTGAGACCGCCGGTGACGTCGCCATCCGGGAGGCCCAGGAGGAGGCAGGATGCGTCATCACAGAACTGGAGTTGATCGGGCGTTTCTTCAGCACCCCCGGTGGCAGTTCAGAATTGATCAACCTGTTCTGTGGGCGTACTGACGCCTCTGCAGTCGGCGGCTATCACGGCCTTAGTGAAGAAGGCGAAAACATCAAAGCCGAGAGTTGGCCTTTGGCGGACGCACTTGCGCTGCTGGAAGACGGCAACATCTGCAACGCCAAGACTCTGATCGCACTGCAGTGGCTGGCCCTGAACCACGGTAGACTGCGCGAGAACTGGCGTACCTAACTACTCCTGTAGGCCTACTGGCTTGAGTCGACCGGTACACGTCACGATATTGTCAGAGTTGCCCTGTCCCCGACTGGGGTTCTCAGCAAAACCGCTATCCACTGATCACATCGGCCAGTCTGTCAGCAGCTTCGTTGACATCGTCCCGGCTGACATCGAGATGTGTGACTGCCCTCATTCTTTCGTTGTCTATTGCACCAATCCATACCCCCTGCTCGCGCAAGCGGGCAGAGATGTCCTGGGCAGACAACTGTGATCCCGACACATTGAAGAAGATGAGATTGGTCTGCACGTCCTCGCTCACCAGCTGAACACCGGGAATCTCTGATACGCGTTTAGCAAATTGCCGGGCATTGCTATGATCGTCCGCCAGGCGTTCAACATGATTCGCCAGCGCCCAGCTGCCAGCAGCGGCTATGATCCCAGCCTGCCGCATTGCCCCACCCACGCGATGCTTCCAGCGCCATGCCTCATCGATAAATTCATGGGTACCTGCAAGCACAGCTCCGACTGGACAGCCCAGACCTTTGCTTAGATCGAGCCACAGCGAATCGACGGTCGCTGCAAAATCCGCCGCCGGAACGCCGGAGGCGACGACAGCATTCATCAGCCGCGCACCATCCATGTGCAGGTTCAGACCATGTTCACGCGCGACGGCTGCAACACCCTGAAGCGTCGACAACGGCCAGACGGCCCCACCACCTCGGTTCGATGTCTGCTCCACAACGACCAGGCGGGACCTTGGCGCATGATAGGAATTGGATCGAATCGCTTTTTGAACATCTTCCGCATCAAAAACACCGCAGTCGCCATCGAGCGCACGAACGAGGGATCGTGAAAGTACAGCCGGACCACCGGCTTCATAATTGATGATATGCGCCGACTGATCTGCAATGATTTCATCCCCCGCCCCACAGTGAACCGCCAATGAAATCTGGTTACACATCGTGCCGGAGGGCAGGAACAGGGCGTCCTCCTTGCCTAGAAGTTCTGTGACCTCATGGCAGAGCTTGTTGACACTCGGATCCAGTCGGTGCTGCTCATCACCGACCTCTGCTGATGCCATAGCTTCGCGCATAGCAGGGGTGGGCTGGGACTGTGTATCGCTATAAAGGTTGATTCTGACTGCTTTCATGACTTACTCCAGTAACCGATCCGGTTCGGACCCGTAGGACATTGAAGGGCAATACGTAGTCTCAGGTTTGACGCAGCAAGCGTATCAAACTCGAGGTATCCCAGCGGCCACCACCACGCGCCTTGACCGAAGCATAAAATTGATTGACCAGTGCGGTAACCGGTAGGAGCGCACCATTACGATTGGACTCAGCCAAACACAAGCCAAGATCTTTTCGCATCCAATCCACTGCAAACCCAAATTCGAACTTATCTTCGTACATCGTCACGCCCCGGTTTTCCATCTGCCACGACTGGGCTGCTCCTTTTGAGATCACATCGAGCACCTGTTTAACATCCAAATTAGCCTTGTCTGCAAAATTCACTGCTTCAGACAAACCTTGTACGAGTCCGGCAATCGCAATCTGGTTGACCATCTTTGTAAGCTGTCCATTTCCGACCGGGCCCATCAACTGACAGGCGCGCGCATAACTGTCAATCACTGGTTTCACGCGATCGAATGGACCGGATTCACCGCCAACCATGACAGTCAGAATACCGTTCTCTGCACCAGCCTGGCCGCCGGATACCGGCGCGTCGAGGAAACTGAATCCAAGGCCATCAGCCTGGGCTGACAGTTCCCGCGCCACCTCAGCCGAAGCTGTTGTGTGATCGACGAAGCAAGCACCGGCTGCCATGCCCGAATAAGCACCGTCCGAGCCGATAGTCACCGAACGGATGTCATCGTCATTACCAACGCAGGCAAAAACAACGTCCGCCCCACTGGCAACTTCGGCCGGCGTATCCGCCTGGGCGCCACCGTGTTCCTCAACCCATTTGCTTGCTTTATCTTTACTGCGGTTGTAAACACGAACACTGTAACCCGCCTTTGAGAGGTGCCCTGCCATCGGATAACCCATAACTCCGAGTCCGATAAACGACACGTTTTTGACTGATTCATTCATTCCCTTTACCTCAACGATTACCTGTCTCGACTGTCAATTATGATATATCTAGTATCGATGACTCCACTGATCCTACTCTAAAAGAAATCTGACAACGATGAAGTCACCCAGAATTACCGTACGTCGAGCCACGGCAGCCGACGCACCGACACTGACCGAGTTTAACATCGCCATGGCGCAAGAAACCGAGGATCATCCGCTGGATCGATCCACAGTACTCGCGGGTGTTACACGACTTTTTCAACAACCGGAACATGGGTTTTATCTGGTCGCAGAATGCGACAAAACAGTTGTCGGCGCACTGATGATCACAAAGGAGTGGAGTGACTGGCGAGACGGTCTGTGGTGGTGGATACAAAGTGTCTATGTCATCAAAGCACAACGCCGTCGCGGTGTATTCCGGACACTTTATGAGCATGTTTGTGAACTTGCACAAAGTGAGGATGACGTTTGCGGCATTCGCCTTTATGTGGAAAAAGACAATTCAGGCGCACAGTCGGTATATCGCGAAATGGGCATGTCAGAAACACACTACCGGTTATATGAAGCATCCCTGTAAACAATGGATACTCCATCTCATGACTAAAGCTGCAGAACTCAAGACCCAGGCCTGTGCGGAAATAGATGCCCGACGGGATGACATCATCGCGATTGGTGAATCTATCCTTCGAAATCCGGAGACCGGCTTCCGGGAGGTTAAAACCGAACAACTGGTCGCCCGTACGCTGAATGACCTTGACCTGGAGACCCAAACCGGGCTCGCCATTACCGGGGTCAAGGCAAAGATTGCCGGCGACACTGCAGGACCAACACTGGCACTGATCGGCGAACTGGATAGTCTCAGGATTCCCGATCACCCATTTGCCGATACTGAAACAGGGGCTGCCCACGCCTGCGGACACAATGCTCAGATTGCCGGAATGCTGGGGGCAGCCATGGGCCTCGTCACCTCGAACATCTGCAGTCAACTCGGTGGCGCTATAGCATTTATCGCTGTTCCCGCCGAAGAGTTGATTGAGGTCGGCTACCGTATGGATCTTCGAGAACAGAACCACATTGAGTTTCTGACCGGCAAGGCTGAATTTATCCGCAGAGGCCATTTCGATGATGTGGACATGGCTCTGATGTGCCACACCAAAAATGATGACACTGCATCTCACGTCGCAAATTCATCCAACGGCGCAGTGATCAAGAAAATCCGCTTCCTGGGTAAAGCGAGTCACGCCGGTGCTCGCCCGCAGGCCGGCATTAACGCCCTCAATGCGGCTAATCTAGCAATGACGGCAATTGCGTTACTACGCGAGACGTTTTATGACGAAGATACAATTCGTATCCACCCCATTATTACCCATGGTGGAGATGCAGTCAGTGCCGTACCGGCAGAAGTGATCGTCGAGACATTTGTTCGCGGCAGAACACTAGAAGGCATAGTCGATGCAAACAATAAGGTCGATCGCGCGGTCCGCGGCGCAGCCATTGCGATTGGCGCTACCGCTGAGATCGAAACCACAGCAGGCTACCTGCCCCAAACCAATAATCGCACCATGAGTGAACTGTGGGGACAGAATGTGAAATGTCTCTACGGCGAAGATCAGTTCTATATCGAAGATCACCGCACAGGATCCACCGACATGGGCGATCTCGGTCATATTATGCCCGTGACTCATCCCTATATATTCGGCGCTACAGGCAACGGTCACGGCAACGACTACCTAATGGCAGACAAAGAAGCGGTCTACATCAACATGGCCAAACTGCTGGCTATGACCACGATCGACCTTCTCTGTGACGAAGGGCGCCAAGCACGGGAAATTTTGGCCGGACAGCGGCCCAAGCTGTCCAAATCCGAGTATCTGGAATTCAATCGCAATCTCATGAAGAAAGTGCGCTACACACCCGACGAAGTGACCCATGAATAACCAATCGTCGACTCACAGCTTGAAAGCGCTGACCCGGTACTTTCAGCGAGTCGAAGCGGTCGATGTTCCGCACACCGGGAAATCCTA
>Ga0066832_10000331_pt1 | contig 14184 bp, 9 predicted proteins | sample ETNtaG_35_FD_66731 | JGI IMG/M metagenome (GOLD analysis project Ga0066832, IMG submission 66731) | Marine microbial and viral communities from oxygen minimum zone, Eastern Pacific Ocean - ETNP201306PF51B | ecosystem: Environmental > Aquatic > Marine > Oceanic | place: Pacific Ocean: Eastern...
TATGACGGCAAATTAGGCTTCGCCAACTGGGCCAATGCAAATATGTTGGTTTGGGCCCAGATCGAATCCAAAATGGCCTGGGAAAACTTGGATGGTATTCCAGTTGTGACTGGACTGACCGGAATTCGGAATTACTGGTGGGTCGCATGACCTTGCGGCATCACTAGGATATGCAGGACAGCCGGAACATCAGGAAAGAATAAGCATAACAACAGATACGGAAAAACGAGCTAGAGCCGCAGGGAAGTTGGTAATAAACACAAAAACGACAAAATCGGTTGAGAAATGAAAAGGCTGTTGGAAAGCAGTTAGAAAACCACAAATTTAAGATATCACTATTGCTTGGTAAAGAGTGGTGTGTTCACCACTTGGGCAGGATTGCATCGAGACGTTGCCGATTATTTTCAATGTCCCCCAGCCAATTTATTCGCTGCTGGCAATGGGAATGTATTTTAAGCGGTTACAGGGTAAGGGGGAAGTTCGGTTTGCCGGACTGAAACACTTTGACGCGATAGCGAGGAGACAGGATCAGCTTAAGCGCAATTACCAATCAATACTAGTTCTGGCCAGTAGTTTCATTTGGTTGCCAACCTGAATTTCCTACCGGCTTGAATCTTAAATGCATTAAATTGACTCCCCATTTAGGAGAGTTAAGCTATTCCTTTTGGACAATCAGAAAAGTGCGCCCTATGTTTTTAAATAGAACAATGTGTTTGGTGTTAAGAAAGAACATGAAAAAGAAATTAGAGAACAAAAAATTGAACAAATTATTATTCAAAATGACTTTGAATTGGTTAATGCTGTTTGTCCTATTCGCTGAGTGGAGTAACGCGGAGATCAACTTCGATCGTCAGATCCGCCCTATCTTTTCTGACCGTTGCTACGCTTGTCACGGACCAGATAACATCGTTAGAAAGGCGAATCTTCGATTGGATAAAATGGATGGCCTATTTGAACGACGAAATGATATTTATATCATTCATCCCAACCAACCGGAACAGAGCGAACTTTATCGGCGTATCATTTCGGCTGATCCAGCTCATGTCATGCCTCGTCCGGAGTTTAAGCGGCCTTTGGATCAGGAAGATATCGCACTGATCAAGCAATGGATTGAAGAAGGTGCTAAATACCAAAAACACTGGTCTCTAATTCCAATCAAAGATGTTTCTGTTCCTGAACTCGGGGATAGCAATTGGCCGAAAAACCGACTCGATCAGTTTATATTAGAACGACTCAAACAGGAGAATCTTCAGCCTTCTGTTGAAGCTAGCAAGGAACGGTTGATCCGAAGGTTGAGTTTCGATATTACTGGTCTCCCGCCAACATTAAGAGAAATCGATGCTTTTCTGGCTGATAAATCTCCGTCGGCTTACGAAAATCTAGTCGATCGTCTACTCGCATCGCCTCGTTTTGGAGAAAGAATGGCGTCAATCTGGCTCGATCTTTCACGTTATGCTGACTCCTATGGGTATCAAAGTGACGTCCATCGGGACATGTCACCTTGGAGAGATTGGGTGATCAAAGCTTTTAACAGCAATCTGCCTTATGACCAATTTGTCACTTGGCAACTAGCGGGTGATTTATTACCTGAACCGACCCGAGAGCAGAAACTAGCCACGGCTTTTAATCGCCTTCATCGACAAACAAACGAAGGTGGAAGTGTTGAAGAAGAATATCGCGTCGAATATGTTTCTGACCGGACACATACTTTTGGGACATCTTTTCTGGGGTTGACTATCGAGTGTGCCCAATGCCATAATCATAAATACGATCCAATTTCTCAACAGGATTATTATAGCCTCTCAGCTTTCTTTAATAATATTGATGAAAGTGGGCTCTACTCGCATTTCACAAAAGCTGTTCCTACTCCAACTCTTTTACTGACCGATTCCGCGACTGAAGACGAATTGACCGAATTAGAGCAGCAGGTTATCGAGGCCGAGAGCACGCTTGAAGACTTAGTTTCCCAAAGAAAAGGTATATTCACCGAATGGATGCAGGATCCTCCCGAAACAGCTAAAATTCAGGGGATATCTGGCAATTATTCTTTTGATGATATTGAAGAAAATCACATACCTAACCAAGCTGATGCAGAGAAACCGGGAACGATTCATGATAACCCAAAGGTTATTTCTAGTCATCGTGGAAAAGGGTTACAACTTAATGGTGAGAATAGCGCTGTTTTCAAGAATGTTGGCGTCTTTGACCGTGCTAATCCGTTTTCAATTGCGTTATGGATACGAACACCGAATTACAAGGACAGGTCGGTAGTCTTCCATCGATCCCGTTCATGGACAGATGCCGGCAGTCGTGGGTACCAATTGTTGATTGAAGACGGCAAGCTTAGTGCGTCTTTGATCCATTTCTGGCCGGGAAACGCCATTAGGGTTCGCACTAAGCGGCAGATACCTACAGGTACTTGGATCCATGTTGTTGTTACTTATGATGGGTCTAGCCGTGGTAACGGACTTCGACTCTACCAAAACGGTACGATTGCCGACACTCAAATTGTAAGGGATAATCTTTACAAGACTATTATAGGTGGTGGAGAAATTCATTTAACCATCGGTCAGCGGTTTCGAGACCGAGGTTTTAAAAATGGTTCAGTTGACGAATTTCAGGTTTTTGATCGTTGTCTAACACCTCTTGAAATTACTTGTCTTCACAGCCAAGAGACATTGGACGTAGTTTTGAAAGACCTTATTCACAACCAAGAAATACAGGAGTCCTACTATTATCAATATTATCTGGCTAACCATGATGAAATTTATCAGAACCAATTAGCCAAGTTGATGAAACGGAGAAGTGAACATAACAAAGCTATCGATTCTGTTTCAGAGATTATGACCATGGTCGAATTATCGAGACAGCGTCCGACTTATGTGCTGAAACGTGGTGCTTATGATGATCGTGGGAAACAGGTTTTTCCTGATACTCCAGCCAGCATTCTCCCTTTTCCGGAGGATACTCCAAAGAACCGTTTAGGACTTGCCAGATGGTTGATAAATCCTAAGAATCCCTTGACTGCACGTGTAGCAGTTAACCGTTACTGGCAAATATTTTTCAATAAGGGAATCGTTTCTACACCTGAAGACTTCGGTAGTCAAGGCGAACGACCATCTCACCCACTATTACTGGACTGGTTAGCAAAGAGATTCATCAAATCTAATTGGAATCAAAAGGAAATAATTAAACTGATTGTTATGTCAGCCACTTATCGCCAATCGTCTGTTCCTGCACTCGAACTTTTAGAAAGAGATCCAGAAAATCGCTTATTTGCACGTGGTCCTAAAGCCCGGTTAACCGCTGAAATGATCCGAGATAATGCGTTATATATAAGTGGTCTGTTAGTTGATAAAGTTGGTGGATCGAGTGTAAAACCTTATCAACCTGCTGGATTATGGAAAGAAAAATCGGGTAGGACATATGAGTACGATAAAGGTGAAGGACTTTACCGAAGAAGCCTGTATACTTTTTGGAAACGGACCTCACCACCACCTTCAATGATGATTTTTGATGCGGCTAAACGTGATGTTTGTGTTGTTAAACGAAGAGAAACCAACACACCTATGCAGGCACTTTTGCTCCTAAACGACACGCAATTTGTCGAGGCCTCACGTTTTCTTGGTCAACGGATGCTAAAAGAAGGGGGGAAAACTCTACCAGAACAGATTCAGTTTGTTTTTCGTTTAACGACTGGGCGCTACCCAACTGAAAAAGAGATTGAAATACTGAAAAAACTTTACCGAGAGCAGCAGAAGATTTTTGAAGATCATCCGGGTCAGGCTGAAAAGTTGCTGGCCATTGGTGCTAAAGAACATGACTCATCTTTTTCTTCCACTCAAGCAGCTACAGCAACAATTGTGGCTAGCACTATGTTGAACTTTGATGACACAATTACCAAACGTTAGCAGACATTTAGATTCACCTCAAACAGGAGTACAGGATGCAAAACGAAATTGGGATTGCCGGTTGGCTTTATTCTCGTCAAATCCTTCACGACAAAACACTCACACTTCTAGACTTCCCCTCTGTATGTGCCTCTCACGGCATTAAAACGGTAGAATTCTGTTCTGCCTTTTTTGACAGCCAAAAGGCACAATACCTCAATGAGTTGCGTAGAGCTCTGGAAGTCCAAGTCTTTCCGTACGAAATATTGCAGTTGATATGGGGAACTTGGCTGGCACAGATCCTTCGATTCGACGAACTGATATCGAGAGCTTAAAGCAGTGGTTTTACACAGCATCTGCTGTAAATTCGCCCGCTATCCGAATCAACACTGGGCATACTTATGACTCTGATGCTCTTAACCGTGTTGTTGATGCCTATCAAGAGTTAGCTGACGTTGGTCAACAAGCCGGAGTGAGACTCCTAATGGAGAATCACGGAGGACTTTCTGCTCATTCCAACGGACTATCTAAAATCTTAGCACACCTCGATTCGGACTGGTTTCGGGCTTGTCCTGACACAGCGAATTTCTTGCCTGATGATTCGGAAGATGGGATGAAAGTCTTGGCGCCCCGTGCATTTTCATGCCACGTGAAAGTGTTCAATCATAGCTCAGATGGACAACAGTCATGGGACTATCAGGCAAATGGAGATATGAGATCGTACAATCTGAAGACAAGCCTCAAAATTCTCAAAGATGCGGATTATCAAGGGCCATTATGCATTGAAAGGTCTGTTCCTAAAGAGCCAGACCTTGATTCAACAACCGGGATTCGTGATGCCATACAATATCTTCAGGATTTGCTAGCTAGAATCTCTAATGTAACGTTCAGCTGCGAATTGAAAGACATTAGCAACTTGGGTGTTCTCTTATAGCCTTTTTCGTTGTTAAAACTGGATCTGAATAAATATGGAAAAAGTCAGAATTGCAATCGTAGGCATGGGAATTGGTAGACCTAATGGAAAAGCGCTTTCTGCTGATCCACGCGGTGAAATTGTGGCTCTCTGTGACCTAGCTGAGGATAGAATGAAAGATTTCGCCTCAGACCTGCCGAATCCAGTTAAGTATTACACCGATTACAAAGTAATGTGTCAAGACCCGGACATAGATGCAGTCTTTGTCGGAACACCAAATCAATGGCATGTGCCTGTTGGTCTAGAGGTTATCCGCAATGGAAAACACGTGATGACGACAAAACCACTGGCAGATTCCGAAGAAGCAGCACAACAACTGGTAGAAGAAGCAGAGGCCAGTGGAGTCGTCAACATGATGTCCTTGGGACATCGGTTCGGCGATGATTGTCAACATCTCGGCCAATTGGGTCAGGATGGCTATTTTGGGGAACTCTACTATGCCAAAGCACGGAGCTTTCGCAGAAACGGCATACCAATTTGGCGAGGGAAAGATCAACTGCGCCTGAATTTCATTCAGGCGGGCGGTGGGGCATTTCGAGATATGGGAGTTCACGTACTTGACACCTCGTGGTGGCTCTTGGGTACCCCCAAACCGATTTACGCTCTGGGGACCGCAGGTGCTAAGTTTGGCCCTCGCGGACTTGGATATAACGGGCCTCCTCCTGAAAAAGCTATTTATCAACAGTTTGCAGTTGATGATTACGGCACTGGTTTTATTATGTTTGAAGATGGAGTTAGCATTCAAATCGAGAGCTTCTGGGCCGCACATCATCCTAACGAGCTCCAAATTGAACTCTTCGGAACGGATGCCGGAGCAAAAACCAACCCACTTACTATCTATCGTATGGTAGATAATAAACCGCAGGATCTAACACCTGAAGTTGAAAAGCAGTTGCTACCATTTGAACGGGTAGCATCACATTTTATCGAATGTGTTTTGGACGATGTTACCTGTAAAGCACCACTCAAACATGGACTTATTGTCCAGCAAATGATGGAAGCCATTTTAAAAAGTGCTGAATCGGGGCAACCGGTCCAGCTGAAAACTTAACATTACTCTTAAATAAAAGATTACTGGAGAGAAAAAGGTTATGCTAGATCCTATTGAAACGACCCGAAGAGCGTTTTTGTCCAAAACAGGAATTGGGCTTGGTAGCCTTGCTTTATCTCAACTTTTACCTGCCAGGACGAATGCTACTACCGAAAAAATCACAGGTCAGGTTACTAACAGCATCCAGCATTTTGTGCCTAAAGCTAAACGTATCATCTACCTGTTTCAAAGCGGAGGACCGTCGCAGATAGATCTGTTTGATTACAAACCGCTGCTAAATCAAAAACAAGCGGAAGAACTGCCCGACTCGGTTCGACAAGGCCAAAGGTTAACAGGGATGTCAGCTAATCAAGCAACACTTCCACTAGCAGGTACGGCTTTTAAATTTAAGCAACATGGACAATCTGGTGCTTGGATCAGCGATTTACTTCCCCATACCTCGGAGATCGCAGATGACCTCTGCTTTATCAAATCGATGCATACCGAAGCGATCAATCACGATCCCGCAATTACCTTCTTTCAAACTGGATCTCAAATTTCTGGTCGTCCTTCAATGGGAGCATGGATTAGCTATGGTCTAGGAAGCATGAACAAGAATCTGCCGGATTTCTGTGTTCTTGTTACTAAAGACAAAGGTGGTCAACCACTCTATGCCCGACTCTGGGGGAGCGGGTTCTTACCTTCAAAATTTCAGGGAATTCAGTTTAGGGCTGGTAAAGACCCAGTACTTTATTTAACCAATCCTGATGGTGTATCGCCAACCTGTCGCCGTTTAATGCTGGATCGTCTCCATGATCTGCATCAAATGCAGTATGATCGTGAGGTTGATCCGGAGATTCACACTCGGATGGCTCAATATGAAATGGCTTATCGCATGCAGACCTCGGTTCCAGAAGTTATGGATTTATCTGAGGAACCAGATTATATCTTTGACATGTATGGGCCTGATTCACGAAACCCAGGTACATTTGCAGCCAACTGCCTTTTAGCCCGACGATTAGCTGAGCGGGACGTTCGCTTTATCCAACTCTATCATCAGGGGTGGGACCAACACGGGGGATTACCCAATGGTATTCGCCGACAATGCCAAGAGACTGACCAAGCTTCTGCGGCTTTGGTTGCTGATTTGAAACAGCGTGGAATGCTTGAAGACACACTGGTTATCTGGGGAGGAGAATTTGGACGTACAAGCTACTGTCAAGGAAAATTGACTCCCACCGATTATGGTCGTGATCACCATCCACGGTGTTTTACTGTTTGGTTAGCCGGTGGTGGGATTAAGCCTGGGATAACCTACGGAGAAACCGATCCTTACAGTTACAATATTGCTCAAAACCCTGTTCATGTGTACGACTTTCAAGCAACCCTACTCCACTTGTTAGGTATTGACCATGAACAACTAACTTTCAAGTATCAAGGTCGGCATTTCCGTCTGACTGATGTACATGGGAATCTTTTGCACGATATTTTAGCCTGACAGAAATTCTCCTATGTTTATCAAAAATCGCGCTGCGAGGAACTGCTCTTTGCCGCTCATGGCCGGCAGTATAGCTGCCTACGGTGAAAATGGAAACAGCCGGATCGGCCCATTTGGCTTTAGCAAACTCCTACTTAGACCGGACCACGAAGGGTCAACTGACCATCCTTAACTGCAAGGGTAACACCTGTTACGCCTGAGCATATCGAGGAGATGCACCGCAGGAGGCATTAAGCCTTCTCGGGAGGGACACCCTTGGGAGCGACCAGCGAGGGACACAGTGAAAATGATCACCTGATCCATTTCGGGCAAACACGAATCCAGACATTGTGTCGATGGACGGCCCAGGAAGACCGCTACTAGATAGACGTCATCGATACGTGGAAAAGAACTATACAAACAAAGACTAGTATGTTTGAGGGCTGCATAGACATCGAATTACCAAGGCCCCTTTACATGGTCATGCGGATCCGGATGGACGATTGATCGAAGAGGTAATAAAAGAGTCAATGTTCTGACGGCAGGACAGGTACTCGAATATGCGCGTTGGCCTGAGTCAGACTGTCCGAATTTTCCTCCAACTGACGAAATCCCCAACGTGTTCGTAGAGATGCTGCTTTGGCCCGATCCAGCACCGGTTGTTGGATTGCGTCCGGCTCATCGAGGCAAAGATGCCTCATCAGAGGTTGCAGTTCTGTCGGCAAGGCCAAATACTCCGTATGGGAGATTGGCCGGCAGACCATGTTGTATCTGCTGCCGGGTGCATAATCGTCAACTGATAGCCACCAGGGACACCATCGATTGACGACGGCCACCCGTTCCTGACCGCTGGGGTTGTGCATGGCCGACGCGTGCCAACTTCGGGAATCTTGAATATAGACGGATCCTGCTGTAGCTGTAACTTGCATGTCTCCCGGGATCGGTGCCGAAACCGTAATTTCGTCGGATGGACCTCGTGGGTTTCTTTTGTCTTTGTGAGATCCCGGAACCACCCAAGTACCACCCGAGTTTTCATCCACATCGGTGAGATACCAGATCATGACCAAACACATGGTGATGTCGGGGAAGGGTTGGCGGATACAACCCACGTTTTCATTGGGGTTATCGCTACCGTAAGCCGATAGGTCGTGGGGCCAATCGGTATGCCATTCACGAGTGTCTGCTCGTCCTCTGTGATGTACCGAGCCAAAACCACCAGGGGTACCGTCGGGGCTGCTAGCTGCAATGATACGTGGATGCAACTGAGCAATGCGCAGGTGGTCGTCTAGCACCTGTCTGGCTACTGCTGTTACCACTGGGTTGGCCAAATGACGGGCGTATTTCGGCATCCACACGATGTCATTGGGTGGTTTGGGGGGACGTCCCACCCGCCGTACAGGTCGCAACGATACTTTATCGCTGGCTAGCAATTCTTGGTCATTCAACCCTTCAGAATCGACTAACTCTCTAATTGCCCGAATATTGCGGCCGACCTTTGCCTGCGCCTCTAGAATTTCCTGACAAATGGCAGGCACCTCGTAAGTGGGTATTACGTTCTCAATGACGCAGAACCCGTATCTATTAAGAGAATTCGTACACCCCTCCACTACTTCTTCCACCGGGCGGGTTGTTGGATCAAAGGCATAGGCGCGGCTTTGGGCTAACTCAGTAGTGAAGGTTGCCGGATCGTGACTAGCTTGGGCTAATTGTTGGCGAGTCTTCTCCAATTCCTGTTCTTGGCGAACTACTTTATCCTGTAGTTGGGAAATATTCACTTCAAATATCCTTTGGTGACTCCTGATAGATATCTACGTGCTCATCAGGGTCAAAAAATTTCATTTGTAAAATCTGAAAGATTAATCGTATGACAATCTTGTCGTGCTATTAGAAAATCATTACGTCTAACGACCTTGGATCTCTTCATCTGGCCATTGATTTAGACTGCCCGGTGAGAGTACACCGGCGCTCGCTACTCACCTAAGCCCGCTAATTCCAACCGCTGCTCGATATCTTTTACTTCCTCGACAGGTAACCGCACGAGTGGTGGTCGGACATGGGCTGCTGGCAACCGACCGAGTAACACAAGCGCTTCTTTCATCCGACTATGCATGTCAAGTAAAGGATGGCAATAGAAAGCTCTGGTTAAGTGATACAATCGATCACTAATATCTTGGGCGAGTGACAGGTTTTTATCCTGAATCGCTTGCCAAATGTTCACCTGCAGAGGCACAATTACGCTCCCAGCCCCAGATAATAATCCGTCACAACCCAAGACCAGGGAACTGAGCAGCCAAGCACTGTGCGTCGATAACACCGCCACCGGGGGATCTAGAGCGTGGAGTTCCCGAATATGTTGTTCATGTAGAACCGGGTCGTTGCACCAATCTTTAATGGCCCGAATAGACGGAAAACGATGGCACAATTCCAGCAAAGTAGGCAATGGGTAACCGAGACCACCGGAGATTGGGTACTGGAATAGGATCAAGGGCAGGTTTGTCTGACCGACAATATGCTCAAAATGGGCGACGGCCATTTCCGGCCGTTGCTGTCCACCTAAAGACATACTATCTGGGGGAAAAACTAGCAATGCCGAAGCGCCACCTTCTGTGGCGGACCAGGCCAGTTGGCCTGCGATTATACTGCTTGGTGTAGAGATACCGACGATCAGTGGCATCTGATGGCCGACTGTTTCCCGAGCCAGATACAAGCTCTGCTTTTGCTCGCTCAAGCTTAGGGCATGGACCTCAGCAGCATGGCCGTTAATTGTGATGGCAGAGATTCCGTCAACAGAAGCCAAATCCCTAAGGTGGTTTCTATAGGTGATCTGGTCAATTTCCAGATCCGGGCCGAACGGCATCAGGCTAGCGGGAATAACACCTTGAGGTTGGTAAGGCTTGGTGTTTATCATGGCTGAAAAACCGAATCCTTTTAATACGTGCTAATGTCAAGCAGCATTCAATTGAACAATATTATCAAATTTCCGTATAGCGGCAAAGTCGCTGCACGAATGATAGCCAAAACCCAATGCCCTTTGCCTGCAACGAGTATCGCGTGCCTTACAGTTCATCTGGCTAAGGGGTGTAAAAAAACAGTGCTTCTAAACAGAAAATACTGGTACGATCACCGTGTTCTGCCAGCGTTTTCTCGATAACTAGTGCAGTGTGCTTGACTTTCCCTTTGAAAATTTTCGGCTCTTTGTAGCTGACCGACAAATCGAGGTTCGACATCTGGTCGTTTAGACGGACGATGACCTGTGGCACGGTAGCGTGTTCAATGTTGATTGGCTGTCCTTCCGTGTGGCCACAATACCTGTCAACTGGGAATATATATGCTAAATGTAATGATGGTAAGACGGGAATTGAGATTTTTCAAAGATTAACGATTAATCAGCCAGCTAACCAGTATGGTGCTAACAGACCCAAGGCATCCTCCGCTAATGCAACCAAAGGAAAAAGCCATAAATTTCTCTATACTGCTGGTGACAAATGGTTGCTCAGGCTCGACATCCCATTTCGGCATTCCATCGGCAATTTCTCCCGTTATTTCAACTCGCCTTCGACGAATAAATACTCTTTTCTCTTCCAACGATTGGACAAACTCATCCACTGATTGATGCCCTTCGCTCTTTTCTGGTTCAGCTTTGGCTTTTTCTTTTTTGGTGGTTTTCTTTCTTTTCCTGACCTTGTCCTCAACTCCTTCTAAACCCACTTCTGAACTTTGACTAATTAATAGGTGGGGTTTGAGTAACGCTTCTATTCTCTCCGTTTCTGCTAATAGAGTTTTCTCATCCCAGTAATCTTCCAGCAGTCTCTTTAATGCTTGGCCATAACGATGACGACCGGATTCCAACTGATATAGTTTATGAGCTACCAAACCCTTGGTCTTAACTGAAACGGGATCTTTCTTATCGTCCCTAATGGGACTAAATCTTTCGAACAGACTATCGGCTCCCCAAGGGATAAAGTGAAATTTGTCTGTTTCTGGATTTAGATAGATGAAAAAGTTATTGCTGTTGCCTGAATATCCATCCCAAAATCCCAGTAATCCTTCCATCGACCAAAAGGTATAAAAGGAATTCAAATCAACCAGTTCACCTATGGCGGTTTCGATACTTTGACTGTTCCGCTTCAGTACTTGGATTAATTGTTCTATCTTCTGACGCCCAACTTTGTCCTTACCCAGTTTTTTTTCGAAACTTCCGGTCCAACCTTCGAAAAAATCTACCACTGTGCCCTCGTATAAGACACCATCGTCGTTGCCAAAAGCCCGTTTCAGTAAGGGGCGATGTATCCTTTCAACATGCGAATAAACACCTAAGCTTTGACCATTAACACTTAACTGAGCGTAGGCACAACGGGGGGCTGGTAAGCCAGCGTATGAAACAAACTATAGCCCATAAACTGGCTGATCAAGCTGACATCCTGCTGGTTATTGTTAAAGGTCAAATTGGTTAAGCCATCAATCTGACCTGTTTTATGCACATGATTGAGTTTGACTTTAAGAGATGGGCGATTGGAATTAAGTGAACCAAGAAACCCTTTTTTGCGAACACCAACTCGAGGGAAAACAACTCCATCAATAGAAACAGTGGCTTCAACATAGGTGTAGGGAGAATCAATGGGATGATACTGTCGCCTATCAGCCAGGGCAGTTTCAAAGTCTCGACTTTGGCGACGAATGGTGTCCCAATCCTTGGGATCAACCGTAATTTTCACTTCTAAAACCCGATCGGAGGGAAAAATATCATCTATTGCCAACGTCTTATTTGTTTTGTCTCCAGCATAGACCGGAATTGTTAAAACAGCTGAGACCAATAACCAAACTAGTCTTTTCATTAAAGTCTTCAAAATAAAATGTGAGTCAGTTAGATAGATGCAACAATTCATGAGTAGGATGATAACATTTTTCTTGAAGGGTTAGAGAAAAGGCTTTGAAAGATTAGATCAGCGTGTGAGGAGATGCCAAGAATATAAGTGGATGAGAAGAAAAGGCTAACAACCCAAAGAGGCAAATTAACGACATACAACTAACAGTCTTCACTATTTTTTGGTAGACTTCGTGGATTCAGGCCGTGGTAGATCAAAACAGTAAACGTGATCACGACCACGCAGATACAAAAATCCATAGGCTACAACGGGAGAAGCCCAAGCCGGATATTTTAACCCCACGGTTTCTGATAACGATTGATAAGCCTGTAATTCAAATTCCGTTGGATTTGAACGTACCAGCAATAGGTTCCCGTATTCTCCCAGACCAATAATATGGCCACCGACTGCAGTCAGCGATACTCTTTCATCAACGAGGTGGGACCACATGACTTTACCTGTCTGCGCCTCGACACACCGCAATTCCGCCCCTTGGGAATGCCGTCCTGAGCAACCGTAAAGATAACCATCGTGATGGATTGGGGTGTTCCAGTGGAGTAGCATCGATTTGTCACGGCGTGCTTTTGAGTCCTGCCAGATGACCCGGTGGCCTTCATTAGAAACGCGCAAAACCGCGCTACCGATCTGGTAAGATTCGCTGATAAAAACCAGTTTGGCATCGAGAGTATTATCTGTCATTACCACCGGGCTGGCAGCGTTAACAGATTCAAATTTTGTTGATCGCCAAGGAAAATGAAAGTTTACTTTGCCTTGTAGTGGATCAAAACCAACCAATCCCCCCCTCATAAAGGCAAAGCCCCATTCTCGAGAACCGATTGTGGCCAACACAGGACTAGCGTAGCTGGCCAGTTCATCCGATATCTGGTAAACAACCTGCCCCGTCAGTTTGTTGAAGGCGACGATCCCGGACTCGTTGCCGAGCAGTTTGCCCTTGACTTGCAGTATGTTCTGAGCAACCCCCGGAGACGAACCACCAATTTGAACGATTAACAACTCGTCGATCACTACAGGTGAAGACCCCGTGCCAAAAAAGTTTTGCACCACGCCAAACTGCTTGATTGTATCCACCGACCAAATTAATTTACCTTCAGCCGTCGTTAGGCAGTGAAGCATTCCCTCGGCACCGAAAACATAGACGCGCTCCTGATCTACCAGTGGACAAGCGCGAGGGCCACTGTCATAGCCGTACAGGTCTTCGTAATTGCTAGGATAATTGAACTCCCATATCGGCTGGCCAGTTTCTGCCTGATAACATATTAAGCGGGCTAGATGCTTCTGGCGGTCAAAGATAAACACCCGTCCATCCAAGACTGTTGGACTAGCGTAGCCACCTCCGACTTTCGTTCGCCAGACAAGGCTCAAACCCTCTTGCCAAGCTGACGGATCTGTTTGCAGAGGCGATTTGCCATCGCGGGACGGACCGAGAAATTGAGGCCAGCCTTGGTGAGCTTTATTGTCTACCTGAGTCGAAACAGGGAAGAATTCAGACCAGATAATGAACATGAGTAGTGCGAACCATAACAATTTGGTTTTCAACCGTTCAACGTTATAACGCATATCCGAATCTGTGACCATTTGACCAACTTAATCATGCTCTGTTAACCAATCGAATCACACCTCCATTTTTTATTTCTCGCGGATACAGCTACCAAGTGCAACAAATGAATGATGCCCGAAGGATACCTGATTTGGGGTTTTCATACCAAGACACTTTGGAAGGTGGTTATTGAGTTTTTTCTTCATCTATGCGATTTGTTAATCAGAAATCGCGGTAAATTTTGTCCTTTTGGGAAGTCCTGTCTCTGATCAATCCCTTTATATTTTTGTTGCGACGGCGTTCCCATCAAGCATCAGGACGAACGGGGTAAAACTTGGCCTCCAAGCTTTTGGTCATGCATTGCTGTTGGGAAAATTATTTTCCGTTGTCT
>Ga0066832_10000352_pt1 | contig 13971 bp, 15 predicted proteins | sample ETNtaG_35_FD_66731 | JGI IMG/M metagenome (GOLD analysis project Ga0066832, IMG submission 66731) | Marine microbial and viral communities from oxygen minimum zone, Eastern Pacific Ocean - ETNP201306PF51B | ecosystem: Environmental > Aquatic > Marine > Oceanic | place: Pacific Ocean: Eastern...
GGGAAGTGTTATTTATAAAATGCTTTGAGCTTCGTCGCATGTGAGAGAATATCCTCTTTGGAAACTTATATATAATCGTCTCTCTACGCCTTTGCAGCAAACTTTTCAGGCACTTCACAGATATCCATTATTTCGAAAAAAATGATTAAAAATAAAATAAAAACCAGACAACAAATCTTTGCAATTGAAATTTAAAATACATATATATATATACCCGGCTCCAAGACGCATTTCAACCCTCTCTTATCCCTTGTTACATTTCTGTCATGTGTTCAATGATGTTTCTACTTATATAGCATGTCATTTCAGTGCTTTCAAGGAAATGTAAAAGCCACCAGACTATCAGGCCTGGAGTAGAAAATGAAATCCTTACGATATGATCTGGGAAATTGTTATTTTCATCCTTGCCTCCAATAATATACACACTTTGTCCTAATCCTAAATTGGTGATAACGCTTGTTGTAGACTAGCAGCACCTAGATGAAAACCAATAATTTTAGTAGAGCGTAGAAAGCTCATCCCAGCAATGTGTTTTTATGCTGAATTCCTGAAGGTCAAAGTGGCAAATACCTTCTTTTTCACCTCCAAAGAGGTACAACTTGTCTTCAAAGCTAAACATGCTCATATCTTCACGGGCATTTGGACACCAGCCGCCATGTAGAATTAGAACTTCTGCCCATTCATTCGTTATTGTGTCCAAGGTGTAAAGTCTGTCATCTTCTCTCCAAACGTCGGTTCCCCCATAAATGAACAAATTTTTATCAATGACTGCGCTTCCATGACCGCTTCTAAAACTTGGTTATTCCCCCATAGTCGTGACTACTGAGAGTGTTTGTAGTTTGGGAACGTGCTTTTGGAGGACATTCTCATTTCAATTAGGGTATCCAGGCCTTCCTCCTTACTGATAACCTCCGTACAGATAAACCGAATTGCAAATAAGGGATGCGGAATGACCAACTCTATCATAAAACACGTTATTTAAACGGCTCCATATCATCCTTCTTAGGTCCAAGGAATATACCGCTCCTTTTGCATTTGGCGTTCCACCGAAGACCAGCATAATTCCCATTTCGACAACCACGGTAGCGGAGTGGCACTTCATGGGGCTGGGTTTAACTCCACTTACCACTGCTTTTCTGTACTCCTCAGTTTTAAGGTTAAAGATATCAACCTGGTTGAGCTCGTTATACTGCTTATCTTCCCCCCCAAAAATGATGATTTTACCCTTATAATGCACTGCTGAATGCTTGCGCAACTCCGTTTTAACGGGAATTTCCTGCACCTTGATTTGACACAGGTCCAGATCGAAAGAAGCATTTCTATAGCAAGTTGCAGAAAGAAACCCAGGTACATTTGTCTTCTAAAGGAGCCTTTTGCCAAGCTATATCCTCTTCATTACAGATTTTGAAATAAATTTAAAAAAAATGCAAATTCACATGATTTTGGAAATTTGACGGTAAGCAAATCGTCCCGAAATTTTATAAATATTTATAATATTAAATACGGAATATGAATATTCACCACTGCTTAAAGTTCTTTTTAAACAGTTTTCGTTCCCCCTCGGTAACGTTCACAATATCTCCTAAAAAAGAATGGTCTTATTAAGAAATATAAAATTACTTCAATTGCATTAACCCTATCGTGAAGATCCCATATACCCTCATAGGAAACCCATGGGAGATATTGCTTCCTGGTCTCATTCTTGAGGGCTAACCATTTTTTCGTGTCTTTCTACTCATCATATCTATCATCTATCGTTTTGTTTGTATATTTCCCCATGAAATAAATGGTCATATGACAGATTTCCCTTCACGTTTCAACATTTGCTGTGTTTTAAATAGACAGATTCAACTTTTTTCCGCTTTTCGCCAAAGAAATCGAAGAAAAGGACGAAAAAGGATCTTGCAATATATATAACCAATTAAAATTTAAAATTTAACAAAAGCCCCACAAATGCAAAAGAAAGATACAACAAATAAATTCGAAGTAGGAGAACCATCACATTCGATATTTACATTTGAACAACTAAGACGAAAATATAAATATGCAGTGTTGAAAGTGCCACATGACCTACAATTAGAAGGGATATTAAACAATACCATTGTTAAAATCCGCATGAACTACTACTATTGCAGTAAAAAGCAAAGAATTAAAATATTTGGAATGATTGCCGAAACAACCAAAATTTAAGCTGCATTTTTTGCACTTTAAAGTGAGTCTTTTTATACATAGAACCATTTGTATTAGGAGTGAAATGGAGATTTGAAAAACCAACAATTCGGATATTGGAATTTTCAATGGCTAATTAAGACTGCCTGCGAATTTTCGTATTGTCATTAAGTAAGGCATTGTTTAAATAATGGTTATTTTATTAGAGAATTGTAAAGAATGTTTTTTTCTATTTTTATTTAAACTAGCTAAGTTTAAAGGCTCCGTTTTTTTCAAGTTGTTAATAACCAGTTTGACAACATCGAGATTTATGGAAATGATTGATATAGATCTATGTAAACAATATTATATTTTGTAAATTAGAATAGCGGGAACAGATATAACCGGTAAAGAACTCATTCCTTTCGGTATGTTAATTGGAAAATTTGGGCAGTTAAAAGTTTTGAGAATGTCACTTGGATAACTTAGCAAACAATTCAAGCCATCATATTTTATAACGTTCACACGGTGCTTATAAAATACCACAATTGAAGAGATTTATTTTTTCCTGAGAAGGGCACGGTGGTTTAAACCCTACACCCTAATGTGTTTATTTGTCTACTTTTAAAGCATGTCTAATTTGAAAGACATAGAGCTGGACATCCACAGTATATTTTCTATTGTATAAAAACCATTTTTCTAAATTAGATAATGGAGCAGATAATAAACATGGTTTTTTAGTTCTCCTTAAGCTACTAAAACAATTGAATTTAAACCGATTCAAGATAAATCATTTCTGGGGATGTCAGTAATTTGGAGCCTGCAACTAAGAATTGAAACAGCAGCCAAATATAATGAAGATGTTAAAAGTGGTTTTAGAGGAAATGGGATTGAAAGAAGTGGTGAAGAGGGAATGGACTTATGAAAGTTATACCATTTTTAAAAGATGATTAAAAGATGAAGATGGTTAGCCTTAAATTTTAAAATTGTAATAAAGATGGAAAGTATTTGATTTTATAGCATTTTGATTCCATATAAAATATAAATTATAATGGCTTAATGTCCACTCTAAAATGAAAAATAAGAAATCTGGGCACTCTCATTCTTCTAGCTTTAACATTGGTATTTGGGGAATTCCTTATTTCTCACTTTGTGATGGACATTAAGGAAAAACAAGTTTTCATTTTGTTTTTCCTTTTTTCGAAAATGGCACGGAATAACCAGTGCTTTTTAGCTTCCCACATGGTTTTCCACACACCCATTTACACTCTTTCCACACGGCCAGCCCCACCTTATGTTGCTTCACCACCAACAGGTGTTTCCTGCCACTTATCCAGCATGTCTCCTACCCATACGCAGCCGCTTCCCAAGCTGATGCAGCTCCTTTTTTGCCGCGTCCTCATCGCATCTACTCCTGCAACCCCACCTTATGTGGCAACGTCCCCAACAGGTGCATCATACAACATATCCAGCAAATGCACCTTCCCAAACTGTTGCGGCTTCACTTGCCGCTTCTACATCTATTTTTTTTACTTCATCAACGATGAAAAACCCTTGTTTGACATATTATCACCCCTCCGCAAAAGCCGGCATTTATTTTAAACACCATTTTTGCGCCCTTTTTCCGGGTTTTTAATTATTAAAATTATAATTTTAAAACCGGGTTTATACCCATAAAAAATAAAAATAAAAATATAAAAAGTTTATTTCTATTTTTAAAGTTCTTCACCAACCATTAAAAACAGCTACTCCTGCTTTTTCCAGTGCCGCTTTGAATCTTTTTAGCAGCATGTCGCCTGGTGCAAACAACCTCTTTGAAATCAGGGACATTCTATCTCCATGTCTGTGGGCTAGTTTTAGTATTTTTACAAGTCCCCCAGATAGCTTGACCCGTGTGCTCGGCGGAAAAGGCAGGTTCAAGTGCACTGTCTTGGTTCTGTACAAGTTCCTTTTTAAGAATCTAATGGTATTTTTGCATTTTTTAAATGGGGTTAAATTACCTGTGTATTTCAAAAAGGACATTTCCTGCATTCACAACGTCAAGTTCAGCAAGCCAAAAACCTATGGTTGACACCCGGCCGTATTTTTTAATCGCTTTTTCGACTTTTAACATCAAAAAGAGAGTCTGGAATTTTTACGTCTGTTTAGATATAATCGACATTTCCCAGTTTTTTCAGTGGTATCAAAATGGACTTCCAAGCCCAAAAACACAGGTTTTATCGGGAGTGGAATCAGGCTGCCTAATTCAAGCGTGGTTAGAAGCAGACTGTCTTTTTTAGATACGTTCTGCTACACCGCGGAAAACAGCGAAATTACCAGCGCGTTGATTTCCATTAGTTTTGCCAGTGTTCCCAGCCTCGTTTACAGGGGTAGGAAATCAAGAATAAAAATGGGAGGTCCAAAGTTGTTTTGCGGCTAATTTTTAATTTTTTAATAGCGTGCCACCACGAAAAACCATTGGGCCTCGCAGCTCATCACCAAGCGCAAAGCCATATAGTTTGGCTCGTTGCGATAGCTAAACCTGATTCCCTTTCCACCCCTGAAATTAAAACGAGTAAAAAGAACGGTTACTTTTTGCTGAAAAACTTTTTAAGGTCTGCCTTGAAAGAACTACCACCCCAACTTGTCTCATGGCTAATCTCCCGTGTATACCCCTTTATAACTGCGAATGTGTGTATTAGCTCTGTTATTTTTGCAATGGTCGCGTCTATTTTAAAGGGGTAAAAACCCATGGAAAAGACCTACCTGCAGTCTTTCTCATTGAATCTGGGGTTGGGGACCTGCTTCTGGAACGGTCTCTGTTCTAGGGATGGGCTTTGTGACCTTCCTAGGATGCTTTTTGCCTATGAAACATGCCTTTTTATAAAAAGATAAATAAAAATATAGGAATAACAGCGAGCCATATTTTAAAAACAAAAAACACAAATATAAAAAAACAGCGTGTTTTATTTTATAAAAAATATAAAATAAGCAAAAAAATGAAGAAAATCCAGATTTTACCCCTTCCTTATGAAGAGGAGATGTACAAGCCCTGCCAGTTGATTTAAACTGCTGCTCCAGAAGAAAAAAATATACACTGTATTAGAACCATGACTGCGCTTCACAATGGAAAGGCCTTTATTTTTGGGACTCTTCACGGCCACATTTTTTTGTATTTTAGAAATGGGCGTTTCTTTAGGCTTTTAAAAAGGACGGCACACCCTTACAGGCAAAACATACAACAGCTGCTCGTCTGCAAGCAGGGGCATGTTATTTCTAGGGCTTTTTCCACACCTTGGAACTATTTTGATATAAAATATAGAATTTATTTTTTGAATTCTTTCCTGTAGCCAATCCATTCGTACAAGTGCTAAACCCAGCCATATGATATGATAATTGCAAAAGAAGCAGAGCACCTGGCCATAAGGGAGCGTAGATATGTGGTCATCTATAGCATGGCCTCCTACACCGTGGTTCAAAAAATTTCTCTGTCAGATCCAAATGTTTCCGTGTAGGGTGGGGATGTAGAAGGAATTTGGAAACTGAAGGAGGGCTCATTTCTTTTAATGTATCGTCTCCACTTTCGAATATATGGATGCAGCGGTCGCCACGGCAGATATACAGTCCAAAAAAACATAAAAAACAAGGCTATTGACATCTACACTGACTTTTATACCATGCTGTATTTGCATGGCCCTCGAAAACTGCTTGGGGTCGTGGGTCGAAAAAGCATTGTAATAGCTGATTTTAACTCCTTTTCAAACAACATGGAGATAGGGATTCAATGGAGGTGCTTCGGTATACAGCAGCTTTAAAAGAATTCATTTGGGGCGTTGCATGCAAAATTTATGAAGTCCCGCTCACTTGTGGTAGAATATGACTTTGATGGACGCCTTTTAGGAACGCTAGAAATTTCCCCTTCTGTCGGGATGCATTTCCTCAAGGACGGGCTTCTGGCAACTTTGCCCAGATTTGGCAAAGGCTACAACATAGCCATTTAGAAGAGGGCAAAAAAATGCCCTTTGGAGGTTCAAAAACATGCTTTTTAAAGAGTTTGAAATCAACACACCTTTGTTTTATAGCCGAAAATATTAAAAAAATTAAATTAAAAATATATAAATTTTGGGACGTGTTGCATACCGCAACGACACAAAAATAAGGAATTCACCTCTTATCGCTTCTGGACCTGGTCCTATCCCTGGTCTTGTTCTTTTTGTTTTTTTCTTCCTCCTTTGATGCCTTCTTCGCATTTTTCCGACTTTGCCTATTCACCTGCTCCGTTTTTTTTATTTTCGAGGGGGGGGTAGTGGACTTCCCAATCACAAACATGTTTAATTTCGAGTTCTCTGAGTTATCTGAGTTTACCTAGGATAGCAAAAACTGCTGTTCATCCACCTCTTGTTTTTTATGCGGTGGAAAGGTGTCTTTCATGTTGCCACCCTTCTCTTGTATTTTTTTCGGGGTGTTTACGAAGGGGTGGGTATGTATTTTCCTTTCAATTTCCGCAATGAGCTTATCCTAGTCCATCCCAACGGGGTCCGAGCCTGTCTTGTCTCCCGAGTCCTCTTATAAGTTTTTCAAGGCCTTCTGCATTATCAGCTACTCCGATTTCTTCAGTTTCTAATCGAAGTTTTGAAGCATGCTTATTTTTTGCTTCAGCTACTACTTCTTCTCCGCCATCTTCTAGCCGCCCTTCTCCGGCTTGGGGATGGTGTCATTTTCCATTTACATATCTGAGGCTTCGTCTATAACCTCTAATTCGCCGCTTTTCGATATTTCACCAGTGCTGATGCCAAATGGGGACTTCCGAATATGCCTTTTTTAAGGTGGATGTCCCTGAAAATCGACGGTGTCGTTGCCTTCTGCTATGGTACGTAAGCTGTCGGCGCTCATGTTTGAAGAGGCCATTTCGTCGATCTCCACGAGGATATCTGTACTTCTGCAGGGTTCGAAGGATGAATTTATATCCCCAGAGTACTAAAAACCGGTGCCTTAGTCCTCCTCCTATATGGATGCACTTTGGCTTTGGACGCTGGCGTCTTCGTTGGAAATGGGCTTAGTTATGGACATCTCATATTCTGTTTCCACCTCGAAAGAACCAGATTTGAATGGCAGGCTCATGCTTTCCTACTCGGCTGGTCTGCCTACTTCTATTTCAATCTGGGTTACATACGGCTCAAAGCCCCCAATGTGTCAAGTGCAGTCATAAAAAGCCTTCCTAGGCACGTAAGGACGGATTGGACTTATTTACCCGTGTCCTGGGACTTTCGTAATTAGGAGTGGCTTATTTTGGGAGCTTGTATTTTCATTTATGTGTACGAACTGGATTTGTTTTGTATTGTCTACTAGGAGGCGGTCAGGGACAGGGGCAGGATGCCCTTCGAGGATGACCAGCTTCTATTGCCGAGATGGTGCGATCTCCTAAGTAGTGCCTGTTCCATATCCATAGGCGAGCTCCGGGTATGACATGACCAGCACATCTCTTGCCTTAGCACCATAGTCCGCCAGCTTATCAAAGTTATTGGGCAGGTCTTTATTGTTGAATTTAAGCTGGAATCCATTCCTAACTACTTTTACGGAGACCTTTTGGTATATATATGCCAAGTTGTCCTGGCAATTTATCCCCTCAAACAGAAGCGTACTGCCGTCTGGCAAAGTAACAAAAATGGGCATTGCAATAAAATAATACAAACTTTGCTTTTTTTAACTTATGTATTTTTTAATTAAATAAATATATAAAATTTATAATTTTAAAAATAAATTTAAAATTTAAATAATATAAATTTTATAATTTAAATTATATAAAATTTATAAATTAGATTTAAAATAATATTTTTATAAAATTCCAAATCTAAAAAATGAAACCATCTATATATGCGACGTATAAGGCTTCGTAATAGACACCCCGCTAGAAACATGCTTTTTCCATAGATGGGAAAAGGCTGTGGCCAGTTGAAAGGGTCATGTAGCTGAGAAGGGCAGGAAAAAAGCTTCTTTTTTATGTTAAGTGGGAGGACTTCGACGAATCTCATAACTCTTGGGTGGAAGAGAAGGCATTCTACCAGATGAATGAGGTGATATGTGGGTAAAAAAAGAACTTTGAGCTGTCTGAAATGACCAAGGAAGCACTTATCAAAGAGGTAAAAAGGCTTGAGAAGCTAAATGAAGATCTCGAAGACATAAGGGACCGTCAGGAAGAAGTCCAAAATGAGCAAAAAGCTTCCAAGTGCCTGATCAGGAGCACAATACAACAGCGAAACGGCTTTCTTAAAAAGACAACGTAGCTTAAGCGACGCGTAAACCAGCTAGAGGATAGGCTTTCAGCAGAGAAAAAAAGAAGAAAAAGGCTTGAACACGCCCAGATATTTGCAAACCAACTTATAAAAAACATGGGGACGCAAATAAAAGAGCTCCAAGGTGGCGTACGCAGCTAAAGCAAGCTTCACAAAGGGTTTAAAATACCCGGACCTTCGTCAAAGTACCCCATTTATCCACCCGTCATCTTACCCACTTAGACCCTAAAAAAAGGGGTGGAAAAGGAGCATGCGAAGCTACAGACGATGATATTGTTTTTGGTATTATAAAATTTAAACAAAACACTGTTTTTAACCGTTTTTTAAATTCGGTAAGCAACTCGTCCGCATTTTTAATTTAAAATAATTATTAACCCAAAAAATGCAGCATGGATAGGGGTGGGAAAATGCCCCAGGTCAGTTGGAAGGCACTCTTTTCCAGTCCCATGGGCTTCAGTAGGAATGTCAAAATAAACGGAATGTAAGAAGTTTGAAAGGAGAAGAAGAATGCGTTCAAAGGAAGAATGCGTTCGGTTTGATGTGATGTGGTACAAGGCGTTCAAATATATAAACGGCATTCACAAATGTGGTCTGAATGCAATTCCAAAAAGCACGCGGAATAGCTTCGCAAGAAATGTAGATGTTTCACCTTCTTTTTCCATTTTGAATGTCTTGATATAGGGTTTTTTTACAAAATGCGTTTGGGGCTTTCTTAAAGTCCATCACAAAGTGAAAAATTAGGTTTTACCCCAAGATATAAAAACAAACCAAAAAAATGACACATCGCCCAATCCTTATATAACATCTTATAGTGGATTTTAAGAGTTTTGTTTATATATATTTATATTTCATATTTCTTTATTTTTATATAGAAGCATTTTAAAAAAAAAGCATATGTATCCCACCTTTCATTTCGTCCTCTCTTGTGCCCTCGTGTCGGTTTGTGAACTGGCGCTTGAATTCAAATCCCTCGTGGACGATCGAGACCTTGAACGAGATCGTTCAAAGCAGGCTTCTCCACGTATCTTTCGCACTATTGCAAGGTCTTGGTATATGTAGAATTTTCTACCAGCGTGATTAGCAACCAGCAACGCGTCCTATAGTATTTGTTTTCGGTACTAGCTGGCTGCATTCCTCAGGTATGTGTCAATTGGGCTTTTACGAATTGGTATATGAGGCTTTCTGGATAGCCTCCCAGAGGTACCCTTGCCGATCTTCTTTGAAAACCTATGCAGACATTTCCGGGCTTCCTTTATTTCCTATGCCGCCTTCTCAAACATGGTTGCACCCAAGCCCTTCATTTTTTATTGTTTTTTTTATTTTTTTTATATTTTAAATCAAAATTCGCAATGCTTTTATAATATTTGAAAAAATTATTTTTTATATTTAAAACTTAAAATTATATTTTTACCTAAGGAAATAAATGGAAAAAAACACAGGCAATGGAAAGAAGCGTAGCGCTTCTAAAAAAAGGCCCCTCAAGGCTAGTTCGGAAAGGTTGAAAAAGTCCATTCTACATATGAAAAAAAGAGCATCGGTACTCCACAGGATTTTGGAAATAGCCCCAGATGCCAAAATGCGCCAAAACATGCATAAGACCACGCTAAGGAAAACGGCAAGCTCGCCTAAAAGGACGCCATCCAAGTGGAAATGCAGGAGACAAGGTAAACAAGGTGGACAAAATCAAAGAAAGCCACATAAAAAGAAGTAGCCAAAAAAGGGCAGGCGTAGGTCAAGGTCAAGATATACCCCTACCTTTGTATGAAACTGTATATTATCAATATATGAGATATTTCCCATTGAAAAAAATTGAAAAATTTAAATTCAAGCATTAAAACCGCCGCCCTAGCACCCAAGGCCAAAATTATGACATAGTTGGTTTTTCACCGGCTGCATTAGTCCTGCTTCTTTTTTCCTCTTTGAAATTTTTCCAAGGCCCTAGACATAATCATTTACAGCATTGCAATGGAATTCGCGCTTTGAAAGGCAGTCCTATAGCAAGATAACAATGAAAAGAGCCAAAAAAACAAGTATGTCGCGCTTTGCATCAGCCTTGTGGAAGGGTTAGGCAGGCTTCTTCTTTGCGAAATAGCCTTTTAAGGGGGGGATGGAAGTAGGCACCGTTGGAAAAATGCCCCCAAGAACATGGCTTCTTGCCTTCGCAGGCTTCTTTCGTTAACCAGCGTATTTTTTTATCAGTTCACCAGCTTTAAAGGGGCATATCATATTTTAAGGCTAGCATGCATTCGGGGTCCATTTTTTAAAAAAGTTTCCAATTTGCCTCATTTGCACTTTCCTTTTTTTCTGATTCCACACTTTTTTCCTGTTGAAAAGCACAGCTGTATTTATCCCTTTTTGTGCCTTTTCAAGCAGCTTCAGAGATGCATCAAAACGCATCAGCGTTTGCATTGGGATCTTTCAGAATAGGATTTTAATGGTTCGCCCTGTTTTTTCCTTTACAACCATTAAAAACTTACCTTAGGTTGGCTTTATGAAGTAGTGCCTAACACAACACAGTTAAAAGGAAAATTCTACATTTTTTCCCAAGATCACAAGAGCAGGCACGCGGGTTTCATCCCAAACTGGAGCTCCATCTGTTTTTAAAAATGCCTTTAGTACGCAACCCACCTCTTACTACGCTTTGCGGTCGTGGTTGAAATGGACCTTGTTTCGTATGAATCCCTGGAAGCAGACGAATGCGCTAAAACTGAAAAATTTGGAATACATATAAAATATTTAATTAAAAATAAAAAGCAGCCGGAAATTGGATTTAAAAGGTTCAGTTTCGAATTAAAATATAATCAGACATGGAGCTCTTTAAAATCCGTGACCTTTCCATTCCTCAGGCACTTTAGCAGGCGTAGGGCGTTTGTTTTAAAATTCAGATTTTTTATCCTGGTTCTAGAAACCCTCCCATTTCCATCCGGCTTTGTTGTCACGAACTTCCAAAGATGGTAGTTGCGGTTATTGACCTCTTCATCCGACCAAACATAGGAAATTTAATTATAAATGGGCTCTTTGGAAAACGCTTCAAAAGCCTTGGCAAAGGAGCCTGCATTACACGAAAACTAAAAAACTTATAAAGGCGTCTTTTTTGGCAATTGTTGGAGTAGTTACAGCTTCTCGCAAAAGCCAATATTTTCCCCCGACGAGTAGAACATCCAGTCGCCTTCTTCTGTTGCATGTCCCACATAAACAATAATTTTTTACCTGTAGGAATGGCCTAGTGGAGTTTATATGAACATTTGCACCTCGTCCAAAACCCTCGTTTTTGCCAATTTTTAGTTTTCTGCCATACGGGTTAAATCAAAGCTCACAAATATCCTGGACTAAGTGGTCTTGATGAGTTTTTTAAAAACACCAATTTTCACATCTAGGTTCGTTAGTATGTTGTTTTTAAGGTTGTCTTTGCAGTAAATGAGGCATATCTCCGCTTGTAGGATTCGGATTTCGCTGTTAATGGCGTTGTAAAGCACCTCTTCAAAGTCCAGAAGGTTTGGGGATTGGGATGGATTCGGCACTTCCTCTTCAGTGTCGCTGTCAGAAATTACAATAGCCTCCTGGGGCCTTGAAAAGGAGAAGGTTCCAGCCCTCAGCACAGGTGTAGTTCTCTCAAGTGGGGTTGATAATATTTAATCCAGGGTTATGAAATTATTTTCAAGGCACTCCCAGGGCTGGTCTTCTTTTTGAACGCTGCTTTCCAATGCTAAATTTTCAGGTATCCTAGGTGGAGAGACCCTTTTTTGCACTTCCTGAATCTGCTCTTCGAAGCTGTCTTGCTGGACTTTTCCTAGAAAGCATGAATTTAAATGAAAATCAAAAAATACTTTTTTCCCCTGTAAATGATGGCAGCTTGAATTGCCTGTTGATTGCGGACTTGCAGGCATTATTGCAGCGCCTGCGATGTTGTTGATGGGCTTGTAAGTCTTTAAAAAAGGGTAAACTTCTTGTCATATGACAACTTGGGCAGTAGGCCAATAAAATCGCTATGACAGGCCATTCTTTGTTTAGCTTCTCAAAGTTTTACAACAGGCTAGAAAGCCTTTTTTGTTACTTTCCAATATCCCATGGCGTTTCCTAGTGATCCGATAAGACCTCAGCATACAACGCATACATTTGGGATTCCCCTGTGTAAATAGGCGATATTTAAATCGGCAAATGTAAAATTGTCTCATAAAGCATCTTCACAAATGGATCCTTGCAGCTTTTTTCATCCCATTGGCTGTGCAAGCGGTTTTTGGTAATTTGCCGAAGTGCCTGGCGATCCTGCTGTCTCCTGCAATCCCCTGCCTATTATTTATTTTTCAAGAAAGTGCTAATTTGGTACTGGCCTCCTTGTTCCACGTCTTTCTATCGCATGACCTTTTGCCAGTTGTAAACCAGCTGTAGCAGTGTTTTTCGAACTGCGCGAAATTACGGCACCTTCAAGAAGGCTAAAATAGGGATTGAAAAAAGCCCTGATAAGGCCTTGGTATTTCCTGTGTTTGTAACTGCAAAGATTTCTCTAAAAATTTGAATATAAGCACACTTTGCCTATGCCACTAGCTTTTTCTGTTGTTGGCAAGCTTGTCCAAACACGTCAAATCGGGCTTTTTTGCTACTTCTCGTTGGGCAGTCGGAAAAGGCAAGAAACCAATCCCTCAGGTTTTTTATAATGGCTTATACGATTAGCTAGTCCATATTTTTAATTTTTTCACCAATTTTATATTATTTAAAACGAATTAGTGTAAAAATAACACTCTTTTATAAAATCCAAAATTTCGGGACGATTTGCTTACCGGGGTTTAACTTTTATAACCCGCTAAAAATAACGTTTTTTTTAAAAAATAAAATTCAAAATTTTGGGACGAGTTGCTTACCGGCTTTTTTTACGTTTTAAAATCGCTTAAAACCAACGCGTTTTTTTCTTTTAGCGCTAAATATAAATGTTATAATTTCAAAAAAATAAAAAATGAGCAAAGTGCTAAATAACAAAGAAAACCAAGCCAACTTAGGAAACAAGTCTGACGGCATGGACCCCGGCATTTCCAATGCCAATAAAAGCCCCACAAATGAGAATGGCAATGGCTGCGAAGATGGGCCAAAAAAAACATGTTACATTCACCCTCACATTGCTTTTTAAATCCTTATAGCTTCTGACAAGGGCGCCCAAAACGAAGTCGCATAACCACCTGAAAAGGATTCTGAAGATGAAAAAGAGCTATCCGGACCAGATTAGGAAATCAGGGCACTTTCCGATGAGGCCGTTCCAGCTCAAGAATAACTTGTAAAAGTGGTAGAACCAACTGGTAAAAACAAGGAAGTGGAAGAAAACCCCCTGGAAGAATAACCAGAACAGCCTTTAGAACAAGAAGAGGCAGTAGAAGCCCCCTAAGAAGCGGAAGAAGAAGCTGCTTAAGTAGAAAAGGCACCAACAAAGGACGAGGAATAGCCAGCTGTCAACGAAGAAAAGGCACCAGACCAAGAAGAACCTCCTGTTGCAGAAGAAGAAGTAGCCGCCCAAGAAGAACAACCTGTTGTTGTCGAAAAAGAAGAAGTTCTAGAGGAATAA
>Ga0066832_10000360_pt1 | contig 13894 bp, 14 predicted proteins | sample ETNtaG_35_FD_66731 | JGI IMG/M metagenome (GOLD analysis project Ga0066832, IMG submission 66731) | Marine microbial and viral communities from oxygen minimum zone, Eastern Pacific Ocean - ETNP201306PF51B | ecosystem: Environmental > Aquatic > Marine > Oceanic | place: Pacific Ocean: Eastern...
CTTAGGTTGAGATCGTAGATGTATCCCATATCGACCACGTTGGCGTCGACGGTGTAAAACATCTCGTCTTTCACCTGGCGCAAGGCTTGCCAAATCTGCTCCTTCATCTCGGCAGTAGCCACCCTGGCCGTATTGTCGGTTCCTTTATCCGGGTTAGGTCGGTTTTCAGCCTTCACCTTAATTTTTGGAACCACCTCATTTTGTAGATTGACCTCGGCATCTATTTCTAGCGGGTTCAATAACTGAAGCCGAAGACGCTCGACCTCTTCCCGGCCGGATTCCGACGAATAAGGCGCCACCCGGTAAGCGTTTTTCTGCTTTAAGCAGGCACCGGCGTGAAACTGGGGATTGTCGCGGGCAGCCCACCGGCTCCACAGTTGGCCATGCCCACTATAGTTGAGCACCGGAGCACCACTGTGATATAGGGCATCAAAGTTGTCGGCCTGATGTTCCAGCCAGATGGCTATAAAGGCGTCGCGGCTGTGTTGATTATAGAAACCGACGCCCCACAAATCGTCCTGTTCATTTCCCGGTACCTGACCTTCATGGAGTTTACCCTGACGGTCGATCCAAACCGTCTCGGTGAAGGCGTAGCCAGAGAAGACCCACTCGTCGTCGCGCAGATAGTTGAGCTCAAAATCCTTGCTCATCTCCATTTTGCCCTCTTTAATGAAGTAGGGCAATCCGGCATAGAACCTGTAGGTGACATCAATGTGCATCCGGCTGGGTGTGAATAGCGGGTGGACTGGGCTGTGCGGGAACCCCCATCTTTGAACCTGAACACAGACCGGGCCTTTAACTACCTCGTAGTTGGGACAGGTAGCCCAGTTGGTGACACGGAACTTCTGGAACTGATTTGAGGACAGATAGTCGTGGGCCCAATCGATGTTGGGTGGCTCACCGTGGCCCTCGCCACCAGCGAACAGTTCCAGCCCGTGCGCTTGCTTATAGGTCAGACGTTCCAACTGACCCATCTGAGCGGATAGATCGGCCGCATAGTGGTAATTTTCGATGCGAAGACCGTAGCCTTCTCCGCTGGTCTGCAGATCCGACAGATAGTTGGGCAGTTCCGCGTCCGAATTACCATAAAAAATCAGGTATACGGTACTGGCGTTAGCCTCAATATCGGCTAGAAACATCAGGCGACAGGATTGCGGTTTAGCCAACGCATAACTGGTAGAAGAGGCGGCAGGGTGATAATCCCGCTGGTCGTAGACCTGGCTGATTGTCTCCACCAGTTGACCGGTATTGGCGTCCAGTCGGGCCACGCGCACCTCACGTCGAGGGTCTTGTATGTGCTCAAAACGAATGGCAACATCTACCGGCTCCTGCCGGCGATCCAGACCGCAGTGCTCTCGCACTGCGATAACCTTGTAAAACGACCATTCGCCCAGGCGGTGATTTTTCGGGCTCACAGGTGTACTCAACCACGACTGGGGCAGACGGCTGACCTGGCCGGTTCTCTCTAGTCCTGGTGCGTAATCGATTTCCGGTTCCCGTACCTGTCGCTCAAAAGCCAACGTATCCTTAATGGATTCTGATAAAGACATGGCTAAGTCAATCTTTCCCAGCCGATGTGCCTCTGAAAGCAGTTGAAGTTTCTCCTCGATACCATCGGTTCGGTGCTGATATGCTGTTTCTGATAGGTCTTTTCGCTCTGTCATGTAATTTGCTCCCTGTCGAGATTTAGCCTCCCTATTTTTGGCCTGATCGGAGTAGACTGATATCGGTTCAGACTCGGCATTCTAGTATATCTGAAACCGGTTGTTTGTCAATAGTTGCGAACAGTTGAACGCTTCATACTATTGCTTAATACTTTAGGTCGGAGATTTTCACCCATCTATATTAACAAGACATATGGCAAGGGACTATATCTAGATACATACTGTCTCATCTGGCTGGGTTGGGAAGTTCGACTCAGATCTAGTCTCTCTCGGAACTTCAGAATTTGCGTCTTTTAATCTTATCCGTTAAAATTGGCCCAACACTATTTATAAATATACTGAATATCAGGGAGAGAAAATGAAAATTCAAATCAGGTACCTTGTTGTCTGGTTGGCAATGGTCGTACTTCCCCTCCTCGTTTTGCCTACTAGTTGGGGACAGGGAGTAAAGAAAAAATGGGCCTCCGACGTCCGCATCCGTTTCTTTACGGGTGGGTCTGAGGGGGATGGCTTCGGTTCCATTGTTTACGCCGGAGCCTTGCAAGCGGCAGAAGATACCGGTGCTAATGTCGAGTACCTGTTCTCAAATTGGTCCATGGAAACGATGATCCAACAACTACGGGAGTCGATTGCCACCAAACCGGATGGGATCGCCATGATGGGGCATCCGGCTGACGATGCTATCATGCCGCTGGCCATGCAGGCCAAAAAAGCGGGTATCCTGATGACCTATCTCAATGTGGATGTACCGACTGTTCGCGCCAATCATGGAGGCGGATATGTCGGCGCCGATCTTAGCCCGCAAGGCTATGCCCTAGGGGCGGAAGCCATTAAGCGGTTCGGTCTGAACTCCGGCGATAAAGCCATCGTTTTTGGCCCCTGGAACGAGAGAAATAGAGCTTTACGTGAACTGGGAACCGTTAAGGCATTTGAGGACATCGGGATGGAGGTGGTGAAGATATTTGCCGGGCCTGATTCGGCCAAGGATCCAAACCTGCTGATACCTATCCACACCTCCGCCTTACTCAATAATCCAGACACCCGTGTGGTCGCCTATCCGGGTGGACAGATTCTGGGTAATGCCCCCGTCTACATGAAAACAGCCCGAAAAAAGCCGGGTGATATTTTTATTATCGGTTTTGATACTAGTCCGCAGATCATGGATGCCTTTGACGATCAGTGGGTTCACCTAACATCGGATCAACAACCGTTTTTGCAGGGCTATCTGCCGGTCCTTAGCCTCTGTCTGCAAAAGGTCTATGGGCTCGAACCGTTAAGTATGGATACCGGGGCCGGATTTGTGACGCCGGAGAATTATAAACTGGTGGCTGACCTAGCCCGTAAGGGATATCGATAGATTAGAAATGCTCTCTACAATACAGCGATGAAGTCTCCTATTATCACCCTGCAAGATATCTCGAAGTCTTTCGGTAATGTCTACGCTCTGGATGGGGTCTCTTTACAGGTTAAGGCCGGTGAAGTCGTGGGGCTAATTGGCGATAACGGCGCGGGTAAGTCGACCTTAATCAAAATCCTGGCTGGCGTCTATACGCCGGATTCAGGGGCAATACGGTTAAAGGATCAACCCGTAACCGACTGGAACGCTAGTCGATCCCGTCAGTCGGGGATTGAAACGGTGTTTCAAGATCGGGCTTTGGTTGTCCAGCAGACAATCGTGCGCAACATTTTCATGGGACGTGAAACAGCGGGTAGCAGTGCCTCCCTACTATCCCGTCTCGGTTTTATCGATCACAAGAGTCAGTACGCCGAAGCCGAACGATTGATGAGGGATATCGGTTTTACCTCAGAGGTTTTTACCCCCGATTCCATTGTTGGCACACTATCTGGTGGAGAGCGTCAGGGGGTAGCAATCGCCAGAGCACTCTATTTCGATGCTGAATTGATTATCCTCGACGAGCCGACGACTGCCTTGTCCTTGACTGAAACAGAGAAGGTTTTCAGTTTTGTCAGAAACGTAAAGGCCTCCGGTCGTTCAGTGGTGTTTATCGGTCACAATATCTACCACGTCTTTGGGATTGCCGACAGGTTTGTGGTTCTGGACCGGGGAAAGGTCGTGCTGGAATGCACCAAAGAGGATTATCAAACCCCCGAAGAGCTAATCGGCTTCATGCAACAGGTAGCACAATCTGAGGGTGGAACGCCGTCTGGTTCGTCTGAGGAATAGATGATGGCCAAAACGATGACAAGCATAACGTCAACTTCCCTGTTTATTCGTCGGAATAAGGCCAGCTTAAGCACGCTTTTTTTCCTAGTTGTGATGATGACCTGCTTTCTGATCGCCAACCCGAAGGTATTCACTAACGCGGCCATCTACAACGCGGTGTTCATTACCCTACCTGTGGCTATTTTCCTGGTCGTCCCCCTGGTTTTCACCGTCACCGGCGGCGAAATAGATCTATCCTTCCCCTCCAATATGGCCATGGCTTCTTGGGTGTTTTCACTGTTGATCCAAAAAGGTATGCCACCGGTTTTAGGCTTAATCGTAGCCATTGGAGTGGGAATGGGTATCGGTGTGATTATCGGGCTGATTGTAGTCTATGGACATCTGTCCTCACTGGTCTGCACGCTGGGATTCAACTTCTTCCTGCGTGGATTCATTATGATATTGACCGAAGGTCGGTCGATCACTGTATTGGAGGTGCAGGATGGTCTATTCCACAATGTTTTAGCTGGCACCTTTTTAGGCCTACCGGCCCAGATGGGTTGGGCGCTACTATTTACTCTGATTTGCGTATTGGTCTTTAACCGTCACTGTTACGGCGTCCGCGTGCGTTGTGTAGGTGATAACCCCCAAAGTGCGGAACAGATGGGCATCAATGTCAATCGCGTCAGGATCTCTTTTTTCATTTTTGTGGGGCTGGGGGCTTCGCTGGCAGGCGTCTTTTCCGTTTTGATAAATTTCTCCTGGTGGCCGACAACTGGCGACGGATATTTACTCACTGCTCTGGCCTCTGTTTTTGTGGGTGGGACACCGACTTGGGGCGGGGTTGGAACTGTCGTCGGTGGCGCGCTTGGGGCCACCATCGTCTCCTTTATGGAAACAGGAGTGGTTGCGGCCGGATTGACCGGATTTTACGTCCAGTTCTTCAAAGGATTGATCATCATTCTGTCGCTACTGGCCCATCGATACAGCAGCAAACGGTATCGGTAGAAAATCGTACGATCGACGCTCAAGTGATACTTGTAGACGGCGTACTTAATAGACGACTAAGCCGTGATCGCCATCCACAGCCGGATCCCTTTATAATCTGAAACATCAACCGCAAGGAGAAATATGGCTACCAGTAGACATGGAAGAACAATTCCGATACACGTTCTCCTGAAGTTCCTGGGTTTCATCCTGTATTTGTCTGTTCTTGATACCATCCACACGACAACTTGGGCTGAAAGCAAGAAAGGCTGGGATTTGTTGCCCGACATCCTGAATCGTATCAACCCACCGACCTTTCCAGACCGAGATTTCGTCGTCACCGACTATGGTGCCGTTGGGGATGATGTCATCGACTGCACCAAAGCGGGTGGCGGTCGGGTGGTGGTACCAGAAGGTATTTTTTTGACTGACGGTCCCCAGACACTTAGACAACAACGTCAATCTGCACGTAACCGAAGCGGCAACCATTCTGTCCGGAACAGACTTCGACGATTATCTGCCGCATGTGCGCGTTAGATGGGAAGGTACCGAGTGCTATACTATTCACCTCCGATCTGTGCCTATCAAAAGACTAATACTGCTATCACCAATCCTGACAGGTTGAAGGTTTTGGTTGGCTAACCGAATGACCGTTTCTGACCTGAGAGCTAGGTGATCAATGTAGGTTAGATTAGTCCTAGAGTTGTAGGTTACGGGGCCGAAGTGGATGTGCGAACAGGAGATCATAATGTTGTCGACGGATAGATCTGTTTCGGAGGCCACTTTAGATCTAACCGTTCAACCAGATCTAACTTGACTCCTATCAGGTCTGTAGTAACCAACGCGATTTTTGCAGACCCTCAGTTAGCGCGATCGCTTCGGCATACAGCGGATCTGCTACCGATCGGCTACCTTCTGTTTGCCCAGCAGAGTCAGCCATTTCACACCCAAGATGGGGGGTGATGTCTATTCTAGCTGCCCCTGCCTAAAGTTGTCCCATTTCGTAACTCCTAATTGGATTGACGGATCTAATCTTTGACTAAGTCGGGGCTATACTACCAGTAGTTTCCTTCCTGACCTCTTCCTGATGAACTTCGATCTTGAACTAGCACTGGAGCCGTTGCTTTCTATTCATCATCTCTTCCCCTAAAGGCTGTGTTATTTTGCCCCAAATTGTTGTCTGATTTTTCAGTGGTAGTCTAGTTGATCTATTTGAGAATAGCATCGTAGTCAATCACGGTGCATTAGTGACGTTGAGTATACTGGACTTATTGATGTTTCGCCTCATGTGTTTAAAGTCGAATATTCCTGCTTTGAAAATATGAAAACCGCACTTCCTTTAGAATTCTTCCAGATGGTCTTGAAAGGTCACATGGAGGCATTGAATCCCAAGAGATTCAACGTAGTCCAATACACTTTCTACTAAGCTAAGCCCAATTCCTTCTCTTTGGCATTCCGGATCAACCATCAAATCCAGAACAAACGCATCGGCACCTCATCGCTCAAGACCGACACATAACCAATCAATTTGCCTGCACTATTCCTGGAAGTGAAATAAGCAGAATGTCGCTTCAACACCTCGGGATAGGCCTCTTCATTTCGACCCCACCCAACGGATTCTCTTATATCGGCGATTTCCTTTGGTGAAACGTCGCCATTCTTCTCGATTATCATTTTATAAAATTTACAGGGTGAGCAGGTTAATGCGAGTAAGCGTCGAAAAACTAAACGACAAACCAACTCTTGTACAACGATTCGCAGGTTTTTCGACTACAGAATATAAGGTCATTTTTGTAGTGAATGGCGACTCTAAAGTTGGGTGTAAAACTTCAATGGCAGTTCGGAGCCAACTTTTGATATGTATCCTTTTCTTTCTCCTTGAAAGGATACCCATTGTAGTTTTTAGAGGGGTTGTATGGTGGATCTAGAATCAGAAGGTCAACAAAATTCTTGGGTAAGTTCGGCGCGGTTTCGAACATATCGCCAGTTGATAACCCTCCCCACAATCTTAGATTCTTCCACCAATCCTTCGACCAAATAGAGGCTCAGGAGGAAATCTTTCAATTTCTAAGCGTTCTTTTCATTATAGAGGATCAACACGTCGTCATGTTTTGTGGAGTGACATAACGGAATAGCTCAGGCACACCGCGGCTTAACCGTTGAACCTCACTTGAATAACCACCATCCATAACCCAATCACGCCACGATTCAAGGCCGCGAAGCGACGCCGCCTGCAGTGTGGGTTGGGCGGCGAAAGGAGCGTGAGTACTCGCTTATTGGCGTGCCGACGCACAATACACACCGCCCCTTGGAACGGGCTCTTTATCGTAGTGGTTTTCCTTATTCTTCTGTCTTAACTCCCTTGATCAGTAACCAAAGACCAATGACTAACTCAAAGATCGTCCCAGGAGCGAACAGAAACATTGACACGGTTTCAGGAATATTGGGAAAAAGGAGATTAACAAACCCCAGGAAAAACATAGTGAAATAGGTAATCAATCCCCAAATCGCCAAGCCTGAGGGAATTAGCTTGGACTCCAAAAACAGATGGAAGTAGATAATCGCCCCCAAACCCATAAAGATGAGGACAAAGTTTATTCCGGTGGCCTCTAGGTCGAGAAAAAACTGAATTAAGGCATTCAATTGACCCGGATCAAAACTCGATTCGTAGCGCAAAAGCAATAAAGGAGCTATACCACCGACTAAGGTTGCGGCAGCGCCAAGGATCCCTTCGGCGAGGCTAGAAAAGCTAAGTCCTTATTGACTGTCCTCAGTACGATATAGGAACACTGTCAATAAGACCACTTGGCAAAACATAATCGTATCGGCAGCAACCCCTACTCGGTACAAGAACTCCTTTGCGCGAATGTTGTTAACGGTCGCTTCTGTATCTCCGGCTACGATCAATGCAGAATCGATAAAAATCAAAGTTAGTATAGCCCCTGCAATAATGAGAAAATAGAAGGCTCCTGCCCATCTCGCTGCCAATTTCGTATTCATATTTTGTCTGCTTTTCTTATTGCTTTTTTGCTGCCCAATGTCAAAGCTCACCGGCGCCGCTTGTCGGCGTCCGGTGTAACGCCTTGTTGCCCTTTCTGGCACAACCTTGATGAAGTGTGTCAAATACAGCTCATGATCTCGACCGTAGGCAACATAGTCAAGAACTCGTTCTGCTACATGTCTGAGCCATCATCATATACGGCAAGTCGCCGAGTTCTTCCGCCGTAAACTCCCTGTGAAACACGGGCTTCCAACACACAAAACTCCTGATGACCGCAGGAGCGCCGCAAGCCATTCAGCAAAATCGACCGTTCCTTCGAAGTAGTGAATTCCACCTATACAGAAAATCGCATCGAAGTGGCCTTGAGGAAAGGGCATCGACTCCGTCACATCTACATTGAACGGGCAAACCTTATCAGCGACACCCAGTTTCTCGAACTTCCGAGCCTAAGACATCGGGCTTTACCCACAAATCGACAGTGGACACCTGCGCGTCAAAATGTTTCGCGAAAAAGGCTGATGTCGTGCCTATGCCGGAGGCGAGGTCCATGATGCGACAGCAAGGACCCAAGTTAACCTCCCTGGACATTTCGGCCGCAAGAAAAAGTCCGCCAGGCCTTATCTTGTCTTGATAGATCTCTTCTCGCGTACTATCCATTCAACTCAAGATAATCACCAATCTCGGGTGATCGGAAAGTCGATCTAATGTCACCTATTTCCATACATGCAACTCATCAAGCAGATAGGGACTGGCCAACAGGTAATAACCAACGTATTCAAGTTACCAGGTAGCAAACTCTTGCAAGAAAGCAACCACCTCTTGGGTGATGGCTTTCAACAACGATTCACCTTTGATAGCGGTTGCCGCTTCAGGGTTACCCATTGCACCAGTTGGCGTCGATGTTGCTATCCGCTTGGCCACATTAACCCGCCCCAGATGCTCGCTGTGATAGTACTCGGAATCGACTAACGGTGGGCTGGCAGTTACCCGATCCATCCGCACCAATTCGCCCTGTAAATAGAGCATCATTGAAGTTTCATACTCACAGGCATGTGATAACTGTTGGCTCTCCATGCCGTGTTGCTCAGACGTCATCGCCGGTGAAGCCAGTGTCCAGTAGGAGGATAAAGCTAACCACATTTCGTTGTAGTGGTCGGATTCGTTGGTCAGCTCAGTAATGGCCTGTGTGCCTGGCGTCACATTTCCACCGTGCCCGTTCAGCAGAAGTACACGTTGAAAACCTGCCCTGGCAACAGATCTAACCATATTTTTAATCATCTGGGTATACAGGCTATTGGGAACACTAACCGTGCCCGGTAGGTCCAGATGATGGTCCGAGGCCCCTAACCACAGCGTTGGTAAAAGGTAGATCTGGTCCGAGAGTTCAGTTTCCACCTGTTCAGCCACCGCTGTTACCAAGTAGGTATCGGTCAGTAGGGGAGAATGATGTCCGTGCTGCTCAAACGACCCTAACGGTAATACCACTACTTTATCTTTGTTAGCGGCTTCAACATCTACCCAACATTGGTTTCCAAATTTCATCTCTTTTACTCCTGATAATAGTTATATAATGGACCGGTGTGCAGCGGCCGGCGGCGACTTGCTGCTGGGGTCGAAATGCGTGTTGCTCTCGTATACTAACAGAGTTCCAATGTCTCGAATGGATTAGCCGGTCCACTGCAATGATTTGTGTACACCCGCAGGGGGGTGAACTTGTGGCGTACCAGTTCCCTGTATGTAAATCCCACTCAGGTATTGAATACATTAACAAAAATACTAGCTGAAGGCAAGGGCAAAAGCAAGGTAAGGGACGAACAGAAATAGCAGACAAAGCCCAGTCTCCGTATCAGATAGCACAACATCACGATGCTCAGAATGCGGAAGATGAAGATAGGGCGAATGCTGCGGTCGTGTCGCCAAAATTCATCTTCTTAGCTGAGGAAACCTGTTCATCTGTGATCAGATCTACTTAGTTACAGAGATTCCGGAAACGGATCAGAAAGGGAACGAAGGTGGGTAGCGCTATAATTGTATGATGATGCTTGCCTTTGCCTTGATTTTCCTTGGTAGGATGTCCCAAAACGATCAAGGAAATCTCCATGAACCGCCCTAAATACAACTCAAGAAGACGAGCAGGATTCATTTCATTATAGCGAATTGACTAGCAAAGGGTTTCGATTACTCACATGAAAGCACCATTATTCCTACTTTAGCTGGGTCTTTTAGCATATCTTAAGAAGCCGTCTCAAAATTCGACTTGTAGCTAAAAGTATGAGCGAGGGGGTTATGGTATTTTGAAAACAGCTTCTAAGCTTTAGACGATTTTACTATTGCTTCCATCAAACCTTTCATATATCCTACGCCCATCAGCCGCCCCTGTAAGGCATACCCCGGGTGATCGTTGTTCTCTCCTTCCATAGTCGGGGCATGGTCAGGCCGCATGGGGCCTTCAAATCCGAATTCGATGTAGGCTTTCATCGTCTCGTACATATCGGCTTCACCTTCTTCATCGTGAAAAACCTCTGAAAAGTTATCTGCGGTGCCCCCTCTATTGATATTGCGAAAATGGGCAAAATGTATTTTTCCTTGTTTGCCAAAATGGAGAATCCACTTGGGTACGTCGATGTTCATCTCTGTGAAACATCCCTGACAGAAAGTAAGACCATTATTGGGACTGGGAACCAGATCGATCATACGTTGAAAGTTTTTTGGGTTGGTCATGATACGGCCCATGCTGCGAATGGGCGAACGTGGCGGATCGTCGGGATGCATCGCCAGTTTAACTCCGGCTTCCTCCGCTACAGGTACCACAGCCTTCAGGAAGTATTCCAGACTATCCCACAGCGCTTGCTCTGGTACTACGCCGTATTCGGTCAAACCAGCCTTCTCGTAGTCTTCGTGTACATAGGTTGTAACCACGGCCCCTCCGCGTCCAGGAGTGGCGAATTCAGTGCGCAACCATCCAAAACCGGCCATCCAGTTATAACACAGGATAGGGATTCCGGCTCTACCCATATTTCGAATACCCTCGCAATAATCTTCGATGTCCTGATCGCGACCGTCTAAACCCAATTTTACCCGATCAGGTATAGGAATACCCTCGTACACAGATAACTTAAGTCCGTAGTTTTCCACCTCTTCACGCTGGGCTTGCATGCCTTCATATGTCCACACCGCTCCTCTACGATTGCGAGATGGGTCGGACGGTAAAGAGGTAACCACATGCTCGGCTCCCATCTGGGCCATATACCGCATGCGTTCTGGAGTAACCTGAGTCAGAAAACCGATGCCTATAGGTTTGCTCATTTTCGCTCCCTATTATTTTTTATTTTAGGCCTTTTTTTATCCGTTAAATTATGGGACTGTCGCTTGCTGCCAAAGTAGACTATTCCATTGTACCATAAGACTATGACAAGTAACTTGAATATCATTTAGATCAATGTCAAAAGACACCACCTAAGACACCGAGAGGAATCCGAAAGTTATTTGGTAAAGAAAAAATCCGTTCTGCCGGGCATTCTGACGATAAGGTTCAGTGATGACGGGAATTCGAGGGAATTTGTCGCAAAAATCGAGTTCTGATTTTTTAGCGGGTGGGTCAGTGATGATAGCCTATCAAGGCCAGTAAATCTATTCCAAGCAGATCTGTTTCCAACAAAACTGCCAATATTGCCTAGTATAATCCCTTACTGCTTCAGATTGGTTGTCAAAAAGCGTTTTAATCCACTCCGATAGTTGTGCCCGGATTTCGTCAGCTATGTCTTCGTCTTCTTCTAGGAGAGATGCCTCGGTATTTTGCTCCATCACACATAACTCCTCCAAAGCAGTATTGTCAAAATCAACCACCTGAAACAAAATCAAATTCGCAATTAAGGCAGAGGTGATTTGCTTGGCCGGATCGATTTTAGCATCCAGTTCTTGTTTAATAGAGAAGATCTGTGATTGAGGAAGTGCGCGTAAATAGTCGAATCGTAGGTTGAGATTGTCGATCTGATGGTTGGCAATCTCAATATCTGCTAAACAAGAGATAACCCAGGGGTGAGGAGAAAGCGTAGTCAGCGCAGCGTCAGCCCTCCCAATTGTCATTTCACCAGTTGCTAAAACTTCCAGAAATTCACTTTCATAGGCGTTGTAGACGCAGATTGGCTCTGTTTCCACCGCCTTGGCCGGAGGTGTTAACCGGCATGATTTAACTGTTTTTGTCGCTAAGTCTTGTAACTGACCGATTAAGGTATTACCGATTTGGAAAAACTTTACCAGCGGGTTTTTGATGAGTAATCGAGTGGCCTTATGCAGATCTTGATTGGCCGCGTATTCCAGACCGATACTCAGGGATCGAACCCCTCGTTCGATCTCCTTTTGCATACCAACAGCACCAAAGTCTGTCGCTTGCATGGTAATCAGTTTGTGTGAGATCTGAACGGCCTGATCTTGGATTTGATCTGCTAGATCGCGAGAAATCTGACCTGATGCAACCCCGTGCTGAACCGTTCTTTGAAGAAAGGGTCGATCATTAGATTCAATTAGCGATTTGCAGAAGGTTGGTTCATTCCGCTGATGAATCATCATCTTGCAAATCGAGCTGACCTAAATCTACTTTTTCACGCAACTGTTCTTCTGTTACCTGAATGCCAACCGACTGATCCCTTTCTTCGACACGCACCTCTCGTTCTGACTGAAGTTGTATCATTCGCTGTTGCTCGTTTAGTGGATCAGCCTCGTTAAGATCGAAAATTTCGTGCAGCAAACGGATAAACAGTTCTTCATCAGCCTCCCAAACGGCTACACAGATGTCACGTGTCCGATCCTCCGCATAGGTGATAAGCTCAGATGTTGGATCCATCAAGCCGGCTTCGATCTGCATAGCGCGAAACTGGCCTGCGATCTCAATTCGACCTCTTAGCATTTCGGCCAGCACTGTAACATCGATCTGATAAAGGAAATCAGATAATTCTTCTGGTTCGATATTTATCAACTCAAAAAGCCAAACGTCAAGAGCCTCTTCGTCTAATTTCCCATCTCGCCAAAGCACGATGTCCATAATCTCTTCAAATTGGTCAGCGGAAAGACACGAGATCATTACTGAGGATAAGCCTGTTCCCAAGTGTAGATCCAAGACCTGTAAAACGTCTTCTGTCACGCTGGATTGGATCAGTTCTGTGCAGTCAGGAACAAGTTCGTAAAGGGCCTCTTTTTGACGAGGGTTGGGCGTGTTGGAAATTAGCACCAATTGGTGATCCATCACGTAACTCTGAAACAGAGCCTCGGCTTGGCGAGTGGGAAGACTCAACAACTCGCGAGTTTCACGGTCTAGATTAACTAACGTTTCCATAATCTTGGCCTAGTTTCAAGAGTAGCGGAAGTGTAACATACTTTCCTAAGAAGTAACTATTGTTTTGTGAGCAGAAGGTAGGCGATCATAGACGCCTATTTCGAAATCTGGGTCACCTTTGATATAATACAATTATTACCGATTTATGAACTTCCTGGCACATCTTTTTTTATCTGACAACGACGCACCGGTCATGGTTGGTAATTTCATTGCTGATTCGGTCAAAGGGAATCATTTTTTGAACTACCGACGGTCAATTGCCAACGGCATTTTACTCCACCGAGCTATTGACGGTTTTACGGATAGACATCCTGCCGTCGGGCGAAGTAAGCAGCGTTTACGCCAAAAGTATCGGAAATATGCCGGGGTGGTTGTCGATATGTACTACGACCACTTTTTAGCCACTAATTGGTCAGATTACACCAACGTTCTACTGGAAACTTTCGTTAGTGAAACTTACCAGACCTTACAGACCCATGTTTCATTAATGCCAGAGAGGAGCCAAAGAACCCTATATTATATGCAACGAAGCAACTGGTTAGTCGGCTATGCCACTTTTGACGGCCTCGGTCGAGCCTTATCCGGATTAGCCGGTCGAACCCGATTTGTCTCCCACATGGAACAGGCTACCTGCGACTTAAAGTTAGACTATCCAGCTTATGCTCAGGATTTCTCCGCTTTTTTCCCAGATTTAATCCGGTTTAGCCACCATAAGCTAGATCAACTCAGAACTTCCAACCTGCACT
>Ga0066832_10000362_pt1 | contig 13845 bp, 12 predicted proteins | sample ETNtaG_35_FD_66731 | JGI IMG/M metagenome (GOLD analysis project Ga0066832, IMG submission 66731) | Marine microbial and viral communities from oxygen minimum zone, Eastern Pacific Ocean - ETNP201306PF51B | ecosystem: Environmental > Aquatic > Marine > Oceanic | place: Pacific Ocean: Eastern...
GCTCTGAGAGTTGAAATAATCGTTCGAGTTTAGGTTTAAGCTGAGATAGAGTCAGGGTGTTATCGATCTGCATGTGAAAGCCTTTTAGCCCGGCCGTCAACTGGTCAGCCCATCGGCTAACTCAGCCATTGAATTAGTGTAGGGCGGGCGAGCCAATACTGCTGGCATTTTACCGCATAGGTCCCTAAAAGTCAAAATCTCATCAGGACTAGAGCTTGCTCGACTTTCCATCTTGACAAAAGAGTAGAGTTACGATACATTTTGGGCATATCCGGGCAAATAGCTTGATGGGCATACATATCAGGGAATGGAGAAGATGCGAAGGTGAAATACGGGCGTAGATAAGAGTGAGTCGGTGTACAAGCTAGGCGCAAAATTGTGGGCGGAATTTTTGGGGTCGCTTTTCCTCGTTATGGCGGCTATCTCACCAATAATTCTCTTTCACCAAACCTTGCAGTCCAGTATTGGCCTGGCTGTTCTAGCTGATGCAGTGGCAGTTGGATGGATTCTTTTCGCCCTGATTGAGATTTTCGGGCCAATCAGCGGTGCCCATTTTAACCCAGCAGTGAGTCTGAGTTTGGCCTTCAACGGGAAGTTGAAGTGGCGATATCTACCAGCCTACATTTTGTCACAGATTTGCGGTGGACTGGTGGGTACCGTCTCCTCACACCTAATGTTCTACCATCAGAATCCAACACTGGTTCAGATCGCGACTGTAACCAGGAACGGTGGTGCCTTTGCATCTGAAATGCTGTGTACTTTTATTCTAGTTTTTGCCATTCATGCGCTGGTTGCCCATCAGTCGGGTAAATTACCGTTAGTCGTTGGTTTGCTGGTGGGCGGCCAGTTGGTGGCGACCTCCAGTACTATGTTTGCCAACCCACAGGTGACAATCGCTCGTATGTTTACCTATTCAGCAGCGGGGGTTCGTCCAACAGATGGGTTGGTCTTTATTGGTCTACAACTCGCCGGTGCCATTCTGGCCACAGTAGTCTGGCGTCTTTTATTTCAACATTCAAGGAGCAGAGAAAACAATGTCTAATCAAAGTAGCGAAACAATGAAAACACAAGTCTTCTATGAAGCTGAGCAAATGCAGTTGGAGGAAAAACCGGTTCCGGTTCCTGCCGCAGACGATGTTCTGATCCATGTCAAATCGGTTGGAATTTGCGGATCTGATGTGGCCTACTATTTTGGTAAAAGCTCGTTAGAAACTGATGACGGCAAGGGGCCATTGGTTTTAGGACACGAGTTCACAGGAGAGGTGGTTGCCATTGGTGATCAAGCTCGAGCCCGTTTCTCGGTCGGGGATCGTGTGGTCGCTAATCCGGTTCAAGCCAACCCAAATTCAAAATGGTCGCAAAAAGGGTTGCCCAATCTGTGTGACGAAAAGCGAGTTTTGGGGGTTAGTATCGATGGTGGATTTGCTGAATACGCAGTCTCTGATAGTAACTGGACCTACAAGATTCCAGACAGTGTCACCTACGATCAGGGGGCATTGACGGAACCACTGGCTTGCGGCCTTTACGCCATCAATAACCTTAACGCGGAACCTGATCATACCGTTGCCGTTTATGGCCCGGGTCCCATTGGCCTAATGATGGTGCAGATTTTGAAAAGCCGCGGAGTCGAGCAGGTGATTCTGGTCGGAACACGCGACTATCGCCTCAAACGCGGGGCTGAACTCGGAGCTGATCATATTTTCAACGTAGCAGACAGCAGTTCCGGTCACTACACTGAAGACCTGGGACAAGCGATTCAGGATTTAAATAGTGGTGAATTAGCTGATCGCGCCATTTTAGCCACCAGTGCTTTAAGCGCCGTTGACTCCGCCTTGGAAGTGACCGGCCGCCACTCAACGATAGTGCTCTTTGGTCTACCCGGTGATGAAGATGTTATGAATGTGCCAATTTTGGATACGATCTTGATGGACAAGACCATCCGTTTTTCCTGGTTAGCTCCAAATACCTGGGAGGAAGCCATTCAACTGATCGGTGACGGAGCTGTCGATATGAATCGGATTATCAGCCATACTTACCCCTTAGACGATCTGGTAGATGGAATTACCAAGGTGCGGAACCGGGAAGACAACTGCACTAAAGGGGTTATCAAAGTCTCAGAGTAACAACTGAGCCAAATAACTAAGCCAAATCAGCAGGGGGTTGCAATGACCGAAGTAGACCAGATGGATAATAATGGCGGAACGATGGTTTCGCCAGCTTGGGCCGAATCCGCCTTTCTAAAAGCTTGTCGCTGTGAACCCACTGACTATACACCAGTCTGGCTGATGCGGCAGGCTGGTCGCTACATGAAGGAGTACCGGGACCTGCGATCGAAGGTCTCATTTTTGGATCTGTGCCAGCGTCCGGACCTGGCTACTGAAGTCATGATCACCGCCGTTGAACGGTTGGGGGTTGATGCCGCCATCATCTTCTCCGACATTCTGCTAATTCTACAACCTATGGGGATGGATCTGGAGTATGTTGCGGGAACAGGTCCGGTTCTGCATAATCCGGTACGTACTGTGGATCATGCCAAAGCTCTTATGGAGGTAGAACCAGCGGAATCGCTAAACTACGTGTTTGAGGCGGTCAAGGCGACGCGAGCCGCCTTGCCGCCCCACCTACCGCTGATCGGTTTTGCTGGCGCCCCTTTTACAGTGGCATCTTATATGATCGAGGGTGGCGGTTCTAAAAACTATCGGTACACTAAACAGTTTATGTATTGCTATTCCTCAGCTTGGCACGATTTAATGGCTTTGATCACACGTGCTACAGTAAAGTACCTGAACGGTCAAGCTACAGCGGGGGCACAAGCCTTACAGCTTTTTGACAGTTGGATCGGTTGCCTCTCACCTGCTGATTACCAAACCTTTGTCTTTCCCCATATGCAACATCTGTTCGCTAGCTTGTCGGCGGATGTCCCTGTGATTCATTTCGGCACCGGAAATGCGACGCTGCTGAAGCAACAACGAGAAGCCGGAGGTGACGTCATCGGTCTTGATTTTCGCGTCGACCTGTCCAGCACCTGGGATCAGTTGGGAGAAACCGCTGTTCAGGGAAACCTGGATCCCTGCGTTTTGTTCGCTGACCCCGAAGTAATTCAGCAAAAATCAAAACTGATACTGGATCAGGTCAGAGGTCGAAATGGGCATATCTTTAACCTGGGGCACGGCGTTTTACCCGAGACACCGGTTGATCATGTCATTGAGTTAGTCGATTACGTCCACAACCAGAGCACTAAAAATTGAACGTAAAATGAAATCTCATCCCCAGCCGCCCTCACCAAAGCAGGACACGAGGGACATTGATAGCATCTTGCTGATTGGATTTGGAGGGCCGACGCCCGGATGTTGTCAGCGTTTTAACCCCTGTTTGGCCGAGGAGCAGACGGCACGAGAAGCCTATTGCTTTGTGTCAGAGATTTTAGCCCAACGAATGCGAGAGCGGAAGCCTATTCTTGACTCAGATAGGGGAAAGGAGACCTTTCTCTCGGCCCAGGTACCCATCAGGCCGGATCAGGCACGGATCAATGAAGTGGTCGCCCACTACGTTGAACTAGGTGGGTTTTCACCTTTCAATGACCTGACCTTTGAGCAGGCTTCTGCTCTTGAGGCTGAAGTTGGACTGCCTGTATATGTCGGGATGAGAAACTGGAACCCGTTTCTGACGCAGACGTTAAGTCAGATGATCGACAATGGTCATAAACGGGTCTTAGGCATTATATTATCACCTTTCCAAACCTTTGCCAGTTGGGAAGAGTATCAGCAAAATGTCACCGATGCTTTAGATCAGTTAGCGACAGGTGAATCATCTCAGCACGCGAATTCCCCCCGGGCAGAATCGAAGGCAAACCTTCGCCCAACGGATGTATCTGCTCGTACAACCGGTTCCCGATTTGATCGAGAATCCACTCTTGATGCAATGATGGAGGTAGCATATCTATCACCTTGGTGGTCAGAAGACGGTTTTGCCCAAGCTGTGGTGGAAGAGGTCCGTCAATCTTGCCTCGACTGGGATCGGGATCGATTTCAGCCAGCCCATCTAATCTTTACCGCTCATGGGATTCCGGTATCGGCAGCCAGTAGATCTCCCTATACCCGGCAATTCTCACAAGTGGCAACCATTATCGCTGAAAAACTGGGCAAAGACTTTCAAATCGCTTACCAAAGTACCCCCGATAATTCGCTTATTCCGTGGACTGAACCGGAGATCACCACCGTTATCAATTCCCTTAATGCTGATGTTTCGAGCGACGTGATCGTTGTGCCAATCGGTTTCATTTGTGACCATGTAGAGGTTTTATACGACCTCGATCAAGAAGCTAGAACTGTTGCTGAAGCAAAAGGGCTACAGATGGTGCGTGTACCGACGGTTGGCAGTTCACCAACCTTTATTCAGATGCTGTCCCGGCGAATTCGCACCTTTGTCTCAACCCTTTAGCTTAATGTTAACTAGATGCACAGGGTGCCCACAGATCTGACATGGTAGCATCAAGAATTAAGAATCAGGAATTGAGTTTTCATCATTTACTATTCACTGTTCCAGAGATGGTCAGCCTACGGCAGATCTGTTTTCTTCTCCTGCTCGTTTTTGGAAGTGCTTTTACCACCGGATGTCTGGAGGATGGGCTACCTAGATCATTAAAGAGAGCAGAAGCGCTGACCCACAAAGGTGAGTTCGAGGCGGCAATTCAAATCCTAAAGCAATTTGTTAAGGATAATCCGTTTAATCCGGCTGGTCACTTGAAGTTAGGTGAAGCTTATGAATTGACCGACCAGACGCGCAAGTCGATCGCTGAGTTTCGGGAAGCCATCAGCCTTTTAGCCTCCCGGCCTAAAGAGCAAGTTGAGGCTCGAATCAACATCGTACGGGCCTACTTGAAGGTCGGTGATCGTAAGCGAGCCCATTTACAACTGCGCGCTATTTTGCGGTCAAATCCGTCGGAATCGGTACTGCTCCAAGTTGCAGGCTATGTCACTAATACCTATCAAACGATCCAACTAACTCGAGGCAAGTCAGACAACTACTCGCCAGCCTTCTCCCCGGATGGTCGTCAGATTGCCTTTTCTTCGTACCGTTTGGACAATGGTGAAATCTACCTGATGGACTTAACGGGTCGCATCCGACAACGGGTAACATTCAGCACCGATTTTAACGAAACCACGCCCGTTTTTCTCCGTGATCCAAACTATTTGCTCTATTGCCGGCAACCGAGAACATCCCGCCAGATTACGGTTACCCTGCAAGGGAGCGGCTCAACCCGTTTTTTCGCTGGCATTTATGTTTCGCATATCTACAACAAGACCGTGCAGGAACTTTTGCCCATCAAGCTGGGTGTTCGTGCGCCGAGCGCGTCACTTTCAGGTGACCAGGTGCTATACGAGTCTAATTTAGATGGTAACCTAGAGATCTATAGAATAGATCTGCGCAACCAGAACCTAGGGCAAATCGGCCAGGTCGAATCTGAGCGCCTAACCCACAGCGAGAAATCAGACGATGGGACACCACGCTATTTCCCGGCAGAAGAACGGATTATTTTCGTCGCTGCTCGCGATAATGTTCACCAACTCTATAGCCTAGATCTCGGAAAAAAAGGTCCGTCCATGGAAAAACAGATCTTGAAAAGCAATTATGATTGCTATAATCCTGTCATTTCGCCAGACGGACGACAGATCGCTTTCGTGGCGGCGCGGGACGGAGATATAGAGATCTACATGATGAATGCAGATGGCACCGATGTTCGTCAGATTACCAACGGCATCGGTATCTCAATCCACCCTACCTTTTCCCCCGATGGAAGCAAACTGGCTTTCGTTTCTGACCGCACCGATTCCTTTCACATCTACCTGATGGATCTTAACCAGCCCAAGACCGCTACGGTGCTGGCGCAATACCTTCGTAACCTTTAAGCCAGAGACCAGAAAACGCATTCAGATCACCGTTTTCGATGTTTCATCTGATCCAGGGCGATTCGAGCGACTCGTTGTGTCTCTTTATTCCCCTTCTCCAATGCTTCCGTCAATAGAGGGACAGCGGGTTGACCAATGTCTAGCAACGCACGAACCGATACGCGACGCACATTCCACTCTGGGTCGTCGAAGTTGTTGATCAAGGGAGGCATAATCTTTTCAATCGGTTGACCAATTTCGCCTAAAGCATAAGTTGCTTGGATTCGAACAGTTGTACTGGTGTGTTCCAAAGCTTGAATCAGAGAGTTAACGACTGGTTCACCCAGAGAGATTAGGGCTGAAGCAGCTGTTTGGCTAACATGTTGGTCGCCATCGCCAAGTGAACCGATTAAAGCATGTGCCACTAAGTCTAAAGGCTGACCAATTTCACTCAACAGCCAAATAGCACTGGCACGAGTATATTCATCTTCTTCCTCGTTTAAGACCTCAATTAAAATCGGAATCGCCTCGGCACCGATTTGTCGAATCCTGTTGGTGGCTTCAGCACGTACACTCGCCTCCGTTGCCCCTAACTGAGCGATCTGACGATAGACCTGCTCTTCTCCGTTCATACATCCGACAAAGCCGTAGATGGTAATACAAAAAAGAATCAGGCCAATCAAGATAGAGTTAAAACTTTGGGTAAAGTCGTAAAAGAGTTACTAAACATGACACCTTTCAAGTAGTTTAAGAATGAGTTTTTTCTGTCATTGAATGCTATCATTTCTATGATTGCATCTCCAAACATATTCCGCCAAATACAAAGGCGATCTTTCCTTTCTGAAACCGCCTTTAGCCGCTAGTCTTCTTTGAAGGTAACTCCAGAATCCTTCCCGACCATTGATATGGTTTCCTTGGCCATGGCTGGACTCACCTGGGTTAGGTTTTACCCAGCCATGAACATCGCCATTAGCCGCAACTCCGGTCTAGCTTTTCCAAGTCTCAGAACAGATAGGACTTCCCAACTCGACCCGTTGGGAGATCGGAGGTAGTAACGTCCTTGCTTCGACATCAGAAACCACTTGTGCCCAAACCTTTCCACCTCGGTCTAAGATGCCAAAAACAGGACTTTTGGAACGTCCTCTTCCACGTTTTCCACCAGCGGCTTTGGCCCGGTGTCTTTTGTTGTTCCATTGTGCCCCAATAAGTAGGTTTCATCCACTTCTACGGTACCTGAAAAACCAAGGCCAAATATTGGACCATTCTTTGCGGGTAAAATGCAGGGCTAATTTACCAGGTTTCCATTCGTAACGACAACGTTTCTTTTCTCTTCGGACAGAGTCAAGCTTTTGACAACCGCAACCGAAACACTTTAATTGCTTTTTCAGATGTGTCATTTGCCAAAATTGGTGGCTAAACTGCGACTTTCCCAAATTTATTTTCGTCTGGGCTGGGACTGGATCGAGCGCTGTTGCACTCTCAATCGGCCCATTCCGCTCCGTTTCAAACCTCATTTTTCCAACTGATGTGTGACTAGAAAAGGGATTTCAAATTGTTGATAGAGACGTTGAAGCCGTCGGGAGTTGGACTGCTGTTTTAGCGGTTCCATTCAAGGCGTTAGCCAGCTGGACTAAATTAACCGTTGTTAACTTGGCCAAAGCTAAAATAAAAGCCACTAGAAACTTAATCCGGGCTTGGTTCCAATTCAATTGGTGTTGCAATAATTTTTGTCGGGAGTTATTCTCCATTTTAGGCTTCCAATTAATTGATGTGTGACCTTATAATATAACTCATCTAAGAATGTTTCTACACTTTTCGTCGTGTAGTGAACAGCAGGATAGGATCTGAATGTCGAAAAAAATAGCGATTGTAACTGGGGCCTCTCGTGGCGTTGGTCGGGAAACGGCACTTACTTTAGCGCGTGCTGGTCTGATCCTCTTTTTAGCGGCCCGAACGAAAATAGATCTGGACGACGCTGTGGCTGAGATCAAGGCGGCAGGGGGACAAGCTACCTCTATTCCAACCGATGTAACACAAACCGATTCAGTTCAGAACTTGGTAGATCTGGTGACACAACAGGCCGGAAGAATTGACCTGCTGGTCAACAACGCGGGAGTGGGCGTTTTCCAACCGCTGGCCGAATCAGTCCCCGACGATTGGCTTCAGGTTATTCACTCTAATTTGACCAGCACTTATCTCTGTTCGAGGGCCGTTTTGCCAGCCATGCTGTCTCAAAAATCGGGGCAGATTATCAATATGCTGTCGATTGCGGCTAAAGTCGCTTTCCCGGCTGCCAGCGCCTATTGCGCGGCTAAAGCGGGGGCGCTGGCCTTGACAAAAGTGCTGAGAGAAGAAGTGCGAGCAGAAGGGATACGGGTAACAGCCGTTTTGCCCGGTTCGATCGACTCGACCTTTTGGCATGGGGTGGAACAACACCCAGATTTAAACCTGATGTTAAAACCCAATCATATTGCCGAGACAATTTTACGACTGGTTCAAGCACCGGTTGAGATGACAGTTGAAGAGGTCACGGTTACGCCACCACTCGGTATTCTGTAGCCTCAAATCGAATTAGGCCCTGAATTTATTCAGGGAAACGAAGATGCGAAAACCAAATATTATTTTTCTATTTACCGACGATCAGCGCTTCGACACCATCGGCGGGTTGAATAACCCGGCTATTAAGACACCAAACCTGGACCGGTTAGTGGCTGAAGGAACCACATTTACTAACGCCTACATTATGGGAGGATCCTCTGGCGCTGTCTGCATGCCTAGTCGGGGAATGTTGCATACAGGACGTTCCCTGTACCATATCCAAGGAAGAGGCGAGTCAGTTGATCCAAACCACGCTATGCTGGGCGAAACGCTACAGCAGGCGGGTTATACCAGTTTCGGCACTGGGAAATGGCATAATGGTCCGTCGGCTTTTGCGCGTAGTTTTAATGCTGGGGCCGAGATTTTCTTTGGTGGGATGGACGACCACTGGAATGTGCCCACCTGTGATTACGATCCGACCGGTGAGTATCGACCCACCCCGAAGATCGACAATCCACACGTCGATAATACTGTTACCTGGCGCAGGTGTGACCACATTGCTACCGGTAAACATTCAACCGATCTATTTGTAGATGCCACCATAAACTTCATTGAACAACAACCCACCGAAGACCCGTTCTTGGCCTATGTCTCTTTTATGGCACCACACGATCCTCGTAGTATGCCAGAAGAGTTTTTGCAACTCTACGATCCAGATCAAATCGATCTACCGATCAATTTCATGCCCCAACATCCGTTTGATAACGGTTGGATGACGGGGCGGGACGAAAAACTGGCTGGATTTCCACGCACCAAGTCTGAAGTCCGCCGACATATCGCCGAGTATTATGCCATTATCAGCCACCTGGATGCAGCCATTGGACGATTGAGAGGCGCACTCAACACGCAGGGAATTTTGGAGGAAACGATCATCGTTTTTGCCGGTGATAACGGTCTAGCCGTCGGTCAACATGGACTGATGGGCAAACAGAATCTTTACGATCATAGTGTGCACGTTCCTCTGATTTTTTCAGGTCCAGGTATTCCCAAAGGCGAACAGCGAGATGCCTTGGTTTATCTAATCGATATCTTCCCTACCCTATGTGATCTGACCCAAACACCGATTCCAGAAACTGTAGAAGGAAATAGCCTACAACCAGTATTAGATGATTCGGAAGATAACGTCCGCACCTATCTGCACTTCGCTTTCCTAGAGGCACAGCGCGGAATTCGGGATTCGCAATACAAACTGATTGAGTATGCTGTCGGCGGTTCGCATACCCAGACACAGCTATTCGATCTCATACATGACCCAAAAGAGACGCAAAATTTGGTCGATGATCTAGCCTATGCCGAAATCCGCCAGCGATTACGGGATCAACTGAAACAGTGGCAAACAATATACGGCGATACACGAGAACACGGTCAGGCTTTTTGGTCGGCTTACACAGCCTAAACCAACTACCCTAGGATTGATGTGATGCCCACGATTTTCATGGGGATAAGGTAGTTAATTCTAGTTCTCAATTGGCACCGGTGCGGGTGGGTAATGTTCAAGTTGTGACGGTTGTAAGAGCGAACGCAATCAGGGTCAAAATACAGCCTTAAACATCTTAATAGCTGAGATCTCAGCCATTGGGTTAGAAAGTGTCAGACCAACTGAGTTGGCTACCTTTGCTTGAACCCAGAACCCCTGAATTTATTTGCGGGGAGTATGTCAGCACCCATTTCCTTAATTCTAGTTCTTTCTTGGATAAAGGTTGATTAATCCGTGAAATCTTTAGTCAAAGACGATTTGTCTGCTCAATAGTATTTTATACTGCTAATCCTTCTGTCTATCATAATGGTTGAGGGTAAGATAGCACCCTTTCCAGGGGCAGTAATGTTGAAAGAGGCTCGATTGGTGTTCGTTTCAAAGATGCTGTTGACCCATTCCGTGGAAAAGCCGTTTAGTTTCTAACAATGGTGCACTGATAAGCAGAGTTAGTTTTGCTCACTTACGTTCTATCAGTGTAATGGATCTGACAAACCAGAGATTCGCTTCCCTCAATGAAAAGTAATGAGGTAGTGGAACAACAGCTAGAGATTCTGAAATTGTTCAAGGAGATGGTTAACGCGGGAGATATTGAAATAGAGGGAAAGTTAGTCTAAGAGCCTATCCGAAAACCCCGGCAGTATGGAAAATGATATAGACACAAGCAAAATGAACCAAAGCCAGATAGTTATTAGCTTTCTTCTCCCAACGAATCAGCAATCGTCGAAAGTGATTCACCCTGCTATCTGTGCCCTCCAGCACCCAGCACCCAGCACCCAGCACCTAGCTCGATAGCCTGGAACTCGTTCCTTGGCCTTGGCCTCTTCTCCAATGGCTCTGATATGCCCAATCTACTCTCATTCCGCCAACAGTTCCCCAACTGCCGGCTAATCATAGCCTTTGTCCAGCCACATATTCGGCGGATTTACGTCCGTGACATCAGTTCTCTCAATGGCTATTGCTTTCAGTGTCGGTTCCGTCAACTTCATGTCCTGGCCATTGGCTCCATCAATCGCTACTGCCAATAGGATACCATCTCCTTCTGTCAAAACACTGCTCTTGCTACCACTCTTACCACCGTCCGTGGGATTAGGCCCGGTTTTTTCCCACCCAATGGCGCTTTGGTCATGGATCCATTCCCAAATGCGATGAAACACACCTGCTTTCGGCCGCTCCTGAAAGCGATCATCAACTGCGCTTGGCGCACCCAAGCCATGTGGAAGTGCTTTCCACTGACAACCAGTGCCTAGGATGTAGAATCTGGCATCCATTGCTTTCCGGCTGCCCATCCGTGGACGACTAGCTTTGGGTTTGGGCTTCTCTGGTGGCAGTAATGGCTCTATCTCGGCCCAAAGCGCATCTGGTATCTTGTCTGACTCATTTACATCTGTATTTACATCCTTATTTGCCATTGCTTGTCCTCTATCTCTTGGATAGCCTGCAATGGATATTATCTCACAAAATCAGGTTTTCGGATAGGCTCTAAGCCGTTTTGACCACAATTGGATGCTTTGAACCAATGAAAGCTGAAAATAGAGGGACGGGAATGGACACACTTGACGGTTGTTAGTCATCCATGCTATATTGACGATTAAATTTAGACCGTTCAAAACTCCAGAGATATCTTCCGGTCTTTTTAACGCAACTGTAGTCTACTCTAAATCAAATCATATCCATGAAAATCACAGCTATCCAAGTTTATCAGGTTGACCTACCGCTTTATGAAGGATCTTATAACTGGTCCGGCGGTAAATCGGTTCAGGTCTTTGACAGTAATATCGTAGCAGTTAAAACGGACACTGGAATGGTCGGCTACGGTGAATGTTGTCCTCTTGGCCCATTCTACTTGCCTGCTTATGCTGATGGGGTTCGGAGTGGTATTCGAGAGCTGGCCCCTCACCTAATCGGTATGGATCCGTTACGTTTAGGTCCGTTAAATCAGTTAATGGATCAAGCTATGAAAGGGCATCCTTATGTCAAGTCGCCGATCGATATCGCCTGTTGGGATATCAAAGGCCAACAGGCGCAGATACCGGTTTGCGAACTGATGGGGGGGCGTTATGAGAACGATTTTGTTCTCTATCGTGCCATTTCTCAACAGTCACCAGAAGAGATGGCGGCTAAAGTGGCAGGCTATCGAGCGGAGGGCTATCGCCGGTTTCAGTTGAAAGTTGGTGGTAACCCTGAGGTTGATATTCAGCGAATTCGGCAGGTTTCGTCTGAACTGGAGACAGGTGATAAGTTGATCGCTGATGCTAATACAGGTTGGCTAATGCACGAGGCGGCACGTGTTGTTCGTGGAGTTACTGATATCGATGTCTATATCGAGCAACCTTGTCTTAGCTACGACGAATGCGCGTCGATTCGACAGCGGACCTCACACCCTTTCGTTCTCGACGAATCTATTAATAGTATTGACGTTTTGATGAGAGGTCATGCTGAGCGGGCCATGGATGTGGTCAATATCAAAATTAGCAAATTTGGTGGGTTAACCAGAGCCGCTTTAGCGCGAGATCTGTGTTGTCACCTCGGTATGGCCATGACCATCGAAGATAGTTGGGGGGGCGATATTACTACAGCCGCTATCGCTCATTTGGCGCATAGCACACCAACTGAACTTCTATTTACCGCCACCGATTTCAATAGCTACGTGACGGTTAGTACTGCTGATGGTGCCCCGCAACGGGTCAACGGCAGGATGTCAGCCTCTTTGGAATCAGGGCTGGGTATTCGTCCCAAGATGGACGTTCTCGGATCGCCTGTGCTAGAAATTACAGAATAATCAGGAGAATTAGATGCAAGTTGATTGGCAAGGCGTTTTTCCTGCTGCTACTACTCTCTTTCATCCAGATCAATCACTGGATTTGGACAGTACCCGCCGTCATGTTGAAATGATGATTGAAGCAGGTATTCACGGTATTATTATGCTCGGCACGGTGGGAGAAAATTGCTCACTGGAATATGATGAAAAACTAGCTGTGCTGAAAGCAACGGTGGATCAGGTACAAGGGCGGATTCCAGTGCTAACTGGTGTGGCTGAGTGCACGACCGCACTCGCCTGCCGGTTCTCTGGTGATGCGGAGCAGATTGGCTGTGATGGGCTGATGTTACTACCGGCTATGATTTACAAGTCAGATCCACGTGAAACTGCGTACCATTTTCGCCAAGTGGCAGGCAATTGCGGGTTGCCGATCTTATGCTACAACAACCCCGTGGCTTACGGTGTGGATATCACGCCCGAGATGTTTGCAGAACTGGCCGACGTGCCATCCTTTGTCGCCATCAAAGAGTCTTCGGAGGATGTCCGGCGGATTACCGACCTGCGAAATCTTTGCGGTGACCGATATATCCTCTTTGCCGGAGTGGATGATTTGGCTCTGGAGGCCATATTGATGGGGGCAACGGGTTGGGTCTCAGGTCTGGTTAACGCCTTCCCACGTGAAAACTGGCTGCTGTGGGAACTGGCGCAGCGCAATTTGTTGGCAAAAGCACTCGAGATTTATCGTTGGTATATGCCTCTACTACATCTTGATACAGACATCAAACTGGTGCAATACATCAAACTGGCACAAAGCGAATGTGGACTTGGTTCAGAATTGACAAGAGCACCACGCTTACCGTTGGTTGGGGAGGAACGCGAACGGATCTTAGGGATTATTCGTCACGGTATCGCTAACCGTCCTGATGCAGAGGCCTACATCAAGACCATACAAGCATACGACCAAGCCCAGAAAAGTCATCCAGGTTTATAAAAACCTACTGCTTAGATCGTAGAGTAGTAATCCTGCTACACCTAAGACAATAAAGGAAAAGTAGAATCGGATCGAGCGACCGGAAATGGCTTGGGTTGCTATAGCACCGAATTGAGCGCAGATGGTAGAGCCA
>Ga0066832_10000375_pt1 | contig 13646 bp, 13 predicted proteins | sample ETNtaG_35_FD_66731 | JGI IMG/M metagenome (GOLD analysis project Ga0066832, IMG submission 66731) | Marine microbial and viral communities from oxygen minimum zone, Eastern Pacific Ocean - ETNP201306PF51B | ecosystem: Environmental > Aquatic > Marine > Oceanic | place: Pacific Ocean: Eastern...
TACTTAGGTAGAAATGATAGTATCTATCTAACACAAGATGGTGATTTAAAGGTTGTACTTGGAGCTGATTCTATGAATCCAAAGTCAACTTTGGATCCGTCAGTCGGTCTATTACTTGGATCTGTACAACTACCTCCATATTTAAAGAGTGTTTTTGATGCGAAGATAACTTTTGAGGATACTAGACAATATACAATGAGAGATATTGGTAAGATTGAACAAAGACTCTCTAACGTAGAAAATTATACAACACTAAGTTTACTTGAATCTAATACTGTCAATTTAAATGTTTTAGATGAGGATGGTAAAAATAGATTTAAAAATGGTTTTGTAGTAGATAATTTTAGATCTACTAGTGTTGCTGACACTGCGAATTATGATTACACAGCATCTATTGATTTGGATCAAGGTTGTGTACGACCATATCCATATGTAAATAATGTTGGATTTACTTTCAATGATACCAGTAGTACTTCGACAAGAGTTGGTGAATATATAACTATTCCATATACCGAAGTTAAATATGTATCTCAACCACATGCAAGTAGAGTAGAGAATGTAACTCCATTCCAATCTTTCTCGTACATTGGAGACATGACTTTGGCTCCCAAGAAAGATATTTGGTATGATACCGATAGAGAAGTAGTAGAAGGTCAAAGTATTGATCTAACACAGAGTATTAGTACATTATTTGATTTGGTTGTTCCTGGTGGTATTATTTGGGAGGAATGGCAAATGGGTGGTGGTGGATCTGAACGCCGCGGCGGTGGAACATGGTTTACTGATGTCAGAGATGGAACTCAATATGATGTTGGTAATCTTGATGTGGAGTTAGAGTCTGGTGATACTATTAATGATATTATAGATTTAAGATATGCAAGATCTAGAGTTGTTAATGTCTCGGTAAAAGCTTTAAAACAAAGAACAGATCATGGATTGTTTATTGGAACCACTAATGCATCTAAATTTACATATCCAAAAATACTTAGAGATCTGAAAAACGATAACTCAAATAAATTTGTAGTTGGTGAACAGGTTAGATTATATCCAGCACGTGTATATACTCAGGGTGGAGTTGATAGGTGTATTCAACCTGACGTCAATAGTAAGTTTAGATATATTGAAGCGACTGTACAAGATCCAACAAAATTCCTTACTGATCAAGAAATTGCATCTTCTGATTATGGTAGTAGTAGTAATGGATATACATCAAATACAACTATGTTGGTAATTGATGGTATTATGAATTGGGATAATACAGATAGTCAAGTAGTAGAGCTTGGAGATGATTTTATTATAGAAGGTCAAACTTCATTTGCAAGAACTAGAGCAAATGGTAAGAGAACTCAACAGTTAACCTCAACTGGAGGTGGAAATCTAGATGCATTCGTTATTATTCCACCAAATACATTTGAAACTGGAGAGTTGGAATTTAAACTATCCGATGATCCAGATAACTTCCAAGTTAAAAATAAAACAGGTTCCTATGCAACAGGAATCTATTATTCACAGGGAACACAGTTAGACGTAACATCTACAATAACTACATTAGAAGTTCCAGAACTTTCTATATTTAATGTAGAAGAATCTAATCTTAGATTTGTTCCAGATCCACCGCCGCCACCGCCACGAGCTCAACGTCGTGGCGATCCTTTAGCGCAGTCATTCTTAATTGAAGAAACTGGAGGTGTTTTTATTACATCTATAGAATTGTACTTCTTGACTAAAGATGATACATACCCAGTAACTGTAGAATTGAGAACAGTTGAAAATGGAGCTCCAACTAATACAGTTGTTCCTGGATCAGTAGTTACATTACCTGCTTCTAGTATAACAACTTCTAACGATGCATCTTCTGCTACAAAATTCAGTTTCCCAAATCCGTTATATCTTTCTGATGATATTGAATATGCTTTTACTATCAGAAGTAGTTCCACAAAATATAATTTGTGGGTATCTAGAGTTGGTGAGATAGATATTTCTTCTGGAGTTACGATTGATAGACAACCTCATGTTGGTGTTATCTTTAAATCCGCAAATTCATCAACGTGGATTTCTGATCAGTATGAAGATGTTAAATTTGAATTGAATAGAGCAAAATTCAATACTGGAACAACTTATACGGCAGTTTTAAATAACAAAATTATTCCAGCACAAAAACTACAATCAAATGCACTTTATATTGAAGAAGGAACATCTGTAGTTAGAGTCATGCAACCAAATCATGGTATGCATCAAAATGAGAATCGAGTTACTATAACTGGAGTTCAATCAGATACATCTTCTGGACTATTAGGTTCTGATATAACATCATCTACAACTACAATTAATTTGAATGATATTACCAATTCAACATTTACTCCAAATAATGTTGAAGGTTGGAGTAAAATTAATAATATTGCGGTATCTGGGACAAATCTTGGATATATTAAAATCGAAGATGAAGTAATTTCTTATACTGGACTATCTGGAAGTGCATTAACTGGTTGCCTTAGAGGTGCTTTGGGAACTACTGCGACAGTTCATATTGCTGAAACACCAGTACAATGTTTCCAATTAAATGGAATTCCATTAAATCAAATTAATAGTGATGTACAAATAACAAATGTTATTAGTTTAGATGAGTATGAATTTACTGTAAGTCATTCTGCTAACTCAACTAAGAGATGTGGTGGTAATGATATTCGTGCATCTAGAAATATTTCTTATGAATCAATTACTCCAAAAATTTTAACATTAGTTCCACAGGATACTGTATGTCAAGTTAAATTGGGTTCTATATCTGGAACTAGTATTGGAAATACCACTCAAAAATCATTCACCCAAAAAGGATATGAGTCAGTTGAAAACAATGTAGAAAATATATTATCAGATCCTAGAATTGCATTATCACCGATTAACAATACTACATATGCTTCAAGTTCTTCTGGTACGTTAAATACTCTAATTAATTTGTCAACAACAAATGATTATTTAAGTCCAGTAGTTGATTTACAAGGTTCTTCTATTATTACTATTTCAAATAGAATAAACAAAGAAACTGATTCTGAAGGTGATTTGGATCTAACTTCAGAATTACTACCAGCTGGAGGAAAACATTCCTGTTATATTACTAAACAGGTATCATTAGAAAATGAGTCAACATCTATAAAAGTTTTATTTGATGCTATTAGAACTGGAAATAATGACATAAAAGTTTTTGCAAAGGTCAAGGGTGATAGTCAACCTGGATCATTTAATAATATGAATTATATTGAAATTCCTGCAATTTCTTATCCTGCTTCAGATACAGATACTCAGTATAGAGCATTTGATTTTGAACTTAAAAATATCATTGAGTTCCAAGAGTTTAGTATTAAGATAGTAATGATAGGAAATGATCAAAGTAATGTTCCTAAAATTAAAAACCTTAGGGCGATGGCACTGGCAATCTGATGGATAAATTAAAAGTTGAAGGTCATCTAGATCTAATAAGAGATCCAAAGTCTACTGCTGTAATAAACAATAGTAGACAAGATTATGAAGAATATATGAATAATTATAGAATCCGTAAGATGAAAAATAATCGGATGGATTCTATGGAATTTGATATGAAAAACATTAAAAATGAACTAGATGAGATAAAATCTCTCCTGTTAAATTTAACTAATAGATAAATATTAAGGAGATCATATAAATAAAAACAAGTGGTAAACTCCTATGGCGGCTGTTCACAATCTTTATATTGACCAAGGTGCAGATTTTTCTGCAGATATTGGAATCTTCGATGATTTCAATACGGCTTGGGATTTGACTGGATATACCGGCGCGGCTAAAATTAAAAAATCATACTATAGTTCTACATCAACTCCATTTACAGTTTCTGTAAATGCTGCAGGAACTGTAACGTTAGCTTTAACAGCAGTTAATACATCAACTCTCGCAGAGGGAAGATATTTATATGACGTTGTGATTACATCAGCTGCTGGAAGTAAAACCAGAGTCATAGAAGGTTTAGTAACTATAAACCCAGGAGTAACAACGTAAAATGAATACTAAAGTTACAGTATCAAATCAACCCCAAGTAATTAAGGTCACATCTGGGGGAGTTAGTACTCTTTCAAATTTATCTGACGTGAATTTTAATAATGCAACCGATGGCGCTCTTTTGCAATATGATGCAGCAAGTAATACATGGATTGCTGAAAATGTGATTGAAAAATCTGGCCTTCATATAAACGGCGGCAACTTCTAATTTCCCAATAGGTATCAAAAATGGCAACTATTTTAAAGATCAAAAGATCTAGTACTAACCCAACAGCAACACCTGGTGGGCTGGGGCAAGGTGAACTTGCCTATGGTGAAGGTACTAGTACGTATACAGACGCACAGAGTGCTTCAGTAACTTCCCACGGTAAGTTATTTGTTGGTAAAGGAACTGAAACCAATGGAGTTGCAGCTGGTCTTGATATTATTGGTGGTAAATATTTTACCGACCTTTTGGATCATGGACATGGTACAATAACTGCAAACTCTGCAGCAGTTGTTGACTCTGCTAAAAAAGTTGATGAATGGAATGTAGATAATATTACTTTAAATGGAAATACTATTTCCACAACAAACAGTAATGGTGATCTTACAGTAGATACCAATGGTACTGGTGATGTAGTTATTGCTGGTGCTACTACTCTAGGAACAAACACATTTAAAATTACTGATGGTTCAACTGATAGATTTGTAGTTGATTCATTCTCTGGTGCTCTGGATATTACAACCCCAGCACTAAGCACTGCAGATACCGTATTAAACGTTGGAACTACCTGGAATAATGCTGGTGGAACATTCTATGGTATTGATCTTAATGTAATCAATACTGCTTCCGCATCTGCATCAAGACTTCTTAACCTTTCTGTAGGTGGTGCTGATAAGTTTAATGTTGATTTAAATGGTACTGTCAGTTTGACTGGCGACATTAGTTTTGCAAATGCAACTATTTTTGCTATTCAAGATGATACTGCAGATGCATTTACAATCAAAGAAGGTACTAACAAGTACGTAGATATTGATACAACAAATGGTTCTGAGTTAATTACATTTGGAACTGGTAATGTTGATATTGATAATGACCTAAACGTAGATGGTGGAGATTTAACCACTAACCAATCTACATTTAATCTACTAGAAACAAACGCTACTACCGTCAATGCATTTGGTGCTGCTACTGCAATTGACGTAGGTGCTACCACTGGTACGTTTACTCTAAACAACCCAACTTTAGTTGGTACTCAAACAACTCAGAACGTATTTAATACAGTTGCAACCACAGTTAATGCATTCGGTACTGCTTCTACATTAAACATTGGTGCAGCTGCTGGAACAACTACATTACGTTCTGGCACTTTAGTTGGTACTGAAACAACTCAGAACGTATTTAATGCAACTGCAACTACAGTTAATGCATTTAATGCAGCAACTACATTAAACTTTGGTACTTCAGCAAATACACTAAACATTGGTAATGATTCTACTGAAGTTGATTTCGGTGATCTAAGAATTCTTGGATCAACTATCTATAGTGATAACTCTAACGCTCAAACCATTACCATTGACCCATTCCCAGCAGGTGGTGATGCTGGTGGTAACGTTGTTGTTCGTGGTAACCTCCAAGTTGCTGGTACTACAACAACGGTCAACTCCACTCAGATGACCATTAATGATCCTGTCTTTACCTTGGGAGATAGTATTAGTGAGAAGACTGTTACTGCTGCTGCAAACAGTGGTCAAGCAAATGTTGTTCTTGACAGTGTAGATGGACTAAACTCGGGTGATGTTGTTTCTGGAAATGCAGCAGTTCCTAATGGAACTACTATTAGTTCTATCAACACTGGAACTAAGACTATTACTCTTAGTGCAAACCTATCCAGTGGTCTTGCAGCAAGTGCAAACGAAGATATTGTAACACTAACGTTTACACAAGGTGCTGACGATAACCAAGACCGTGGTATTGAATTTAAGTACTACAACGGTGGACTTAAGACAGGTTTCTTTGGATATGATGAGTCTGGAACTTCTGAAGGTGGATCAACAACCTATTACTTTACATATATCCCAGACGCAACAAATACCTCACAAGTATTTACTGGTACTGTTGGTAAAGCATACTTCGATACTGTAAAACTAGATATTGGTAACGATAAAGGTGTTCCATTCTTTGATCAGTATAAGAGACTAACTACAACTGCTACTCCAGGTTCTGCTGATATTACCACATCAGATAAAATTCTGACTACCGATGGTGCGACTGGTGTTCCTGTGTGGACTACTACTTTGGATGGTGGTACATATTGATAAATAATTAAAATTATGAGGTAATTATGTCTCCTGAAGAAGCGAACAATTTAATGCAAGTAATGAACAATAGAATTAATCAATTAACACAACAGAACATGATTCTTGAATCTCGTGTAATGACATTAACCGCCGCAATTGAGAGTATGAAACAAAATGAGTCTGATGACGGTGGAAATTATGATGAGAAACCACCAGTAAAGCAAAATAATGGCAAAACCAAGTAGTAGAACTGAACTAAAGGAGTATTCTCTCCGTAAATTAGGTAAACCAGTTATTGAAATAAACGTCGATGATGATCAAGTAGAAGATCTTATTGATGATACTATTCAACTTTTCAATGAAAGGGTTTATGATGGAGTCGAGCGAGTATATTTAAAATACAAAATTACTCAAGACGACCTTGATAATGGTAAGGATAGGAATACAACTACTCAAAAAACCGACACCAATGCTGGCGCAACTCCTGCTTCTAGAACTTTAGATTTTGATGAAGGTAGAGGATATTTTACTGTACCAGACCATATTATTGGTATACAAGGTGTACTACCAATGGCTAGTACCTATGTTAATAATATGTTTGGTTTTAGATACCAATTTTTCTTAAATGATTTTTATAATTTCTATGCATATGATATTCTAAATCTAGAAATGACAATGCAATATTTGTCAACGATGGAGTTTTTATTAGAAGGTCAAAAACCAATTAGATACAATAAAACACAGAATAGATTATATTTGGATGTAGATTGGAATAGAGTTGCTGTAAATGACTTTATATTGATTGATTGCTATAGAGCGCTCGATCCGACTACGTTTACTAAGATATATAATGAGAGATTTGTAAAAGAATACTTGACTTCTTTAATTAAAAAACAATGGGGTCAAAATTTAATTAAATTTTCTGGTATTAAAATGCCGGGTGGAGTTGAATTTAATGGAAGACAAATCTATGATGATGCACTTGCTGAACTAGAAAAACTGGAAAGTAAGATGATGACCACATACGAACTTCCACCTCTTGACTTCGTAGGATGATATGGCAAAAAACGTTTACTTCTCTGCTGGCACCAGATCAGAACAAAGACTTTACGAAGATTTAATTATAGAATCTTTGAAGATTTATGGTCACAACGTTTATTATTTACCAAGAGAAATTGTAAAGGAGGATGACCTTTTTACAGAAGATGTTCTTTCCAAATTTGATGAAAATTATATGATAGAGATGTATATCTCTAACTATGAAGGGTTTGAGGGAGATGGATCTTTATTGACAAAGTTTGGTGTAAGGATTGCTGATGAAGCAACATTTATAATTTCTAAACGAAGGTGGGAAGATTTAATTTCATCTTCAAATAATTTAGTATCAGCTTTCAGACCTAATGAAGGTGATGTAATTTATTTACCACTAACAGATCAATTGTTCCAAATTAAATTTGTGGAACATGAAAAACCATTCAGACAATTAGATGGAATTCAGACATATGGTTTAATTGCTGAACTGATGGAATTCTCTAATGAGAGATTAGAGACTGGTATTGCAGAGATCGATAATATCGCAAGAATTACTGGTTATACTACAACATTCAAAATTACTGATGGTATTGCAGATTACGCTGTTACCGCTGGTGGTAATGGTTATGGTTCTGGGACATCAGTCATTATAGGTGGAACTGGTTCTGGGTCATCTGCTACAGTAAGCATTACAAGTGGTGTTGTAACTTCTGTAAATGTTAAAGAACCAGGCCTAGGATACACAACAGCACCGCCGGTTACTGTAGTTGGAACTGGATCGGGTGCTGCAGTTACTTCTATAATTTCTGCGAAAGGTAATTTTAAAACTGGGGAAACTGTCAAATCACAAGCAAATACTGCGAAGGCAATCTCTGTACTAACATTAGATGCAGTTTCATCAATAAAATTATATAACAATGGTGCTAAATATACTTCAGCACCAACAGTTACTATTAGTGGTGGTGGTGGAACCGGAGCAACTGCAGTTACAACTATAAATTCTATAGGACAAGTTTCTGGTATCACAATTACAGCTAATGGTTCTGGATATACTTCAACTCCAACTGTTACTATACAAGCTTCACCAAATGAAGCGACTGCTAAAGTAGTCAGATTTGATACTACAAACAAAGAATTGGAGGTAACTGATATTGTCGGTACATTCACTGATAACGATACACTAATAGGTTTAACTAGTGGAGCTGAATGGACGATAAATACGTTTAGTACTATTGAAAATGAAAACGATCCTGAAGCAGAGAATGACTTCTTTGAATCTGAGGGTGATAATATTGTAGATTGGTCTGAAGGTAATCCTTTCGGGGAATATGGTAATCAAGGAGTCTTTTAATGTTAGGAACACATTTTTATCACGAAATTATACGTAAAACAATTGTGGGGTTTGGTACTCTGTTCAATAACATTGAACTTAGGAGAACTGATAGTTCTGGTAATGTTGTCCAGACTCAGAAAATTCCACTCTCATATGGACCAAGAGAAAAATTTCTTGCAAGAATTGAAGCTGAACCAAGCCTAGATGGTCGTTCTGAGACTCAAATTACTTTACCTAGAATTGCATTTGAAATGCAGGGTATTACATATGATCCATCCAGGAAATTGGGACCAATACAAATTTGTACTTCCCCTAAAACTGATACAACCGACGCAGTATATAAACAGTATTCTCCAGTACCATATAATTTAGATTTTGAATTAAACATTATCAGTAAAAATAATAATGATTCTGTTCAAATTTTAGAACAAATTTTGCCATATTTTCAACCTATGTTTAATATCAGTATTAAACTAGTAGAGTTGACGAAAGAAACTAAAGACATACCGATTATTTTAAATAATGTGAGTATGCAAGATGATTATGAAGGTGATTTTAGAACAAGAAGATCACTAATTCATACACTCACATTTACCGCTAAAACTTACTTATACGGTCCTGTTGCTACAACAGATATTATCAGAACTGTTAATGTTGATATTGGTGCTGCGATCAATGCTGGTGCTAGATATGTGAAATATAGTGCTACACCAAAAGCAACCGAAGATTATAATAATGATGGTACTGCAATTACTTCTATTAATATTAATAGTAATACATTTACATTAGCAAATCATGGATATATAACAAGTGACTTTGTAACATTGAAAGTTGGATCTGGTGGATCTGCAGCAGGTGGACTAGTTGATGGAAACGAATATTACATCATTAAAATTGACAATGATAACTTTAGAGTTTCTGGAACAAAATATAATGCTACCCGTGGTTATGCTTTAGATATAACTTCTACTGGGGTTGGATCCCAATCATTCTCTGTCGTCAATACACTTGATGATGCGTTTGTTGAACCAGATGATAACTTCGGATTTAATGAAACTTGGACTGATTATTGATATGTCTGATACTTTTGAAAATTTAGATAAGTCTTTTAATATTAAATCTGCGATAGAAAAATCAGAAGAGATTGTTGTTGATATCAAAAAAACAAAAACCGATAAGGATATCGATAGTGATTATGAGTATACTAGAGGACATCTTTATAACCTCATAGAGAAGGGTCAAGAAGCTATTAATGGTATTTTAGACGTAGCACAGAATTCGGATCATCCTAGAGCGTATGAGGTAGCAGGCAACCTCATTAAAAATGTCGCTGATATATCCGATAAACTAGTAGATTTGCAGAAGAAAATGAAAGACCTGGATGAACAAAAGAAAGGTCCAACAACTGTGACAAACAACGCAATGTTCGTAGGTAGTACAGCAGATCTACAAAAGATGATCAAACAGATGGGAAATGATAAATAGTTAATACCTAAATCACTAACTTGCATTCTCTTCAACAGCAGGGAGGTTTAGGAGAAGTATTTTAAAACGTAAATGGATAAGATCCAATCAGAACTTAAAGAGGTTCAAAAGAAACTAGATGATATTGAAAAGAAACATGAGATGATGAAAAAGTTATATGAGATGGAAAGGGATAAACAGATAAAGATAGGTAAAAGGCCTGCAACGTATGAAATGATGTAAACTAAATAATTAAAGTTAGAATAATTTGATGTGACTGATAGCGTATATCTTGGTAATCCCAATTTAAAGAAAGCAAATATTTCTATAGAATTTACTCCCGACCAAGTTCAGGAGTTTATTAAGTGTAAGGGAGATCCTGTATATTTTGCTAGAAATTATATTAAAATTGTTTCATTGGATGAAGGTCTAGTACCTTTTGATCTGTATGATTTCCAAGAGGAAATGGTACGTTGTTTTCATAAGAATAGGTTTAATATTGCGAAACTACCTCGACAAACTGGTAAGTCTACTACTGTTATTTCTTACTTGCTTCATTATATCATATTTAATGACAATGTAAATATCGGTATTCTTGCTAACAAAGCAACAACGTCAAGAGAACTATTATCTCGTTTGCAGTTAGCATATGAAAATTTACCGCGATGGATGCAACATGGCATCCTTGCATGGAACAAAGGTAATGTAGAATTAGAGAACGGATCTAAGATCCTTGCAGCATCAACTTCTAGTTCTGCTGTCCGAGGTATGTCATTTAACATCATCTTTCTAGATGAATTTGCATTCGTTCCAAATCATATTGCAGAACAGTTTTTCTCGTCTGTATATCCTACGATTTCTTCTGGTAAGTCTACTAAGGTTATTATCATCTCCACCCCTAACGGGATGAACATGTTCTACAAACTCTGGCATGACGCTGAGAGGGGTAAGAACGAATATACGACTACAGAAGTACATTGGTCTCAAGTACCTGGTAGAGACGCTTCCTGGAAGGAGCAGACGATTGCTAATACTTCCCAACGACAGTTCACTCAAGAATTTGAGTGTGAGTTCTTAGGATCTGTTGATACTCTTATCGCTCCATCTAAACTCAGAACAATGGTCTATGAGGATCCATTGGAACGAAAAAATGGTTTGGATGTATATCAATTACCAATAACAGATCATGAGTATGTAATGACGGTTGATGTATCTAGAGGTGTTAGTAATGACTACTCAGCATTTGTAGTAGTGGATATTACAACTATTCCATATAAGGTAGTTGCAAAATATAAAAACAACAATATTAAACCATTGTTATTTCCCAATATTATACATCCAGTGGCGATAAGTTATAACCACGCATTTGTTTTATGTGAAGTAAATGACATTGGTGGTCAAGTTGCAGACATTATGCAATTCGATCTTGAATATGACAATCTTCTAATGTGTGCGATGAGAGGACGTGCTGGCCAAATTGTAGGTCAAGGATTCTCTCATAAGTCGCAGTTAGGTATTAAGATGACATCTACTGTCAAAAAGACTGGATGTTCAAACCTTAAAGCACTTATTGAAGATGATAAATTATTAATCAGTGATTATGAAATTATTGCTGAGATGACAACTTTTATTCAGAAGAAACAATCATTTGAAGCAGAAGAAGGATGTAATGATGATCTTGCTATGTGTCTGGTTATTTTTGCGTGGTTATCTGTACAAGACTATTTTAGAGAACTTACTTCCGATGATATTAGAAAAAGAATTTTTGAAGATCAACGAGAATCTATCGAAGAAGATATGGCACCATTTGGATTTATATTAGATGGTACTGAGGAAGATAGTTTCGTAGATGATCAAGGTGACACATGGAATAAAGCAGATGAGTATGGAGATATGACTTATATGTGGGAGTATAAGTAATGACAGCGCATTATGATATTGAATTTATAACTGATCTCGTAGAAAGGGGTTTTGATTATGATAGTAATAGTGATAGTTATATTCGTAAATGGGTTACTGAATATGGCCATGAATCTATATTAGAGATTTATAAGAAGATGTGGGATACTAACCAATGGAAACAGTCAATGGTAGGTTATGGAAATGTTGTATTTTATGAAGAAATAGTGGAATGAATATGGATTTAGATGAAGAAATTTCTTTAGAACATTTATTATTTCAACAAAGAAGATGTAGAACCTGTAATGAAGTAAAAGATCTTATGGATGGGTTTTATCTTACAAGAAAAGATAGAGGTGATATACCATCATCGTATTCATACGAATGTAAAGAGTGTACGAAGAAAAGAATAATTAGAAATAGAAAACTAGATACTGGAAATTGGAACTATCCAAATTGGTAAGTGTTCATGTATTGGTTCCCCACTAAAAAGTCGATATAAATAAATAGTTTTGAGAAAAAAATCTCATAGAGGTATACAAAATGGCATTAGCTTCACCAGGAGTACTTGTTAAAGAAGTTGATTTTACAGCCACTGTTCAGGTAGCTGATCAGAATATTGGTGTTATTGCTATCGACGCAGAACGTGGTCCTACCGATCAGGTAACTTACGTTTCTAGTGAAAGACAACTCGTAGAAACATTTGGAAATCCCAATAATGATAATTACGAGTCATGGTTTGCAGCTGCAACCCTAATTCAATATGGTGCTGTCGCTGCAATAATCAGACCAACTGGCGCTACAGATCTTGGACTTAAGAATTCCAATATCAAACAAGCTGCAACCCCAACTTCATCGACAAGTCTGGTAATTAAAAACAAAGATGACTTTGAGTCAACAGTAACCAAGGATTATACTTGGGCTGCAAGAACAGCTGGAAAATTTAATAACAATGTTTCAGTTATTGTAGTTGATCATGGTGCAGATCAAAGAGTTACAGTAAGCGAAGGTGCTGGACAAGTACTCGCTTTTGATGGTACAACAAACGGTGGTGCTACCGCATCAAGAACCGTTGGTACTTATGCAATTACTGCCACTGGTGGTGGCGCCGGAACGGGTGCTAAATTCTCGGTTGTAATCGCTGCAAATGGTTCTGCTACAATCACACTAACAGACGGTGGTTCTGGATATGCAGACGACGCTGTACTAACTCTACCAAGAGCTGGTGCTTACTTAGGTGCTACAGACATCACTGTTGTTGTAAATGGTGTTGGTTCCGCACTTCCTGTCGCTGGAACATATGTTAAGTGGACTGGCGGAGAAGGTAATGTCTTTAAGATAGTTGGTACTAATCAACTAGAAATTACTTTGTGGGATGGTACAAAGAGACTGACTGGAAATGAAGTTCTCAAGGATGCAAGTGATGTAACCATCAAGACGGTAACTGCAATTGCAAGTAACGATGTTTATGGTGAACTAGAGTTTGCTGCAAACAGAAAGTGGTCTTCTCTTGCACCACAACCCGGAACTTCTGTTTCAGCAGAATCTGTTGGTGGTAAGTTTGATGAAATGCACATTGCAATTCTAGACGTTGGTGGTACGGTATCTG
>Ga0066832_10000376_pt1 | contig 13623 bp, 8 predicted proteins | sample ETNtaG_35_FD_66731 | JGI IMG/M metagenome (GOLD analysis project Ga0066832, IMG submission 66731) | Marine microbial and viral communities from oxygen minimum zone, Eastern Pacific Ocean - ETNP201306PF51B | ecosystem: Environmental > Aquatic > Marine > Oceanic | place: Pacific Ocean: Eastern...
GCAGGAGCATGCCGGCCAGAATGGCAATGATTGCTATAACGACCAACAGCTCAATGAGCGTGAAGGCCCCGACTTTGATTTTATGAAAACGCTTCATGATGCAATTCTCGTTTTTTAGTTAACAGTTAACACTTACTTCACCGTACGGGTAAAAGGAAGACGGAGTTTCGTGTCCAATTGAACCTTTGTCAACGCCAAACTTAAAAAAAAATTAGCATGCAAAATGCCATCGTTACTGGGTCGAAATAGGATTCAATTCGGAGTGCGAAACAGGATTAAAGAGCGTGATTTTCACTCAATTTGCGTGAGCCCCACACAATCAGAGGCTTTCTGGCTGTTAAGCTGTGCCGAGTGGTTTTCTGTTCTTGTTATTTAGTGTTCACTCGCATGCTGATGTGGTTTGTCCGTGGATTTTGGAATGTTAGCGTTGTGGGGGCTTCCGCTGCGCGATACAAGCGTGCCGGTGGCAATGAATTTGCTGGAGGCGCGCCGGAGGTTCGCCCCACCCGGGCGCCGTAGCATCACTTGATGAATCTTGAAAATCGACTTCTGCGCCTGTTGGGGCGCAAACATTACGTCCCGGTCGGGGCGGACGACATCACCAAAAAACTCGGGCTTGGCGAGGCGCAGGCCAAGGAGGTGCGGCGCGAGCTGCGCGGCCTCGTGCGATCGGGCCGGGTGGTGCGGTTGCCCGACAAACGGTTCGCTCTGCCCGCCGACGAGGACCTGGTCGCCGGGCGCATCCTCATGAACCGCCGTGGCGGCGGGCGCGTCGTCACCACCGACGCGTCGCAGCCGGCGATCGACATTTCCCCCAACGCCGCCGGCACGGCGATGCATAACGACCGCGTGCTGGTGCTGGTGGACTCGGCGGCACCACCCGGGCGCCGCCGCGGCCAGCGTCCGCCGGCAGGGCCAGGCGGCAAGGTGGTCGAGGTGCTCGAGCGCGCCCGCACGCAGGTGGTCGGCACGCTGGAGAAGTCGCGGCAGCTCTGGTACGTCGTGCCGAGCGACCCGCGGATCACGCACGACATTTATCTGCCCAAGCTTGGCCAAGCGACCAAGGCCAGGGCCAGGCGCGGCGACCGGGTGGTGGTGGAGATCACCGAGTGGCCGTCGCGCCACAACGCGCCAGAGGGCAAACTGGTGGAGGTGATCGGCAGCCCGGGCGCGCCGGGTGTCGATGTCGAGTCGGTCATCCGTCAGTACGAGCTGCCGACGCGTTTCCCGGCAAAGGTGCAGGCCGAGGCCAAGCGCTTGGGCGCGAAAGTGACGGCGGCCGACCGCAGGGGCCGGCGGGATTGCCGCAAGCATCGCGTCGTGACGATCGACCCGGTGGACGCGCGGGACTTTGACGACGCCATATCGCTGGAGCGCATCGAGGGGCGGCGCTGGCGGCTGTGGGTGCACATCGCCGACGTGTCGCACTATGTCACGCCCGGGAGCGCGCTCGACAGGGAGGCTCGGCGGCGTGGCAACTCGACTTACCTTATCGATCGCGTGATCCCGATGCTGCCGGAGGCGCTGAGCAACGAGCTGTGCTCGCTCAAGCCGGGGGTGGACCGGCTGGCGCGCAGCGTGGAGTTTGTGCTGACGGAGAGCGGCCGGGTCGAGCAGGTGAAGTTTCACTCGACGGTCATCTGCTCGAAACGACGCTACGCCTACGAGGAGGCGATGGCGGTTCTCGAGCGTAAGCCGTCAGACGACATTGAGCGGATGCTGCACGACGCCCACCGACTCGCGCAAAAGCTGCGGCAGGCGCGGTTCCGCGCCGGTGCGCTGGATCTGGACATGCCGGAGCACAAGGTGATGCTCGACGCCAAGGGCCGCGTGAGCGAGGTGCGCCGGGTGGAGAACGACGTGTCGCACCAGTTGATCGAGGAATTCATGCTGCTGGCCAACGAGGCGGTCGCCCGGGAAATAAAGCGCCGCCGCGCCGGGGCGATCCACCGCGTCCACGAGAAGCCGGATTTCGAGAAACTCGACAACCTCCGGGCGCAGGCAGCGTTGATGGGGCTGCGCGCCGGCAACCTGACGGACCAGAAACAAGCCGGCAAATTCCTTGCCAGCCTCAAGGGCCACCCGCTCGCGGACGTCTTCCGGATCGGCTACCTGCGCTGCATGAAACGGGCCTGCTACTCGACGGAGCCGATTGGGCATTACGGCCTGGCCAAGGAGGACTACGTGCACTTTACGTCGCCGATCCGTCGCTACGCCGACCTGATCGTGCATCGTGTCGTGTACCAAAGGGCCAGGCTCGATGCCACGGCTCTGGCCACGGCGGCCGATCATATTTCACTCACCGAGCGCAATTCCGGCGACGCTGAACTGGACAGCAAACTCATCAAGTTGCTGGGCTATCTGCAGCGGCAGCTCGACCGCCGCAAGCCGGAGACCTACACGGCCATGGTCACCGAGGTTCGCAGCATGGGCGCGATGGTGGACATCACCGAGTTGGGGCTCAAGGGGCTGGTCAAGCGCCTTAGCCTGAGCGACGACCATTACCGGTTTGTGCCGGAGCGCGGCCGCCTCGTCGGCCGCCAGCGCGGCAACGAGATCGCGCCGGGCGATCAACTCAAGGTTCAGGTCGAGGGCATCGATCTGCACAAAAAACAGGCCGACTTTTGCGTCGTCAAAACCAGGCCGCCTAGGGACAAAAAAAAGTCGAAGTCGGCCCAAAAAACAAGGCCGGAAAAATCTCCCAAGCGCAAAGGCAAACAAAGGCAACCCAAAGCCAGGCGCAGACGAAAATGAAACACAGATTGAAGCATGGGGTTGCGCTGCTCGTGGCCGGTTTGGCCGTGGGCGGTCTTGTGAGTCGCGACGATCGGGAGGCAACCCTTATCGTGACACCGTCGAGCCAGGCGCTCGGCCAACCGCTCGTGAAAGCCGTCGAGCACTTGGCCAAGCGGAAACCGCGCTCGGCGACGCCTGGCCAGGCAGAGCCTATGCCGCTGGCCGCGGCGCTCGACCGCGGCCAGCCACTGCGGCTGAAACTGCCGGGGCGCGAGCCGCTCGACTTCTCGTTCCGCGATTTTCCGCTGCTCGCCGACGGCTACCGGACGACGCTTGGCCAAGCGGACCGTCTCGACGCCAATCCGCGAATTTACGAGGGCCGCGCCATCGGCGACGACGGCCAGGCGCACGCGGCGACGCTGGTCCTGGCCAACCGTTGTGTCGCCGGTGTGGTGCGCCTGGCTGATGGCGGCCAAGTGCAGTTGCGCAGCGCTGACGGTGGACAGTTCAAGGCCCTGGCCGACCGGCTGTCGGAGCTGACGTGCGTGCGCGATCCGCGCATCGGCACGTACCGGACGATTTCGCTCGACGACGGCCTGGCCAAGCCGGACTGGAACCAGGCCGGGCCGGCCAAGCTCGAGCCGTCGCCGGAGTTCCCGATGATGGCCAGCTCGGGGCTCGACCCGGTGACCGGCGCGCCGACGCTGGTGCTCGGCGGCCCGGCCAACCCACCGCGCTACGAGGCGTCGCTCAAGGTGGCCACGGTGATCGTCGCGCTCGACAAGTCGGCCACCGGCTTGAACTCGAGGAACCACCTCACGGAAGTCACCAGCCAGTACCTCGCGCTGATGGCCAATGTCGCGGCGATTTACGAGAACCAGCTGGGCATCCGTCTGCTGGTGCAGGAACTGATCCTCACGCCGGACTCGGACGACTACGACGACATCCCGTTCGATGACAACGGCAGGACGCTGGACGAGTTCGCGGACTGGACGCAGCGGTGGCGTCCCGAGGCCACCAACGGGCAGACATTGGCGATTCGTTTCGGGGATGGCTTAAGTGGCGGCACGATAGGCATCGCCTATCAAGACGCGCTGCACACCTGGAACGGAGTGGGGGTGTTGCAGACTGGTTTTGGCTGGGCGCTGACCTGCCACGAGATGGCGCATGTGTTCGGCTCGTCACACTCGCTCGGCGGCATCATGAACGCACAGTACACCAACGAGGAGCGTTCATTTTTCAGGGATATCGAGGGACAAGAGTTCACAGCGGCGTTGGAGATTTATGCTCAATCCAGGGGGCGACTCGCTGGGCCGGCGACGATGCGCAACCCGGACGAGATGCCGTTCGCCGTGGACGACGTCGCCTGGGCCTCGCCGGGCGAGCAGATCCGCTACGATGTGTTGGCCAATGACCTGAAGCAGGTTTATCGTGGGCAGGAAAACGGCCTGACGCTGACGGAGGTCGGGCAGGTTATGCCGCGATACGCGGGGGCGGCCGCCATTGAGGCTGGCGAGTTGGTGTTCACGCCATCGAGCGACTTCGAGGGAACGGCTTGGTTCAGCTATTCGGTGCGTGGCGACGTCGGCCGTGGCTGGCTGCACAAGGGTGATGTGGCCGTGGTCGTTGGCGACCCCGAGGGCAACGTTTTCGAGATGGATGTTGTGGTCGGCCAAGCGCGAACCCTCAAGCTGCCCGGCAACGGCACCATTGCTCAGGTGCGTTCTCCCAAGCAGGCGACCCTGCACGAGATGATCAGCAATTCTTCGGTGTATATCTTGCGAGTGAGTGCTGAAGCCAATGGCAGCGAGAGCATCCAGTATCGAGCCGGAGGAAAGTGGCAGACCCTCAGGTTTAATTACATCAGCCAGCTGCCGGTTGTCGAGCCGGATGTGCTTTATCTCTCTGCCGGTGAGTCGGTGAGTTTCAACCCGTTGAGCAACGACCATGCGGTGGGGTTGCACGGGACGTTCAAGACCGAACCGGTTATTGCCGTCGGCACCACCGGCGAGGGGCGTGACGGACAGGACTATTTTCCCGGCGGCTTCCGTCTTTTTAGCGCTCGCTCGAAAGCCAGCCAGTTGGGCAGCCTGACCGTGCATCGCTCGCCCGTGATGCGCGACGGCCGGCGCCGCAACGACCCGAACGGCCTGCTGACTTTCAAGGCGAAGAACTCTGCCAGCGGCACCGGGGTGATCGAGTATACGATCGAGGACGCACTTGGACAACGGGCCAACGGCACGGTGCAGGTCATCGTGGACGGGGTCAGCGACACGCTCCTGAGCTCGACTGATGACGCACGCGGCTGGGTGCCGACCAGTGACCGCCACGACAGCTCGTGGACTGGATTGGAGTTCAACGACAAAACCTGGAAACGCGGCCGTCAGGGAGCCGGCTACGAGCGCGGCAGCGGCTATCAGTCCCTCATCAGTTCCGCGCTGAACTTCCGCGCGCAACTCTACAACAAAACCGAGTCGCTTTACCTGCGATACGCCTTCGACATCGACAATCCGGCGACGATTGGGCAACTCGGGCTGCGGATGAAATACGACGACGGTTTCGTCGCCTACCTCAACGGTAAACGGGTGGCGTCCGCCAACGCACCGCCAAATCCGCGATGGAATTCCGGCGCAACCACGATACACGACGACTCACTGACAGTGCAGTTCGAGCCGTTCGATATTACCGCGCACACGGAGCGGTTGCGCGCCGGGAAAAATGTTCTCGCCATTCATGGTTTAAACAGCGGTCTGACCAGTTCCGACATGCTGATTGTTGCCGAGATCGTCGCCACGGATCGCGGCAAATCGCGCCTGCCGGAGGTCATCTGCGAACCGCCTGTCGAGCGAACGCAGGAGTCGGTTACGCTCGCGGGCCGCCTGACTATGGTGCCGGACACCACAAAGGTGTTTTTCGTCTGGGGCAAAAGTGACGGCGGTCCGGACGCCGCCAAGTGGGATCACTCCCTTGAGGTTACACCCGATGCCGCCGGCCGACTCCGCCACCGGGTTGACGGCTTGGGCGCGGGGTTGATCCTGTACTACCGGCTGCATTCGCAAAACAAACTCGGCACCGCCTGGTCGGTGGACACACAAAAGACATCGACCCTGGCCGAGGGCCTGATGGTGGCGCGGGCGGATGAGTTTGTCGTTGAGCCGGGCGAAACCCTGCGCTTGGCCAAGCGCGAGGAGGGCGTGCTGGCCAACGACGCCGGTGTGTCGCCGGCAACCAACGCGCAACTCCTGTCCAAGCCGCAACACGGCCGGTTGACCTTTCGGCCCGACGGCACATTCGAATACACGCCGGATGACGGTTTCTCCGGCGTGGATCGTTTCCTGTACCGCCTGGCCAAGGCCGATGCGACGCTGGAGCAGACGCTCGTGTCGGTGGGCGGGCTGTGGAGCTATTATGATGGAGTGACGGAACCCAGCCGCGACTGGGCCAAGCTGGGCTTTGACGACAGCGGGTGGCAGGCCGGGCCGGGATTGCTTGGTTACGGGAGCGGCAACGAGGCCACAGAAATCAGCTACGGCACCAACCCGGAAAACAAGCGTGCCACGGTCTATTTTCGGCAGACATTCGAAGTGGATGATGTCGAACTGATTGACCGGCTGACATTCAAGCTGCTCCGCGACGACGCGGCGGCCGTTTATCTGAACGGCAGGGAAGTGTACCGCGACAGAAATCTTTCGCGCACCGCCCGGCATACCACCTTCGCCAGCAGCACGATCGTGGACGAGAACGCCTACGCCACGTTCGCGGTGGACGGCAGCCGCTTGGCCAAGGGAGTAAACATCATCGCAGCGGAAGTGCACCAAGCCAGTCGCACCAGCTCAGACTTGAGCTTCGCATTATTTGGGAAAGCCCACCAATTTCCAGGCGCTTGGGTAACGTTAATATCAGAATCAGACCAAAATAGCGATGAAAAATTAAGCTTGAACGTTAAAGTAAGTCCGTTTTCGGTCAATTTTGCCTCAAGTCTACGAAAAAACTACATAATCGAGTCTTCTGCCGACTTAAGCCGATGGGAACAAGCCCAAGTCATTAATGGTACAGGGGATACTGTCGAATACATCCCAAGACTGCAACCTGACGATAACGCCCGATTTTTTCGTGTTCGACTGAATCAGTGACCGCTTGGCCAATCGTAATTGAAACCAACCGACAGCATCAGATCGACTTTGTGAAATTTTTCACAAATTCATTTTGACCTATCTGAGGGACGGCTGTAGGTTCGGCGTCAAGCGTTGTAAAGCTGTCATGAGCAGCACTGAAATAGGCTACAATTCCAAGGTTGAAGGGGATGTCGTGCACACCAGATTGGACGCGGCGGTGAGCTGGTTTCGCAAGCATTCGCTCTGGCCGATGCCGATGGGACTGGCCTGTTGCGCGATCGAATTGATGGCAGCGGGGGCGAGCCGGTTCGATATCTCCCGGTTTGGCGCGGAGGTGATGCGGTTCTCGCCTCGCCAATCCGACCTGATGATTGTAGCGGGCACGGTCACTTACAAGATGGCGCTCGCGGTGCGCCGGATTTACGAGCAGATGCCGGAGCCGAAATGGGTGATCGCGATGGGGGCGTGCGCCTCGACCGGCGGCATGTACCGCAGCTACGCTGTGTTGCAGGGGGTGGACCGGATGCTGCCGGTGGATGTTTACATTAGCGGATGCCCGCCGCGCCCGGAGGCGTTACTCGAGGGGTTGATGCGTCTGCAAAACAAGATTTCAAACGAGCCTCACGTCAAGGATGCCAAGCCAGCCCGCGCCAGGGAGGCGGCAGTCGCCTGAGATCCGGATGAGCGCGAAGCAACTGGCCAAAAAGCTCGAGCAACAATTCAAGGAGATTGTCTCTGTGCCGGTGGAGTTTCGCGGCGAGTTGACGCTTGAGGTGTCGGAGGCCTCGCAAATCACCGAGGTCTGCCTGTTTGCCAGGGAGTCACTGGGCTTCGATTTCCTGGTCGACCTTACCACCATCGACAACCACGAGGAAACACCGCGCTGGACGGCGGTTTATCACCTTTACGGTTACGGACACGGTTGCCACTTGCGCCTGAAGACCAGCGTGGGTGAAGAGGCGTCGGAGTTTCCCACGGTATCGGCGGTTTGGCGTACGGCCAACTGGCACGAGCGCGAAGCGTACGACATGATGGGCATCCGGTTTGCCGGGCATCCCGATCTGCGGCGAATCCTGATGTGGGAGGGCTATCCGTTTTTTCCGTTACGAAAAGATTTTCCGTTGGCAGGCAAGCCAAGCGAGATGCCGGACGTGGCGTTCACCGACGCGGCACCGCTTGAGGGCGGGCCATTTGTCACCGTGGCAGGTGGCGACGACCCGACCGCGCGCGAGCCGCGGGCGCGCAATCCCGAAGAGTGACGATGGAGGCAACACGGCAACTCGAGGTGAAGGATTCCGCGGCGCGCTCGGCGCAGGCGATGGAGGAGTTGCGGGATGTGCAGGGCGAGAAGATGATCCTGAATATGGGGCCGTCGCACCCGGCAACGCACGGCGTGTTGCGGCTGGTGCTCGAGCTCGATGGCGAGATTATCACGAAGGCCGACCCAGAAATCGGCTACCTGCATCGCGGCGACGAGAAGATCGCCGAGAACATGACGTATAACCAGTTCACTCCGTACACTGATCGGCTGGATTACCTTGCGCCGTTGGCCAACAACGTTGCCTACTCGCTGGCGGTGGAGAAGCTGCTTGGCATTCACGACAAGCTGCCGGAACGCTGCCAATACATCCGGGTGATTTGCTGTGAGCTGGCACGCATCTCGGCGCATCTGCTTGGACTTGGGGCGTTTGCGATGGACGTTGGAGCGCTGACGGTGTTCCTGCACACGTTCACCGAACGCGAAAAAATATACAACCTGATCGAGGCTCTGACCGGGGCACGGTTCACGACGACATACACGCGCATTGGCGGGTTGTCGCGTGATTTGCCGGAGGGTTGGACGGACGAATTGGCCAAGTTTACCAAGGAAGTCAGCGCGGCCATTGGCGAGACGGACAAGTTGCTGACGCGCAACAAGATTTTTGTTGATAGAACGAAGGACGTCGGCGTGATCAGTCGGGAGGAAGCGATAGATTTTGGCCTGACAGGCCCGAACCTGCGCGGCAGCAACGTCGAGTACGACCTGCGCAAGGCGCATCCGTACCTCGTTTATGATCAACTCGACTTTGATGTGCCGTACGGCGAGGTGGGAGACTGTTATGACCGCTACCTCGTGCGGATGGAGGAGATGCGACAGAGCGTGCGCCTGCTCGACCAGTGCCTGGCCAAGCTGCCCGGCGGCCCGGTCAGCGTGGACGATGGCAAGGTTGTTTTGCCGGACAAACAGAAGGTGCTCTCCAGCATGGAGGAGTTGATCCATCAGTTCATGCTCGTCACGCATGGGCAGGACGCGCCTGCCGGTGAAGTTTATTTTGGTGCCGAGAATCCGAAGGGCGAACTTGGCTTTTACATCATGAGCAAGGGCGGTGGCGTGCCGTACCGGCTGAAGATTCGCGCACCGTCGTTCGCCAACCTGAGCATCCTGTCGCATACGCTGCCGGGATACATGATCAGCGACGTGGTGGCGATTTTGGGATCGCTCGATTTCGTGATGGGGGAATGCGACCGATGAGTTTAGAAGTTCCCAAAAAACTGGAGCGCGAAATCAACCGGCTTGTGAAAAACTACCCGGAGAAGCGCAGTGCCTCGTTGATGGTGCTGCATGCGTTGCAGGAGGAGTTCGGGTACATCTCCACCGAGGCCGAGGAATGGGCTGCGGCCAGGCTGGAGTTGAAATCGATCAACATCCACGAGTTGGTGACATTTTATCCGATGCTGCGCCAGCAAGATCCGGGCAGGACGGTGGTGCGGGTCTGTCGCACGTTGAGTTGTGCGTTGGCCGGGAGCGCCAAGCTGCACGGGCACATTTGCAAGCGACTTGGTCTGGACGCGGATGCGCCTGGGTTGCAGCGGACGAAGGACGGCAAATACGGTGTCGAGTACGCCGAGTGCCTGGCCAGTTGCGGCACCGGTCCGGTGATGATGTGCAACGATGATTTTTACGAGAACGTCTCGAACGACGGGGCGGATGAAATCCTGAAGAAATACGACGAATGAAGATGGTTGCCGAACTAGGATTCGAACCTAGACAAAGTGAGTCAGAGTCACTCGTGCTACCGTTACACTATTCGGCAACGCCGCGCGGGAATAGATATTAAAAGTGAGCTGGATGAGTCAAGGCTCGAATCACTGAATGCCGAAAGAAACCAAACTTGTTTTGAAGCACGCCGACGAGGCGGGTTACACGAATGACATCGGGTGTTACCTGAAACACGGCGGCTACAAGACGTTGAAAAAAGCGTTCCGGCTCAAGCCGAAGAAGGTTAAGGGCGCCGTGGTGACGCCGCAGGAGGCCATCCGCAGGGAGGTGCTGGCGTCCGGCCTGCGCGGCCGGGGCGGAGCGGGCTTCTCTTGTGGCATGAAGTGGAATTTCGTCAATCGTAAGTCCGGCAAGCCGATCTATCTCATTTGCAATGCTGACGAATCCGAGCCGGGAACGTTCAAGGATCGGCAGATTATCTACAAGGATCCGCACCAACTCATCGAGGGCATGATCCTGTCGTGCTACGCCAACGATGTGAAGCTGGCCTACATCTACATTCGCGGTGAGTTCCCGGAGGGCGCAAAAATCCTCAACCATGCCATCAATGAGGCCAAGGCCAATGGCTTTCTTGGCAAGGGTATTTGCGGCACAAAATACAATCTCGAGATTCACGTGCATCGAGGCGCGGGCGCGTACATTTGCGGCGAGGAAACCGGACTCATCGAGTCGCTCGAGGGCAAACGGCCGTATCCGCGCATCAAGCCGCCGTACTTTCCAGCTGCGCTTGGCCTCTACATGTGCCCGACTATCGTCAACAATGTCGAGACCCTCTGCAACGTCCGCAACGTGCTGGCCATGGGCGGCAATGCCTATGCTGCGCTGGGCACGCCGAACAACACCGGCACTCGCATCGTCAGCTTGAGTGGCAACGTCAAGCGACCCGGTTACTACGAAATCGAGGTTGGCAAGGCCACCCTCGGCGAATTGATCTTTCACAAGAACTTCGGTCATGGACTGCACGACGGGCGCAAGCTGCAGGCCATCATTCCTGGCGGTTCATCATCAAAAGTGTTCCGCGCCGGCGAGAAGTTTGACATCAAAAGCAAGGACAAGCGGGGGGAGGTCGTCGAGCAAAAACTCGACCTGCTCGACATCCCGTACGACTTCGACACGCTGATGAAGTGCGGTTCGATGTCCGGCTCGAGTGCCATCATCGTGCTCGACGATTCAGTGGACATCATCGAGGTACTTGGCAATCTCTCTGATTTTTATGCGCACGAGAGTTGCGGTCAATGCACCCCGTGCCGGGAAGGTTCGCTATGGATGGCCAAGGCGCTCAAGCGCATGCGCAGCGGCCAAGCGCGGAAGGGCGATGCCGGGTATTTACGACACATTGCGCACAACATTCAGGGCCGCACGGTTTGTGCCTTTGGCGAGGCGTGCTCTTGGCCGGTGCTGAGTTTCGTGGACAAGTTCCGCGATGACTTCGAGCAACGCGGTGCGGAGGACGAGACCCGATTGGCCAAGCGCGGCGCGGAGGCCACGACGAGATAGCGATGGCGGCCAAGCGGACAGAACCAGCAGTCGAAACCGTCACGGTGAAAGTGGACGGCTGCGCCGTGGAGGTGCCGCGCACCATGCCCAATTGGCAGGGCAAGCCGGAACCGACCACCGTGCTGCAGGCGTGCAAGCAGGCCGGCATCGAGATTCCACACTACTGTTATCACCCCAAAATGCCGGTGGCAGGCAATTGCCGAATGTGCCTCGTGCACGTCGCCATGCCGGGACGCCCTGGTCCGGACGGCAAGGCGCCCACCAACGAGGATGGTTCGCCCAAGGTGTTCCCGATGCAGCTTCCGTACGAACCGGGGACACCGCGCGGAGTCATCGGTTGCGCGACCGGCATCGTGCCGGGGATGGAAATTTACGCCAGCAGCCCTGAGACGAAGGAGATGCGGAAGGCGGTGCTCGAGTCGCTGCTGATCAACCACCCGCTCGACTGCCCAATCTGCGACCAGGCCGGCGAGTGCAAACTGCAGGAATACTCGGTTGATCATGGCCAGCCAGAGAGCCGATTCGCCGAGGTGAAGGTACACAAGCCAAAGGCGGTGGACCTTGGCCCGCGCATCACACTCGACGCCGAGCGCTGCATGTTGTGCACCCGCTGCATCCGTTTCACCGCCAGTGTCGTCGGCGACGATGCCCTGGGCATCGTGAACCGCGGCAGCTACAACGCGATTTCAAGCTATCCCGGCCAGCCGTTCGACAACAACTACACGCTCAACACCGTGGACATCTGCCCGGTCGGTGCTTTGACGTCGGATGACTTCCGCTTTCAGATGCGCGTCTGGTTCCTTAAGGAAACCAAAAGCCTCTGCACCGGCTGTGGCACCGGCTGCAACACGGTCATCGGCTCGCGCGAAAACAGGATGTACCGCTACGAGCCGCGCCAAAACGACGCGGTCAACAGTTGCTGGATGTGCGACGCGGGCCGGCTCGATTACAAGTGGATCGGTCGCGACGATCGCTTGGGCAAGCTGCACGGGCCGCGGGGAAACACAACTTGGCCAAGCGCGTTGCGGGAGATTTCCGGGCACTTAGCCAAGGCCGCCGAAGGCTCGGTCGCGATCGTCGCGTCGGCGCGGCAAACCAACGAGGAGCTTTTTCTGCTGAATAAATTGGCCAAGCGCTACAAGGCGTTGACCGACTCCGTACCCCGCAATGGAGAGGCCGATCATCTGCTCGTCGCCGGCGATCGCAACCCGAACACCACCGGCGCGCAGTTGATCGGTGTCACGACCCAGCGCGTTGGCTCGAAATTGTCCGCCATCGTCAAGGGCATCGTGTCCGGCAAAATCATGACGCTGATCGTGTACGGCGAGGACGTCACGCAGCACGGCATCGACGCCAAGCTGCTCGGCAAGTTGAAAATGCTCATCGTCAGCGACATTTTGCCCAACGCCACGACGAGGAAGGCCGACTATTTGCTGCCGGGTTGCTCACACGCCGAGAAGCGCGGCACGTTCACGAACGTGAAGGGGCGCGTGCAGAAATTTACAAAAGCCCTCGAGCCGTCCGGCGACGCGATGCCGGAGTGGGAAGTGCTGCACGAGCTCGTGCACAACGTCACCGGCCTCGACGGCTTCAACAGCATCGAGGGTTTGTTCAACCAAATGGCCGACGAGGTGAAGGCGTTCAAGGCCGCCGGGTTGACGTGGGCCAGCTTGGGCGATAACGGTGCGGATGTGAAATTGTAATGCTCGCCTCGATCACAGAACTGCTTGGTCAAGCATGGGTGCTGACGCTGCTCAAGGTGGTGTGTGTGTTCGCCGTCGTGATGCCGATGGTCGCCTACTCGGTCGTTGCCGAGCGCCGCATCTCGGCTTGGATTCAGGATCGTATTGGGCCAAACCGCGTTGGCATCCCGTTCACAAACATCAAGTTGCTTGGTCTTGGCCAACCGCTGGCCGATGGGCTGAAGGCGCTGGTAAAAGAGGACTTCACGCCAGCTCATGTGCGGAAAGTATTTTATTGGATGGCCCCAGCGGTGGCGATGGTGCCGTCGTTCGTGGTGCTTGCTGTGTTGCCGTTTGGCTCGATGCTCGGGACACAGAAGATGGTCATCGCTGATCTTGATGTCGGCATCCTGTTTACCTTCGGCATCGTGTCGCTGGGAGTGTACGGCGTTGTGCTAGCTGGCTATGCTTCGAACTCGAAATATCCGTTCCTCGGCGGCATCCGCTCGACGGCGCAAATGATTTCCTACGAGATCGCGATGGGCTTGGCGGT
>Ga0066832_10000381_pt1 | contig 13581 bp, 9 predicted proteins | sample ETNtaG_35_FD_66731 | JGI IMG/M metagenome (GOLD analysis project Ga0066832, IMG submission 66731) | Marine microbial and viral communities from oxygen minimum zone, Eastern Pacific Ocean - ETNP201306PF51B | ecosystem: Environmental > Aquatic > Marine > Oceanic | place: Pacific Ocean: Eastern...
TACAAAGAGATCGCGATTTTCTAGCTAGTTTGATTGAAACCATCGAGTTCTCGCAGAACGATGTAATCTAACTAATGAAAAGCAAGAGTTGGTAATAGTGGTGAACGCTCAGACATTTGACCTCTCTCCCTACCCCATCCTTCAGCAGATTGGTAATACGCCACTGGTTAAGATTGATCTTTTTGCCGACCAATTTCCAGAAGTCGAAGTCTACGCTAAAGCGGAGATGTTCAATCCGGGCGGATCTGTCAAAGATCGGCCCGTTCTGAGGATGCTGACACAAGCAGTGATGGACGGTGATCTGACACCAGATAAGGCAGTTTTAGATTCCAGTTCAGGTAATGCTGGTATCGCTTACGCGATGATCGGTGCGGTTCTGGGTTATCAAGTTGAATTGGTCATCCCTGAAAATGCAAGTGAAGAAAGAAAAAAGCGGATTCAAGCCCATAATGCCAACATCGTTTTCACCGATGCGGTCCATGGCTACGACGAAGCCTTAAGGGAAGTCCATCGTCGATACGAAGCTTTGCCTGAAAAGTATTTTATGGCTGACCAGTACAAAAACCATCATAACTGGCGGGCTCATTTTGAGACTACTGCGGTTGAGATTCTGGATCAAACCGACCGGAAAGTAACCCATTTTGTAGCTGGTGTAGGGACTGGCGGTACTATTACTGGTGTTGGTCGAAGGCTAAAAGAATTTAACCAAGACATCCGAATCTGCTGTATTGCACCTGACGATTTCCCCGGCATCGAAGGGTTAAAACCGATGGGCCACCCAGAGGATATCGTACCTGAGATCTATGACGATAGCGTAGTTGATATGAAACTCCCCGTCACGATTGACGATGCCTATAGGATGTGCAACAAACTGGCAGAACGAGGTTGGTTTGTTGGCCAATCTTCTGGCGCTTATCTAGAAGGGGTCTACCAAGTAGCTAAGCAGGTTAAAAGAGGCCGAATTGTCACCATCTTCTGTGATCTTGGTGAACGCTATTTCAGTACTCGGTTATGGGACTAAGCTAAAAGAGACGGTTTATGGCGGAAGTTTTACCCTTCCCAGGGGTACGGTTCAATCCAGACCGTATCGATGATCTGGTAGATGTAATTACCCCTCCTTACGATGTGATCTACGCTCCAGATCGAGCGGAACTTGAAAAACAACATCCAAATAACATCGTTCGCCTAATCTTGAGTCAGCCGACAGATCAAGATACCAAGCAAAATAATCAATATACACGCTCCGCTAATCTTCTCCACCAATGGATCAATGATGGGGTCTTAGTCCAAGACGATCAGCCTAGCTATTATATCTACAACCAGCGCTTTATACTGCCAGAGGGGGGAGTTTGCACACGTCGGGCACTGGTAGCAATTGGGAGACTGGAAAAGTTTACCGATCGGATTGTCCTACCGCACGAAAAGACCTTAGCGGCTCCGAAAGCCGATCGACTCAACTTGATGCGCCAAACTCATGCTCATCTCAGTCCAATCTTTCTACTTTATTCTGATAAAGAAGGATTGGTGGAACGAGAGATGCTAGATTTTACCGACGCTCATGATCCTGTCGTGGATCTGAGCTCACGATTTGGTGCGACCCATCAAGTTTGGCAAATGGTTGATCCAGAGATCAACGATCGAATCCGTCAAGCTTTCTCCAACAAAACGTTGCTGATTGCTGATGGCCATCATCGCTACGAAACCTCAATCGCCTTTCGAGACGAAATTCGGGGGCAAGCTAAGAACTGGTGTGGCGACGAACCCTACAACTACGTGATGATGAACCTAGTTCGGATGGAATCTAATGGCTTGGCAGTTTTACCGATTAATCGACTTCTGAATAATTTAGATCTGGACCTGTTAACACATGCCACGGCTAAATTATCGGCAGCATTTGAGGTAAACCCCTTCGAAAATCTGGACAGTTTGAAAATGGCTCAATCAAAACTGGCAGGGGTGAAACCCGCTTTTGGCTACTACACAAATGGTGATCAGTTCCAACTGATTGTCGGTCAACCCCCGAATGAAACCGATTCCAGTCTGGGTCGGCTGGATATTAAGATTCTACACAACCAAATCATCAAAGGTATATTTGGCGTCGATACTACGAATGTTGCTGGTCAGCAGAAAGTTAGTTACAAAGTTGATGCCCAACAAGCCATTGATTCTGTTAAATCGGGTGAATTTCAAGTGGCGATTTTGCCTAATCCAACTAAGGTTGAACAGGTTTACGATGTTGCCCTAGAGGGCGATACGATGCCGCAAAAATCGACTTTCTTTTATCCTAAGTTGGCAACTGGTCTCACGATTCACTTAATGAGACCTTGTTGAGATTGGCCGATTGCGATGCCATCTGACCTAATCGAACTGTTTTCAATTGGCACTGAGCTTACACTTGGGCAAATTCAAGATACTAATGCGCACTGGATTGCTCAGCAGGTTTTTCGGCTTGGCGGAACAGTCCGTCGTGTTACCATGTTGCGTGATAACGCCGATGAAATGCGTCAAGCCTTTAGTGAATCGATCCGACGTGAAACCGGATTGATATTGATGACAGGCGGACTGGGACCAACTCCGGATGATATGACGTCAAAAATCGTGGCTGGGTTGACCGAACGAGAACTTATCGTAGACGAAGAAACGGTACAGAACTACATGGAGCGCCGCCAACTGACAGATCGATCAGAGGTTAGTGATAGCTTGCTAGAAATGGCAACGGTACCGGCTGGGGCCAAGATCTATCAGAATTCAGCCGGTTGGGCACCATTGGTTTGGGTAGAGCACCAATTATCGACGATCTTAATGATGCCGGGGCCTCCACGAGAGATGAAGTCAGTCTTCGAAGACCACGTGGCCCCTTTGATCTCGGAGCGATACAGCCACTTGGGAGCATCAGTTCGAGTCGCGGTGAATCTGCCAGAATCTCGGGTTTCACCGCTGATGCAGGAAGTGATGGAGAAATTCCCTACTGTTTACCTCAAAGCCTATGTTGCTCTACGCAACGAAAATGGGCTAGCTGTCGATATTATTACCACCGGAGAAACACAGGACGAAGCCGATCAACTTGTTCGTCAAGCGACAGACTATTTTGAACAACTGGTTCGACAAACAGAACCGACACTTTAAATTCTTGAAAACGGAACATAGTAGAGCGTACATGTGACTATTATGTCCTTTTTTCTGAAACTGGCTTATTGCCAAAGCCCTAGGGCGAGGAGTTATATATCGCGTGAGAAAAGCGAAACGGAAACAACGGTTCCATCAACGGAAACGTGCCAAGAGTGCTGGTCAAGGCAAGAAAAATAATGATAGCAACCCGGCAATAACTGATGATGCTAACGTTCCTAAAGTCAAGGAAGATAAGATCGAAGTAGAAGGATCAATTATCGAAGCGTTGCCGAGTGCAACCTTTCGTGTCAAACTCGATAATGGTCACGAAATCATGGCTCATATTTCGGGTAAAATGCGAAAGTTTTTTATCCGTATTATGCCTGGTGATAAAGTCAATGTTGAATTGTCTCCTTACGACCTGACTCGCGGGCGTATAATTTACCGTCAGAAATAAGCCCGCTGACTTGTCCAGAGCAGACGCCATCAGCGAATATATATCTGTCTAAAGGGTGGGCCGTACGATCTACACAGTGGGTTAAGTTTGCTCTGATGTCGTCATCTGCGCTAATAGTTTTTGTAGATCCGCGACAGGTTGAACTCGATCAGTTGTTAGCTGAGTTACAGGAGATGCGGCAGCAGGTGATGACGATGACACTCAATTTAGAAAGTCTCAAGACAGAGATCTTCAATGTTGAGCGTGAATACCATTCTCGTCTCTCTGAATCTTATCGAGAACTGGAAGAAACCCGACTTTCAGCCCAAGAGTTCAGCCTGCGTCTACGGTTAATACGCGAGGGAGTTATAGCTGAAGAAATTGAATCTCGAGTTGTTGCTTGCTTCAAAACGGCTCGTAAACGACTAGAAAAGCAAAATTCAGCTGATGAATCAGATCCAAGCCCAACATCTGCTTCTAGTCCACCATTGACTACAGACCAAAAACGTCAGCTTCAGCAGATCTACCTCAAACTGGCTAAAGACTATCATCCTGATAAGTCTAACTCTATCTGCTTTGCTCGAAATATTGAGATGATGACACGTGTCAATCGGGCTTACGAGGAACGAGATCTGCAAACCTTACGCCGGATTCAAGAAGGAACTGCCGACTCTACTTATCACGCCCTTGACAATAGTAAATCGATCGATAAGCGGAAACGTAAACTGATTCGCACGATGCGACATACGAAACAATTCATCAATGGATTGAATGTCGAGGTGGAAAGAGTTAAAGTTAGCGAGGGCTATCAATTAAAGACTCGGTTTGAGGTTGCGCGTAAAAACGGCACCGATCTATTCAGAGGATTGGTTCGTGATATGCAGCGAAAAGTCAACCGCGCCAGGCACCATTTGGACACGCTTCGCCAACAGTTCAACCATCGCTTACAAATGTCGTCTAAGAACTGAAGATAGGTTTGGACTAAATCAAGTCTAATTACACTGGGAATACCAATCGGCGAATACCGTTCAGTTTAGCTCAGGTCATAGCCCCAAGTTTACACACTATTCTGCCCTCCTTGGGGCAAACTGACAATTCAGTGTTCTAAATTGAACGCTGATCAGTGAATCCGCATCGAAAATGCGGTCGCTTTTGGCATCTATGTTGCTTTAAATCGTTGCGTTATATTGCTTTCTAAAAAGTAAGGTGTTCGTTTCTCGCAGACCGGCATTTCTGCTAGGCGTAGAATTTAAGCTGTTGCCGCACTCACCTTGATCCTTGATTCTCTGGACCTTGATTCTTATAACCCCGAGCCTCCTCTCAGGAGTCACTTCTCCCAAGTAATCGTAGTTGATAATAGGAGTATCTATGAAAGCCCTGAATGTCATTCTACTGGCAACTCTCGTATCTGTTTTGTTGACTGGTTGTGTGACACAAGAAATTACACGCAAGGCAGATTGGGAAGCCGATTTTTACGACATTCACTTCGTCAATCATCGTTATGGCTGGATCGTAGGCGACAATGGGCTAATCGTCCACACCAAAGATGGAGGACAAACCTGGAGGCAACAAGAAACTGCGATTGAAGGTGATTTTAACGCGGTCTATTTTGCCAACGAAAAAAAAGGTTGGGCAGTTGGATTTGAAGGCTTAATCGCGCGAACCGATGATGGTGGAGCCCATTGGCAGATTCAAAAGAGTGGCACTTCCGCCAACCTGAACAACGTCTATTTTGCTAACTCGCAGGTCGGGTGGATCGTCGGTGAGGATGCTGATGTCTTATACACTGAGAATGGGGGACAAAGTTGGAATCGGTATGAATATGTGAGCGAATTCCCACTCAATGGTATCTGGTTTGCCGACAAATATCGCGGTTGGGTCGTCGGTGAATACGACCGTATCTTTTTCACCGAAGATGGGGGAAATAGCTGGCGCGAACAGAGTAATCGATACGAAGGTGAAAGAGACCGACTGATCAATGACAATAAAAATATCTTTTTCCTCGATGATAGCGAGGGCTGGCTAGTAGGGAGTGACGGCTCGATTTTTCACACCACCAATGGTGGAGGCGAGTGGCAACGACAGGATAGCCGGATTCCACTGATCAACGGTCATGTTCGCGATACTATCAACGCCGTCGATTTCGTGGATGAGGATCTCGGAATCGCTGTAGCTGATGTTGGCTTTATCATTCATACGACAGATGGTGGTGAAAACTGGCGACTGTGTGAGAGTATCACGGAGAATAATATGACCTCAATCCAGTTTGTCACCGATCAAATCGCTTACGCTGTCGGTTGGTACGGTACCATCATGAAAACAACGGATGCTGGTGCAACCTGGGCAATGATCAGTGGTACTACCGCTAATGACCTGGAGCAGGTGACTTTCGCGACCGAGGATGTTGGCGTTGCTGTTGGTAAACGCGGTACCATCGCTATTACTCAGGATGGTGGTGAGACCTGGACAGAAGTCGATTCTGAGATTTGGGACGATATCAATGGCATTTACTTTGCTACTGATAAAGAGGGGTGGGCCGTTGGTTCACGTGGCATGATCACCCATACTACAGACGGAGGTTTAACCTGGGAACACCAGAAAAGCGGATGGTGGTATTCGTTAACCGATGTCTATTTTGTCGATACCCAAAAAGGATGGGTCGTTGGCGATATGGGCACCGTTTTGCACACGGCTGATGGAGGGCAAAACTGGGTCCAACAAACACCGGGTGAGTTTCAACAACTCAAGGGTGTTTTCTTTCTGGACGAAAAAATCGGTTGGGCTATCGGCTGGCCAGGGATTTGCCTCCACACTACCAATGGTGGATTAACGTGGAATCAGCAAACAACCGGCACTTATAACGAGTTGTACGGTGCCTACTTTTTGAACCAAAAACTGGGTTGGATCGTGGGACAATTCGGTGAAATCCTCCATACCAAGGACGGTGGCCAAAGTTGGAAATTTCAGCAGAGTGGAACAGAAAAAAATCTGAACAAGGTCTTTTTCGCTAATCAGGAATACGGACTGGCTGTCGGTGATGATGGTGTTATTCTGACTACTGTCAGTGGAGGGAAGACATGGGAAGTTCAGGAAAGCGACACCGACAACGATCTTTACGGGTTTGCTTTATCACCCAAAGGGATGGTGGCCGTCGGCAAAGGTGGCTTGGCCATGAAATTTGCCCTAACTGAAGAGCAGGAAATACCAATTGACTTGCCACCTAAAGCCGGTAGCGAGGAAGCCAAAGTGGTCCAGATCGAACCTGAAGTCGAGGAGGTTGTCTACCAGTGGCAAGTTGTTCGACAGACGGAGTGGCAAATCGATTTGAATGATGTCTCCTTCGTCGATGAGCAAAAGGGATGGGCAGTGGGAACAGAAGGGCGTATCGTTCATACGACAGACGGTGGTCAAAATTGGCACCCACAGCATAGTGGCATTCAGGATGATTTACAGCGTGTTGTTTTCTTTGATGATCAGTCGGGTTGGATTTTCGCCCGTGGTTCAATGCTTCGGACGGAGAACGGCGGACAAACCTGGCAGATCCTACGAGGTGTGTTACAGAACTTCCGCGGTGGAATCTCATCCCTGCAATTTATCAGCCGTAAGGAGGGATGGCTCGGAGTTACGCAAGGTCAGACCTTGCACACTGTTGATGGTGGGCTAACATGGAAACGGCAGCAAAGCGGAACAACCACGCAAGCCATCGCTAGCCTCCATTTTGTCGATAGCAACAACGGTTATGCTGTGGTACCACAGCGACGAGACGGTGGCTTCATTCTGCAAACGACCGATGGTGGAGACTACTGGGAAATACTGGATAAAACCAATCAACCTGCCATTGCTGTACGTTTTACCGATATTAACAACGGTTGGTTAATCATGGGTAATGGCTCCTCTCTATTCACCACGGATGGTGGGCAGACTTGGAAACAACAGTTGACAGACTTCGATGGGCGTATCCGTCGAGTCACATTTTTAAATGACAAACAGGCCTGGGCCTTTACCGGTCGAAACTCGGTTGTAATTACCAAAGACCGCGGAACGGTTTGGGAGGAAATCTTCTTTGATGGTCGCCCACCTCGTCAAATTCAGAAAGTGGTTATCTCTTCATTGGAAGAGACAGTTCCTCAAAAGGATCAACAGAAACCGGTGGATGAGTTTCAACAGTTATTGGTGCAACGTGGTATGGATGAGAGTCGCTTCAGCCGGTCGACTACGGAGCAGGCAGAAGAGAGTGAAACGGTAAGTTCCCAGGACGAAAGTAAAGATAAAGCCAAATCTGAGGAGGCTGATGTGGAAGAGGCCTCGGTGGATACTCCGCCTCGTGGACGACCAGGCCGTAATCGTGATGGCGTTCGCAGTGTTTTCTTCCTTAACGACCAACAGGCCTGGACGGTCGGTGCTGCTGGCAGCATCCATCGGACGGATGATGGTGGATCGACCTGGCGAAGGCAGAGCGGCGGTGCACGCTATAATGATCTCAGGCATGCACTGTTTCTAGATGAAAACAACGGTTGGGTATCGGGAAGCCAGGGAGTTTTACTGGAAACACAGGATCAGGGGAAAACCTGGTTGCCGATCAATAGCGGCACTCGTCAGGAACTTGTTGGTGTGCATTTTGTTGGCCTCGATCCCAAGTGGGGTTGGGTGATGCGAAGAGATGGTACCGTCCACTATACCACCGATGGGGATAAATGGTCTGCTGGACGGACACCTAAGCGCCCTCCCTTGTTCGAGAACGAACCACCTCGACAATTTCGGATGAACGATGTCGGTTTCGGCAAATTCTCCGAGGGATGGGCCGCTGGGGGCGATGGCCAAATCATCCACAACCAGGATGGTGGTCCAATCTGGACACCTCAACGCACCTCCACCGGTAAAGACCTGGTCGATATTCAGATGAAGTTCGCTCCACTGGGTTGGGCTGTCGGCCACGCAGGTATCGTTCAGCGTACCGTCAACGGTGGACAATACTGGAAGCACCATGAAACGGATACCGGATACGATCTGTTCTCAGTCTCCTTTATTAAAAAGCGGATTGGTTGGGCGGTTGGCCAACACGGGATTGTGCTGCGCACAGACAACGGTGGCTTTAAGTGGGAGGCACTTTCTGGTGGAACCACACAAAACCTGAACGACGTGATCGCCATTTCTGAACAGGAACTTTATACTGTTGGCAACAAAGGCCTGATTCTTCATTCCAGTGATGGCGGTGGCACCTGGAAACAACAACACACTGATATCGACAACGACCTGTATACCATCGTGCAGTCGGAAGATGGCAATATATTGTGGATTGTCGGGCAGTGGGGAATTATCCTGAAGCGATCCCTAACCCCCCAAGTCTCTTACCGTTTAGCAAATTAGTGGACGGAGACTGAACTAGCACCACCTGTAGCATCCGATTGAACCGGTACGTAATGATCAGTAAATTCACAACTGTTGTTACAGAATAGATTCTCCCCTGTAGGTTTAAAACCGGTAGTTCGTCAGCAACTACTACTGGAAGATATATTTCTTGATAACAAGTTATATCGGTGGTGGTTAGTGGAGGAAACTACCTGTGGGGCATATGAGTCAGTAGAAAACCGTGCTCGCTTGTTGTAATGGGGTTCGGGGCCAACCTAGTAATATTGTGTTATACATAGTCAAACCCCGGCTATTTCAACTTATTTCCCAATGAAAACATACCAGTGAGAGCATGGTTTTGACTAAATTCAGTCTTCATCGGTTGAGGTCTTTTTTGCTGCTGGCAGTTGCCAGTATAGTAATCTTTGGATTGCATTTGTCAGCTGACCAACCAACTCTCCAGGTTGTCAAAGTTGCCAAGCTACCAACGATAGATGGTCTAGGCAACGATGCGGTTTGGGCTTCAGCACCGACACAGATCTTGTCGATCCAAAAGTCAATGGGCAAAGATGAAGGTAAGGAAATAACACAACTGAGGCTGAAAGCGGTCTATACGGAAACTGACCTGGCCATTTTAGCCATCTGGACAGATGACACTGAGAATCGAACTTATAAAACTTGGATTTGGGATGCTGAAAGGTTGCGTTATAAAAAAGGGCGTGACTTGGAGGATATTTTTTCGATTGCTTTTCCAATCCACGGTCCATTCTCCGGGAATATGCTATCCCCGGTTGAAGTGGAATGGGACGTTTGGCATTGGAATGCTGGGCGAACCGATGTCTCTGGCTATGCGATTGATCGGCGGCATATTCATACCTTTAAGCAACCGAAAGGCCGCGCCAGGCAAATCACGACCCTTAGTAAAAAGAAAATCTGGTTTGCCAACCCTACTGACCGGGGTTATCCTCCGATGGTGCCACAGCCCAAACCGAAAACCTTTCAGGGACAGCGAGTTCCCTCCTATCTCACTACGCAACCAACTCAGAGCCAAGCCGATGTGATAGCCAAAGGAACTTGGCAAAATAGTGTATGGCAACTAGAAATGAAACGAAAGCTTGACACCGGATTTGATGATGACTTAGCCTTTGATCCAAATCAATCCTATCAAACGGCCATCGCCATCTTTGATCATGCTGAAGGCGGCAAGCACGGGTCATCTCAGGTAGCCGAAATTACTTTTCTAAAATAGAGAAATTTAAACCTACTAAACTGATGAATCTCCACTGCTGGAGATTCATCAATTGCGACCCCTTGTTTACACCTAAAAGGGAATAAGGTTAAGGCCTTACATGGTGTCTACTTGTGTTGCTTCACTAATAAGGTAGTTTAAACCGTCAAACAGTAACAGGTATTATTCGAAAGGTTAGCTGGAAGGACTGCCGGTTAATCCAGAAAGGAGATGCTATGCGTACAACTAATCATAAAGGAGACTGGTGGTTCCTTCGCCAAAAATAGGATGAATATTCGTGGTGGACAAAAGGGCGTTAAGCCACAGCGGCAGATAATTCTAATTCTCGATTTCGGATCTCAATATACACAGCTCATTGCACGGCGAATTCGGGAGCGAAACGTCTATTGCGAAATCCATCCCTACTATTTATCTTTTGCCGATATTGAAGCACTACAACCGGAAGGAATTGTATTGTCTGGTGGACCGGCTAGCGTCTATGCGCCTTCCGCTCCACTACCGGATAAGCGTATCTTTGAACTTGGTCTTCCAATTCTCGGTATCTGCTATGGGATGCAAGTGTTAGCCTACCTTTCAGTCAGTGGCCAAGTACATCCAGCGACGACACGTGAATACGGGTTAGCAGAAATAGATCTAAGCTCCCAATCGATTCAGACGAGCAATGCACTCTTTGCTGGCTTGCCTAATAGCTTCGACGTTTGGATGAGCCACGGGGATCGAATTGACCAGCTACCCGACGGATTTCAGTCGATTGCCAAGACAGATAACTCACCGGTCGCCGCTATGGCGAATTTGGAGAAAAACTTCTATGGTCTCCAGTTTCACCCAGAGGTTGTTCACACCAAAGATCAGGATCTGATTTTGGCCAATTATGTTCACCAGATCTGTGGTTGCGAAGGCGACTGGACCATGCACTCTTTTATTGAGGAGACAGTAGAAAAAATCCAAAACCAAACAGATGGAGGACGAGTGTTGTGTGCCGTCAGCGGTGGTGTCGATTCAACGGTATTGACCGCACTGGTTCAGCGTGCCATCGGCCAACAGTTGGTCTGCGTATTTGTCAACAATGGACTGTTACGTCAGAATGAATCGGATCAAGTTCTAGAAATGTTCCAGTCGTTAAAGGTTGATGTTCACTATGTCGATGCTACCGATCGTTTTCTGAATCGTCTGGCTGGAGTTGAAAATCCAGAGCAGAAACGTAAAATTATCGGTGATGAATTTATTCGAGTTTTTCAAGATCAACTCAACCAGCTAGGGCAAATCGACTTTTTAGCTCAAGGGACACTCTATCCAGACGTCATTGAGAGCGTTTCGGTTAAGGGGCCTTCAGCCACCATAAAAACTCATCATAATGTCGGTGGCTTACCTGAAAATTTGCCTTTTCAGTTGGTTGAACCCTTACAGGAACTGTTCAAAGATGAAGTGCGGGCAGTTGGGACAGAACTTGGACTGCCCGACTCAGTTTTGGGGAGACATCCGTTCCCCGGTCCCGGTTTGGCGGTTCGGGTTTTGGGCGAGATTACACCCGGACGGTTAGAGGTTTTGCGCCAGGCAGATCAGATCTTCATTGAAGAGATTCGTCAGGCGGGGATTTACGACCAAATTTGGCAAGCCTTAACCGTTCTGTTGCCGGTTAAAACTGTTGGCGTCATGGGTGATGAACGCACCTACGAAAATGCAGTTGCCTTGAGAGCCGTCACCAGTTTGGATGGAATGACCGCTGACTGGGCCAAGATCCCACACGATCTACTGGGACAAATCTCCAATCGGATTATCAACCAGGTCCGTGGCATCAATCGCGTGGTCTATGATATCAGTTCTAAACCGCCTGGAACCATCGAATGGGAATAAAGGTTGGGCTTTTTGCGTGGGTCATGCACTCATTCTGCGCGAGTTACACTATACTCAGAGTTTGTTAACCGTTTAGTTAGAAAGTTCTGGAATCCATAACAAGTAGGCATCTTCGCCATTGTCAGAATAGTATTTTTTCCGAATAGAATGAATCTGAAAACCGAACCGGCGGTATAGATTCTGAGCCGCCAGGTTGCTAACCCTGACCTCTAAAAAGACCAACTCCCCCCCCATTTTTTTTATCCGATCTAATATTTCTTTCAACAACGCTTTTCCAATTCCTCGTCGGCGATAAGCTGGATCAACAGCGAAATTGGTAATATGTGCATCTCCTGTGATCAGCATAAAATGAGCATAGGCCACTACTGTTTCTTCTAATACTACTACTAAGAGATGAGAGTGTGTGTGCTTCTCACTCAGTGCTTGGCGAAATGCGGTTTCACTCCATGGTGTTGCGAAGGACTGTCGCTCAATACGCAGAGCAACTGGTAGATCTGTAATCTTCATAGATCTAAAAATCAGTGTTGAGGTTAAACTCCCTTTCATCTATTTAGGTTCGACGTAGAGTAGTAACGGGTCAAAAATTACTTCTCATTTCCCCCTGTCAGAAAGCTCGCCTGCAGACATACTTCCCAGCCCTTCTATTTCCCATAGCAGCCGGTTTTGTAATCGCCCGGCGCATCATTGCCCGTAATCCGCAAGCCGTTTTTTTAGCCCTGGAAACCAGGAACTGTTAACATTAATTAATCGTTAGTGCACACTGTGGCCATTGGAGAAAAGATTATATGAACAGAAAACTATTGTGAAACGGCTAGTGGGAACGCATCAAGGATCTTCCCCGTCAGGCTAGAGGGGGACTCTGACACGGCCGGTGAGATCAAGCGCTTGCTCCTTGAAACTGTTGTGGTAGATTGCACGGACCGGGCCGCCTTAGCCCAATCTGCTTGCCGCCTTTTGCAACCAGCAACTGTGTGTACAGCGGTCCTCCCGTTGAAGGCAGAAAGAGATTTGGAAACGTTTGCCCGAACATGTCTCTGATGGTATTGATCTGCAACAACTGACCACAACGACTTTTAACCTACCTATTCGGCAGGCACAATTTGATCTTCCAGGGTTAAAGCGTAGTCGAGTAGTGCCTGTGCATAGAGCGGATTGTGCATACCGAAACCTGCATCCCCTTTGACCATGTCGTAGTTCAGCTTGGCATCTTGATAAGCCTTAGACTCAAGATTGGTTGCGACGTCCAGTATCTGTTTGACTTGCGCCATTTTATTGGTGATGGTTTCCCGGTATTGCTGTATCCTGGTGTCCATATTCTCGTGGCATCGGACACAGGTTGAATAGTCTGCTTTGAAGGTGTGGCCTCCATGCTTGGCGACTGTCTTGGAGGTATCCTTATCCATATGGCAATAGATACACCGATTTTTCATAATTTTGGAATGTTTGGACGGCATCCGTTTGACACCAGCACCCAGTCGGCCCATGAACATCTCTGATTGTGACTGATGGATAATACCAGCCCCGGCACAACCGCAATCCATCTTGTGGCAGGTGGTACAAAGTGTTTTCGGGTTTTTAGTCAGGT
>Ga0066832_10000382_pt1 | contig 13560 bp, 13 predicted proteins | sample ETNtaG_35_FD_66731 | JGI IMG/M metagenome (GOLD analysis project Ga0066832, IMG submission 66731) | Marine microbial and viral communities from oxygen minimum zone, Eastern Pacific Ocean - ETNP201306PF51B | ecosystem: Environmental > Aquatic > Marine > Oceanic | place: Pacific Ocean: Eastern...
AGATGGAACTGGATCTGTTTCAATGCCAGCAAATTTAAAGGGACATTGCCTAAAGGTCAGACACCAGTTTTGAAACACTCGGCGAAAAAATTCAACATCAACATGATTTCCACTGTTACGAATCAAGGCAAAGTGCACTTTATGATTTACGATGAAAAAATGACGGCACCAGTTTTGATTCGTTTTCTGAACAGACTCCTCAGAGAGACCAAGAAAAAAGTCTGTTTAATTCTGGATCATTTAAGGGTTGATCACGCTAGATTAGTGAAAAGTTGGGTTCAATAAAACAAGGAGAAAATTAAACTTTTTCACCTCCCATCAGATAGTCCAGACTTGAATCCGGACCAAGATTTAAATTGTGATCTCAAAACAAATTCAAATCATAAGCCGGTGCCAAAAAATAAAGAAGAGTTAAAAAATAAGGGGCAAGACTAGTTGGCGTAGTATGAGAAGTGGTAAGTTCTATCATAACAAGTGAGAAACAAGTATGTTCAACGTTCCCGAATTTCTGAGAAGAAATTTAGACAGTTGATTCAGCTGTTTCCCTTGGATCTGGATGCGGTCCAAATCAGTCAACTTTCGCATCTCAACCGCAACACAGTCAACTGCTATCTCGCAGCACTGCACACTCGCATGGCCGAGTTCTGTGAATTGGAATCCCCCCTGAAAGGAGAAGTCGAAATTGATGGCAGCTATTTTGGAGCTAAAAGAGTCAAAGGCAAAGGCGGCCGAGGTGCAAATGGTAAAACAATTGTATTTGGAAGATTCAACCGTAATGGAAAAGTTTAGACAGAAATTATCCCCGATGCTCGTCGGAAAAGGCGGCAGGATATTATACGGGGACGAGTAGAAATGGGAACAGTTATTCATTCAGATGGTTGACGTGGTTACAATGGATTGGTTGATTAACTACCTGTGGGTGGCCATGCGCGATAACAGCGGTCCGAATAGTAGGAGCCCAGACCGCGGTTTTCGATGCGTGTCAGGATTGAATTTTCTTACTTCTGACCCGTCCGCAGGAGTGGATTTTACCAGAGACGAAGAACCTGGCATGCTTGGGTTAGAAGTCAAAACCGGGGATGCAATTCTATTTACCGAAGCCCTTCGTCATAGTGGGTTCACGAATCACAAAGATGAAACCCGGATGACGTTACATGTCGGTTACGGACCATACTGGATGATGTCACCGAACATTGCTACTATGGATGAACCACTATTCATTAAACCAGAAACTTGGAAACGTTATAACGCAGAACAAAAAGAACTATTCCAACCTTGGTTACGACAAGGCCCAGAATATCAACTAACATAAACCGAAGAACTGTCCTGATCCAATTTTTGGGACAAGAAGATTACCGAACCTGAAGCAATATTTTGCGACTAGTTATCTATTCATAATATCGAGGTACTGGAAATGGATTTAGAATCATCGAACCTAGAGATCTCTTCTGAACGTCTAGATTTAGCTGAAAAAGATTTGCGAACTGTAGGATTCCATATTGTTGAAAATGTAATTACTGCTGAAGACGCAGACAAGGCACGCCAAGCCACGCTGGCCCTCGCTGAAACTGAGGCTCAAAATGGTAAAGGCAGTATCTATGGAGAAGACAAAATCCGTCGTGTCTGGGCATTAGTTAGTAAGGGAACTATTTTTTGCCAACTTATCCAACATCCAACAGTGATCGCCATTTGGAAACGATTTTTGGGTGAAGATGTGATTGCTTCCACTTTTACTGCTAATATCGTTGGCCCTGGCGCCCCTGCAGGTGGCTGGCATATTGATTATCCTTATTGGGCAATGTCTCCACCCTTTCCTGAAGGATCTTTAACAGGACAAACTGTTTGGATGTTAGACGATTTCACACCGGATAATGGACCAACAGCTTGCATACCGAACTCACACAAAACGCTACGGCCTCCTAAACCGGGAGAAGCAGAAAAGCACCAAATGGCTGTTGCGACTGCACCTAAAGGATCCATACTATTTACAAATGGCGCTATATGGCATCAATGTCTACCAAATACCACCAAACAGTCACGTGTTGGACTATTAGGGATGTACAATCGCTCAGTAATTTACCCTCAAGAAGATATGCCGCGTCAACTAACAGACCAAGAATTAGAAAACCACAGTGATATGTTGAAACAACTTCTAGGCCGAAAGATGCAGTTTCGCGATCCAGACAATGGCCTTATCTGGCATCGAACAGAAACAGGATTTGACACGCAAGATGCCTCCTAGCCCTAAACACATAGTTTTACCAAATTACATTTATTTTAAAAAAAATACATGCAAAACAAAACGTACTCTGTTTTGACTCGTAACTCAGGAGGATTTAGTTTTTTATGAAAAAAGAAAAATTTCAGTTTTTACGGATTTTCTTGATTGCACTAACGATTGCGCTGTCCGGCATCAATTGCCTCACTGTTGCCAAACAAAACAACCCAGATCAGGACACCAAGATTAGTTTCAACAGTGACATTGAGCCAATGCTCGCTGCAAAATGTTATCAATGCCACGGTCCCAATACGCAGAAAAGCGGTTTGAACCTTCATGACCAACAATCAGCTCTACATGGTGGAGGATCCATGAAACCAGCTATTGTGCCAGGCAAAAGTTCTGAAAGTTACTTAATCCAACGCATCACCAATGAAAATAAAACTGAACGCATGCCACCAGCAAACAGAGAACCCGTTACTCCTGAGGAAATTCGCCTCTTACGCATGTGGATAGATCAAGGTGCTGATTGGCCAGAAAAAGCCGATCCCCCAGTTGGGAACCAACTATTCAAACAGGATCACTGGGCATTTCAGCCAGTTGTACGACCAAAGGTGCCAATTTTGAATAAAGCCGCAGATAAGGCCCAAGCACGAAACCCAATCGACAATTTCATTCTGCACAAACTACATAAAAGGGGTTTATCCTCATCGGCAGAAGCAGATCGAACAACTCTAATTCGACGATGGAGCCAAACCTTGACTGGATTACCACCATCACCTGAAGATGTTGAGCAATTCGTAACAGATCAAAATCCCGATGCCTACGAACGGCTTGTGGAACAACTGTTAGCTTCACCACATTACGGCGAACGTTGGGGACAACATTGGCTGGATATCGTTCGCTTTGCAGAAACAAGCGGCTTTGAGGTCAACACCCCTCGACCAAACGCATGGCATTATCGAGATTATGTCATCCAAGCTTTCAACAAAGACACACCTTACAATCAATTTATTCTTGAGCAATTAGCAGGAGATACCGTTGGTGCTGATATTGCTACTGGGTTTCTTGTTGCCGGACCAAAAGACCTAGTAGGAAGCCCTGACATCCGTCTAACTTTAGCTCAACGAATGGACGAACTTCACGATATGATCAATACTACCGGTATGACATTCATGGGACTAACAACAGGTTGTGCCCGTTGTCATGACCATAAGTTCGACCCAATTTCCCAACGTGACTATTATGCTATGCAAGCAGTGTTTTCTGGAGTCAAGCACGGCGACCGCGTGCTTAATTCCGCTGAATATGAAGCAAACCAAAAAAAGACCAAAGAAACAAAAGAAAAACTCAACCAAGTCAAAAATCAACTTTCAAAATTTGAGCCATTAGCATTTACGAGAAAAACACTCATCATCGATGATCAACTCCCAGGAAAAGAAAAAACCAGCCGAACCGATGTCACAACCATGATGAAAATTGGAGGTACTTCGAGTTACACAAGTGGAAAGAAACATGGTGAGAGAAGCGATCCTGGAGATTTAGGACGATTGCCGAACATAGGCAAAGAGTATACTTGGTGGAAAGCAGCACAGAAAGACGTTTTCACTTGGAATCCGAGGCTATCAGGACGTCACCAAATTTGGCTGTCATGGGGGTGTGGACTTAGTGGCCGTTCCAATACAACAAAAGCACTCCATACGACTGATGCGGAATACCACCTTGACCTAGATGGCGATTTGGAAACACAAGATGATCGCAAGTTAATTGCTATTATCAACCAACAGAAATTGGCTGATGGATCGGAAGCACCTACCGAGTTAGTAGGTGCTTCCGGCAGCAAAAACTTGTGGAGTGGATTATATGCTGCCGGTATACACGAATTACATCCAACCAGTCGTATCATTCTCCGTGGAGGATCGTCAAACGCACCAGTAACAGCTGATACTATAGTATTCCAGCAAGCTATTGATTCTTTAAATTCTCAGGAAGCTACCCCCCAATTAAGGCCAGCTGTCCAAACTCGGCAAAACTCTGAACGGTTCAAACCTATAGAGGCCAAGTTCGTCCGGTTTACGGTTCTCGAAACTAACAGCGGACAACCTTGCATCGATGAGCTTGAGATCTATACTGAAGGTTCAATCCCACACAACGTCGCCTTGGCCAGTGCAGGCGCAAAAGCTATGGCATCCAGCACTTTGCCAGGCTATGACATCCACAAACTTCAGCACATTAACGATGGGTTGTATGGAAATAGTCACAGCTGGATCTCGAACGAAACCGGCAGAGGGTGGGTAGAGATTGAACTAGCGCAAAAATCGGCTATCAGTAGGATAACCTGGGGACGTGATCAAAAAGGAAACTTTGGTGACCGAATACCAACTCAGTATAAAATTGAGGTTGCTGTCGATGCAATGAGGAATTGGAGTCTAATCTCCAGTGCGGAAGATCGCATTCCATTTGTTTCAGCACCAAAAACAAACAGTTCACCAAAAAACAACGGCGGGCTTTTCTATCCTATTAGAGACCTACCTAAAGATGCCATTATGGCCTTAAAAGACCTAATTGACCAAGCCAAGGCTCTCGACGAAAAACTGGACAAGCTAGTCACGGATGTTCCAATGATTTATGCTGGGCAGTTTGATGAACCTGAAGAATTAACACATTGGTTATACCGTGGTGATCCATTCCAAAAACGCGATGTTGTTAAACCGGGCGGGATTTCTACCTTCAAAGGAAACCTCAATTTGGATAATGACACTTTGGAATCACAACGTCGATTGAAATTGGCCCAGTGGATCAGCGATGAGAAAAACCCATTGACAGCAAGAGTAATGGTCAACAGAATTTGGCACTACCATTTTGGAGAAGGTATTGTCAACAGCCCATCTGATTTCGGTATTAATGGCGGGCAGCCATCGCATCCTAAACTTCTGGATTGGCTCGCTTCAGAGTTCAAAGATTCCGGTTGGAGTATCAAATCAATCCAACGACTTATCTTATTATCCAGCACCTACATGCAGTCAAGTAGCCCCACCAAAAACGGACTGGAAGTAGACGCAGATTGTCGTTTACTGTGGCGATTCCCACCACGCCGTTTAGCAGCCGAAGTTATTCGTGATTCTATCTTGCAAGTGAGTGGTGCCATAGATCTGACTATGGGCGGAGTTGGGTACGAGGTTTTTGAACCAAATACAAACTATGTCCGCGTTTATAACCCAAAAAAGGAATTTGGGCCAAGCGAATGGCGCCGCATGGTTTACCAGAGAAAAATCCGTATGGAAGGAGACGCGACTTTCGAAGCCTTTGATTGCCCTGACGGGGGACAAGTTTGTCCTAAGAGAACTCGTTCGATAACAGCCTTACAAGCCCTGAATCTACTAAACAGTCATTTCATAGTCCAACAAGCAGACTTGTTTTCCCAACGTTTACTGCAGGAAACAAGCCAAAATATTTCAGACCAAGTTCATTATGGTTTTCAGCTAGCCTATGGCCGAAAACCAGACCAAGAGGAGCTACAAAAATCAATAGCATTGGTAGAATCGCATGGATTACCAATTTTCTGTCGAGCGATTTTCAATACCAATGAATTCATGTTCATTAATTGATTAGTATTCTAGAATACGATTTCCTAGCACGACTTCAATATTACTAGGAGGATGAGGGGGATGCCTAAACACTCAATATCACATTCTGGGCGGCGTTTGCTCAGTCGCCGAACCTTTCTGCAAGACACCAGCAATGGACTTGGCGCAATTGCCATGACTTATCTACTAAATAGTCAGGGATCACTATCTGCACAAACTAAGCAGGTCGCTATTCAACCAGATATTGATACGCAAAAGCCTTTAGCAGCAAGAACACCTCATTTCGTCCCCAAAGCCAAGAAGGTGTTAGTCATATTTTGTTCAGGCGGATTCAGCCATGTAGATTCGTGGGATTATAAACCCGAACTGATCCGTCGCCATAATCAACCTATGCCGGGAGCATCAGATCTGATTACTTTTCAAGGAGAACAAGGCAACTTAATTCAAAGCCCCTACACTTTCAAACCCAGAGGAGAAAGTGGAAAATACATTTCCGACCTAGTACCGAACTTAGCAGAATTAGCCGACGGCATGTGCTTCATTCATTCTATGACCGCTCTTAAAAATACTCATGGCCCAGCAGAAAACCAGATGAATACAGGTTTTGCCCTAGATGGATTCCCAAGTATGGGAGCTTGGATATCCTACGCACTTGGCACAGAAAACGACAATCTACCCGCATTTGTCTGCATTCCCGACCCCAGAGGTGTGCCACAATCAGGCCCCAACAACTGGAGCAACGGTTTCCTACCCGCGGTTTTTCAAGGTGCTCCCTTCAGCGCAAGTAAGCCAATATATAATTTAGCCAGACCCAAAGGAATCAGCCGAGATGATGACTTGGCTACCCATGGCTTCTTACAGTTCATGAACGATAAACACTTGGAGAAATTTCCTGATGACACTGAACTGAGTGCTCGAGTGTCAAGCTACGAACTAGCCGCTAAGATGCAATTAAGCGTACCAGATATCAGCGACCTATCGAAAGAAAGCCCAAGTATCATCAAACAGTATGGGGCAGATGATCCTGACCCAATTAGAGCCAGTTTTGCCCGTAATTGTATTCTGGCCCGACGTTTATTAGAAAAAGGGGTTCGTTTTGTTCAGTTATTCAACGGCGCCTATGCTATGGGAGAAGGTGTCGGTAACTGGGATGGTCATAAAACGCTTAAAGCCCAATATGACATTCATGCACCTATTCTCGATAAACCAGCAGCTGCCTTACTAAGAGATTTGAAATCACGAGGGATGCTTGAGGACACGCTGGTTGTTTGGGCTACTGAATTCGGTAGGATGCCAACTTTTCAGATGGGTGCAAGCGGCCGTGACCACAATCCCTATGGATTTACAACCTGGATGACTGGAGCAGGAGTTAAACCAGCCTTTTCATACGGAGCGACAGACGACTTTGGCTACCAAGCGGCTGAAAATATAGTTACTGTTTATGACTTTCATGCTACCATTCTACATCTGTTAGGACTAGACCATACTCAACTTAGTTTCTATCACAATGGTATTCAACGCCGTTTGACAGATGTACACGGACATGTAATTAAAGATATTCTTGCCTAAAATAAAAAGTTGGAGAAAGAATACATAGATGGACAATATAGAACAATATGAATTTGATAGACAAGGCTTTTTAGTCTTGAAAGATTTTTTGACCTCTTAAGAGGTAACTGCACTCGCATCAATAATAGACAAATTAGTCGATCAGGGAGAAGACCATTTTACGCACAAGAACCACGGAAACAGAGCAAATGGGGACCAAACTACCATTTCAATGCTGAGAACGGATATCATGTTAGTGGTGGGACGAAAAACGGTGAAACGATATAACTTTTAACAAGGACGTTAAGGGTGAAATGATAGGTAACGCCTGGATGACACTGCCTTTGATCCAGGCTAAGAAGCAATCGCCTGGCCCAACGGGAGAGATTTGCTGGACACTTTTTCTCAATACATCTAATTTCAGCGGGCCAGTTGCTTTCTGGATTCCCGAAATCTGGAGCCACCTATCCCGCAGTTATCCAGTTATCGATGGCCGAGGCTTAGATAATCGGCCCGGACGGATGGCCAGTGGTGCTATGGAGATCAACACGGCACCCTATTTTGAATCAAAAGATGCCGATGGCAATATCTACAGTCGAATTCCCCGTCTCCATTTCCCGCTCAATCAGGATGGGTTAACCATTTTAATGAGAGATGTTAAACTCTACTCCAGACTATCTCTCTATCAGCAGGTCAAAGAGCGGTCGGAGGAAAAGCCGTTTCCTGCAGGTAGATTTGACGATCGACCGAATGCTTGTTGGATTCCCGAAATAAAAAGCCACCCTTTTTCGCTCAGACAAGGAGAGAAGAATATCAGCTGACAACATATTAGAACCAGTAGTAACGGAACAAGATGGTTCTTATGCCTTCGCCTTGAAGTGGCCTTCGTCAGAAGCCAAGGGTATTTTGCCTGAATATTATAAGCTGCAAGACCAACAAATGAGGCCAATAGAGGTCAAAGACGTGCCACCGGAGACTAAATTAGTCGGGCAGCGATTTGTAGAATATGACGTTAAAAATCCATATCAACCTTCACCCGTGGATAGTCAACTGGAGCTAGATCAGCAAATAGCCGCCGGGCCATTTGAGGTTGAGTTAGTAGATGGGTCAATAGTTACCTATTCCTGGTATCGTTTCATTGATCAACCGGCCCTAAAGCACCTCAACTGGGATCAAAAGGAGAGGAATAGATTACAAAGTGTGGTTGAAAAGATTCATTCAGAATGGAAAGTGAGAAGGGAGTTTATGTCAGCCATAAAAGAAGGAAAACTAGTTGAATTAGATCCGGCCCTTGTATTGACGCCACCAGTGGGACTAGAAATTGGATTTGTGCCAGTTGCCAACCAACAATCAAATCGATAGGTCCAAGTTATGCGTTTGGAACAAGTCATGATTAACCCACTTGACGTTAGAGAGCTCAGGTTAGACCAAAAAGACCTATCTGAGTTACCAGATGATATTTTCCAGGACTAATCTAACTTTGTTTGATATTTCTTTTAATAGGATTTATAAGTGAAACAGAGCGAAATGACGGATGCTGTGCGGCGGAAGTGGCTTTTTTCAAAGTGCTTCACGCACGCAAAACAATAATTTTTATACGGCAAATTTGCAAGCGAGGCGCAAGGCAGGGAGTTAGAAATGGCAGGTGAGAAATATCGCGTAGGCATTATTGGACTCGGTCGAATGGGCAGCACGATTGACGATGAGGGGCACACCCAACTTCCGTATTCTATCGCGGCTGCGACTAAAGCAAGTCCGCATTTGGAGCTCGTCACAGGAGCCGATGTTATAGAGGACAAACGCTCTGCATTTTCCGAACGTTGGGGCGTTGAGGCTGTTTACGAAGATTTTCGTGAAATGGTTGCGCTTGAAAAACCTGATTTGGTAGCCGTGTGCACTGCCGCATGCTTACCCAAGCCGGCCAATGCTTCGCCCGGTCCGGACCATCGAGACGATGCCCACGCAGATTTGACCATGGCACTGACTGAGCTTGGTGTGTTCATGCTTTACGTTGAAAAAGCCATGGCCTCATCTATGGAGCGAGCCGATGGGGTGCTGGAGGCGGTTACGCGCAGCGGTGCACAGTTTAACACGGGCGTGTTGCGTCGCTTTGACAATCGCTATGCTGTGGTACGCGATGCGGTGGTTGCCGGAGCGATTGGCCAAGTACAGGCAGTTGTGCACTATGCGTCGTCCAGTCTGATGCACGGACATATTCACTCCATTGATACCATCTCTTTTCTTATTGATGACCCGCCTATTGAAGCGGTACGCGGCGAGCTCTTGCCACGCGATGTGGGTTTTTCTGGGCGTCATATCGACCACGATCCAAGGGCTACCTACCAGTTGCACTTTGCTGGTAACATTGAAGCGTATACGGTTCCGGCTGGGCATTGGGAATTTGAGGTGCTGGGTAGCGAAGGCTGCATTCGCTTGCTCAACAACGGTGCTGCTGTCGTATTACGTAAAGGGAGCGGTAAAGCTGGGTGGCAGGAAGAGCCGTTCCAATTCGTGACACCGAAAAGCCCCGTTATCAGCTGTTTAGAGGACTTAGTCCAATCCAAGATGACTGGGCGGCCGACATTAGGCAATGTGAATCTGACGCATCATATCACCGAAGCATGCATAGGCGTAGCAGAGAGCCACCTGCAAGGCGGTGCATGGATTGAACTACCGCTGCCGGCGCGCGATCTATACATTTTCCACGTTTAGGAATCGCTTAAGCTATCGTATTCGCCTATTCACTTGTGTGCCACGGGTCGTGTAGCCGTTGATGTCGTCGGAACTCTGCCACCGTGTCTCAGTACAGCGGCGTAAGACTATTCAATAGGCTGTAGCATTTGCGTGCCTCCGTTTGATGTGAAATCTAAAATCAATAGTTAGACTATTTACTGATCAGGGAAGGGTATTACCCGAATTCAGGTATAAGCAACATGTTAAAGTAGAAGGTAACCAAACGACAGAGATGAATATTGAGTTGATACTCATTTGGTCAGCCTAAGTTAGAAAAAGACCTGGCTCCTAAGGGGCGTTTAATTTTTCAGAAATAACTAAGTGGTCTACTCATTGGTGGAGGTACCGTTCTGGTTGGAGCAGGTGCCGCCTTTTTGTTACTGGGTGGAGATGATGAAGGGGAGAAAACGGCCACTGTTAACTTGGCCATTACTTTGCCGTAGTCAGGAGGGATATTAATTTAGTCATGAATAGGCTAATAATCAGGCATGGTTTTATTGCTTTCAGTCCTAGGATGTCAGACTGAGCCGGACGAGGTTTCCATCCGAGTTTCGATCATGATGGCACCATCTATTACTCTAGAGGGAGACTACAAGATTAAGGTTAGTATCAGTGGGCCTGATATGGGCACTATTACCGAGACAGTACCGGTATCAGTGGCAGTGGGTCAAGCTCAAACCCAGATGGTAACCATCTCAGCAGTGCCGGTGGGCGAGGAGCGAAAGATCAAGATCCAAATCTTGGAAGGAGACAAAGTAGTTAGTCAGCAGAGTAAAAAGTAGATCTGAAAGACCAGTCTATTAATAGCTTGGCTTTCCAATTTAAGCCCTTTGCTGAGGAAGAGAAACAAGAAGAAGTAGTCAGTCAGCCCAAAAAACTTGGAAGAAAGATGGTAAAGAGATGGTGTTAATCCCAGCTAGCTCCTTTGAGATGGGTGATCACTTCAATGAGGACAAGAATAACGAATTGCCAGTATACTAAGCAAATCGCCAGCTAAGAACCCGCCAGGGCCGGGCACCGCCCCACTCCGAATGGTAGGTAGGGGCAACGACAACGGGTTTCGTGTGTCAGGTCCGCCTTAATTACCTTTGAACTCTTCCGAGGGAAAGGTCTTTAGTCGCAGTATAAAAGATTATGCCTGCATACTTTGGAAGAATGAAAGGGTTCATTAAACTCTTGAAATAGATGACTTATAGGGCCAAGTATGCAAATAGTCATACGATACCAGTACGAGGGGTAATCCGGCGAGTATCAAGTCCCCTTAGCCTTTTCCATCTCTCCACTCGTTTCCCCTCCGATCAAACCGAATAGTACATAGAAAAACAACCGGCAACGACCCAGGCAATCTATCCTTTTGTCACTCGTGATTGGGAGTTTCACTGATTAACTCTTGTCGCTGTCACTCAGAACCAATGCTTATCCTCTGGCGAATACCGCTTTTTACCATTGCAAAGACGCCCTCTCCGTAGCTTCGACAAATGTGAGAATCTTGCGAGACTTTTTCATGATCTCGGTTATCTGAATAATTACTGCTAATCATGAGGGCGTTCATCCGTGGTACTGCAACAACTTCCACTTTATTTGCCAGGGAACTTATATAGATGCTTGAGTTCCTTTTTGTATCTAATTTCTCACAGGTTTTTCCTTCTTTGAGAGGTCTAACCCTTGTGATTGTCGGGCAAAAAACCACGCGAAGGTACTATCAAGCATTTAACTCGATCACAGGTTTTTGGATGGCATCTCTTGACCTTTAGATCGCCAGATAGTGCAAATTAGGGGCTAAGGTTTAGTCAACGACTTCACCCAGAGGAAGATGGAAGCAATAATAGCGAGAGGTAAAAACATTAGGATTCCTGCCGTCAGGTAGTAGGCATTTTTCACCTCTTCCCCTGTTTGAGCCAGGCAATTCGGACAGGCAATCGATAAGCCTGGATACAAGAGATATAAGAGTAATGCGGTAATAAATAGAAGTGTGAAGCGAAGGTAGTTCATAATGACAGAACCTACACACCTACAGTGCGGTTTTTGACCTCTAGTTTAGTTATACTCATTTGTCTTATAATAACTTATAATAAGTAGACTAAGATATAGAGCAATGGCCAGATACCTACCACAAAGTACCAGTATAAGCTACAAAGTGAGAGTAAGGGCTGGTTCCTCGTGCCGAATCCAGAACGAAAGATGACAAAGATCAAGATCACCAGTGCAACTGCTAAATGCAGTGCGTGACAACCGATTAAGGTATAAAACAATCCACCGTAGATGCTGGAGGTAAAAGTCATACCGTATCCGACTAACTTTACCCATTCAACCCCTTGAATCCCCAAAAAGAGTGTTCCGAAGCCAAATGTTGCCACCAGCCACCTTTTTCGCCTGTGCCCTTGAGTGGCTTTTACGGCACGAAACATTGTTGCCCCACTAACTAACAGAAATAAGGTGTTGAAGCCTGTTATGAGAATTGGGTATCTGGGTTGCCCCGGTGGAGGCCAGCTTGAAGTCCCAGCCCTCAGAATCAGGAAAGAACTGATTAAACCAGCAAAAAACATGATTTCAGTGCCGAGAAAAATCAGCGTGGCGAGTGTGGCTTTATCGACAGAATCAGATCTTGAAATTTCTGGGCTATACATGACTAATCTTAACCATCCTTAAAAATCTGGCAACTGCTAAACCGGTAATCAGCCCTTTTTGTCGGGGAACCGTCTGAATGATCAACGCCTTGACTATGACCGTCCAACGATTTCTGATGTGCGTACCAGTTGTCATCAGTTTCCCATTTCGCGCACTCGGTAGCGAAGCGGTATTCAGCTTAGTGTACCGTCGATTTTGGCGCTTCCAATTTTTGTGTTGCCGCCTCAACCGGATTATAAACGATATCAGGTAGGAGTGAAATCGTCATGATGACAAATAGTATAACCGGAACAATCGCAATGGCTAGAATTAGCTTGCCTTCAATTTTCAAGTGCATGAAAAAAGAGGCAACTAGCAACGCTTTGACTGCCGCGATTACGAAGATCAAAATTACCGTCAAAGTTTGCGAAAACGGCATGTAAACCGCTGCTAAACTGACCACGAGAAGTAGTAAAAGTACAACCCATATCATAAAATAGTTCGGATGATCGTGTGTTTCAGTTGCCATTTTTTCCTCCAATTAATAGGATAGGTAGAGTAGTGGGAAAAGAAAAATCCACACAATATCAACGAAGTGCCAGTATAATCCGGCGACTTCGATTCGATGCCCCAGGTCTTCACGCCACAGCGTCCCTTTCACCGCACCGATGTAAAGCACCAGGTTGATGACGATTCCCACTAAAATATGCAGAGCGTGCAGCCCCGTCAAGGCAAAATAGAAGTTCCAAAAGATGTTCGTCAACGGCGTAAAACCGTGCTGGATCTCGCTCGTGTATTCGACCCCTTTGATGACGAGAAAAACAACGCCAAGCAAGATCGTCCACCCGAGGTAGTTTTTCGCCCGGC
>Ga0066832_10000399_pt1 | contig 13359 bp, 12 predicted proteins | sample ETNtaG_35_FD_66731 | JGI IMG/M metagenome (GOLD analysis project Ga0066832, IMG submission 66731) | Marine microbial and viral communities from oxygen minimum zone, Eastern Pacific Ocean - ETNP201306PF51B | ecosystem: Environmental > Aquatic > Marine > Oceanic | place: Pacific Ocean: Eastern...
GTACGCATCGATGGCGAATCCGTTTCCATGGCTCAGCAGTAGTCGTCGTTCACCCGCGCTGTGACGGCGAAGACGGATGATGGCACCGTCATCCATGCTGATATCCAAGGTCTGCGCCGGGGTCGGAATATTGAAGTTCATTGTCTGCTGTTTCAGGTCATGTCGAGCACTAACTTACCTTTGGCCTGTCGAGCCAGCAAGCGCAAGCTATAGCTGCCGACGAGGAAGCAGAACGGCAGCGACAGGCAGCAATAGCCAAGCAAGCGAGATTAGCCTATTCAAAGGCTACGGACCCACGCACCTTCCCAGTCATAAATGCGCATGCTATGCGCCCGGGTCACGAACTGGGTACCGGCATAGAACATTTCGTATTGCGTGTGGCGACCGGCAAATTCTGAGCCAATAGCGTCCCAGGCCAGATTCAGGGGTTTGACGCAGTCTTTATCGCTGCGCCCATCGGCCAAGACCTGCACGCCCTGAATAATGGAAGCCAGCTCGGGATTCTCATAGTCGGTCGACGAAGAAGGCGGCATGATCAGTGCGCCTCCGGCCAACTCACACAGCGTGTTAATCATCTGCGAATAAAGCTCCTGTGTCAGTATCTGTGCGGCATAAACAGCATGACGATCGGGCACGAAGTACTCACCTCACGCACTGCCCTTCACCTCCATACCAATGATCAAATTCTCGACAGCTACCGCCTGCGCCGCTATCTTGCCCACCGAGTCCGCTACAGAGGGGATCTTGACAGTAACGATGATCTCGCAGATTTCACACGCCAGACCAACCAGAAACTTTAGTTTGGCAGTGAGCCGGATCTGGGCTTGATAGTTCTGGTAGATATGTCCCGGGGTGTCGTGGAACTGTCGCCGGCACATCTCGGGATCGCGGTATACAAAGACCCTCTCCCACGGCACTTTCACATCATCAAAGTACATCAAGGCATCGTTCTCGTCGTAGCAGGATGCGAGTGGATTATCGAATTCCGATACAACGTGCTTTTCCTACGATTTACGCGATAAGACTTTCAATCCCGGGATATTCATTGGCACTGCAAACGATATGGCGTAATCCACTTCCTCCGGGCGCAGCGGCTGCAGATGCGCATGCGATGTGTCGTTCCATTCCTTTTCTTGAGTTGCCTCGGTGTTGCTTTAGCAGCCCCACCCCAGTCGTTCGAGGAGGAAAAATCTAGAGTTCAAGCAATCTACAACGCGTGTCAACTAACTTTTTATTGTGGATGTTCATATACCCACAACGGAAAGAAAGGTACGCCAGAAACTGCATATTACCACCACAGTGAGGGCATCTGAGTAGATCCCGGCCAGGCTGGACACTCTCAGGACGTCAATACCCAAGGCTAAGAAAATATCGGAAATGACATTGAAAAATCTGGACCCGAAAGAGCATAGGTAGTTGTTGTCATTACTTAACAGGATGGTCAGCCATTAATATGCGACTAACAGAAAAACCCTACACCCTCTGTCGTGCTGCCATAAACCGGTATATCTGGACGAAGGGCGCGCTTTTTATTGGTAAACACTCTATGATCGGTTCCGCATCCCCGATAATCTTGAGGTATGTGGCCAACCGCCGGCACTAGAAGCTTAATCTCGATAGTGCTGCGGGGAGGTATAAGGACGGGCAAGACTCAAATGACGAAAGCCTGTGAACATTAGTAAAAACATAAGGAGTAAAATCTATGAGCTACAAGATGCTCAGTGTTGGTGTCGCGGCACTTGTCGGTGTTGCAGTAGCATCAACAGTATCCATTGCCGATACCATCAAGATCGGTGATATCAACAGTTACAAACGCTTGCCAGCACACACCATCCCGTACAAGCGTGGCGCCCAGTTAGCCATTGAGCACATCAATAGCAGTGGTGGGGTTCTTGGCAAACAATTAGAGTTGGTTTCGCGTGACGATCAAGGAAAACCGGGTGAAGCGGTCAAGATCGCCGAGGAACTGTTTACCCGTGATGGCGTGGCAATGATTTCAGGCTCACTGTTCAGTCATATCGGCCTTGCGTTGACATCATATGCTGGCGAGAAAAAACGCCTTTATCTCGCGGCCGAGCCTCTGGCTGATGCTCTGGTCTGGGCTAAGGGCAACCGCTACACCTTCCGGCTACGTCCCTCTACCTATATGCAGGCAGCAATGCTCGCGGAAGCAGCATCTGGTGATTCGACTGTCAAACGTTGGGCTACTATCGCGCCCAATTACGCGTACGGCAAAGACGCGGTTGCCGCCTTCAAGAAAGTACTGAAAGCCAAGCGCCCAGACGTAGAATTCGTAACGGAGCAATGGCCCGGTCTGTTCAAGATCGATGCCGGGGCCGAGGTTCAGGCCATCGAAGCAGCTAAACCCGATGCGATTTACAACGTAACCTTTGGCGGGGATCTGGCCAAGTTTGTGCGTGAAGGCAGCCTGCGCGACCTGTTTAACGATCGCTTGGTGTTGGGGCTGCTGACTGGTGAGCCAGAATATCTTGATCCGCTGAAAGGCGATGCACCTAAGGATTGGATTGTCACCGGTTATCCCTGGTACGATATTGACGAGCCTTCACACACCGCTTTCGTCAAGGCTTACGAAAGCAAGTGGGAAGACTATCCTCGCATCGGCTCCATCGTCGGTTACAACACGATGCTGTCAATTGCCGCGGCAATCACCAAGGCCGGCTCGACAGATACCGAGAAACTGGTCGACGCATTTGAAGGTCTGGATGTAGCAACCCCGATGGGTAATATCCATTTCCGCGAGATTGACCACCAGTCAACCATGGGTGCCTACGTTGGCAAACTCGCTGTCAAGGATGGTCAAGGCATCATGGTGGATTGGACTTACAAAGACGGCGCCCAGTATCTTCCATCTGATGCCGAGGTCAGAAAACTGCGTCCCGCAGCAGAATAATTCGTTAGCTTTGGTCGGATGCTGCCCATGGGCAGCATCCGACCTTTCTTTCCTGAAACCTTTCCACGGTAGCGATTGAGATTCCTTTATGGCTTTCTATTTCGCTCAACTTCTGACCGGCCTTGCCAATGCCGCGGCACTGTTTCTAGTTGCATCAGGCCTATCGATCATTTTTGGTGTCACCCGGGTAGTGAATTTCTCGCATGGGTCGTTCTACATGCTGGGGGCCTATATCGGTTATACGGCCATAAATATGATGCCAGGTATTTTCGGATTCTGGACAAGTATCCTACTCGCTGGTATCGCTGTCGGCCTGATCGGGGTAGTGGTAGAAATCTTTGTCTTGAAGCCAATCTACAAGGCACCAGAGCTTTTCCAACTCGTCGCGACCTTTGGCGTCATTCTTGTGATCCAGGATCTGACCCTCTTGATCTGGGGGCCAGAGGATCTGTTCGGTCAACGGGCACCTGGATTCAAAGGCATCGTTCGTATATTCGGTGAGCCCGTGCCCACCTATGATCTGGTGTTAATCGCACTGTCCCTAGTTGTCCTGTTTGCACTCTGGTTTCTTTTCTCCAAAACCCGGATGGGGGTACTGGTTCGCGCCGCCACTCAGGACCGTGAAATGGTCTCTGCTCTTGGTGTAAATCAAGCAGTGTTATTTTCAGGCGTGTTCTTTCTGGGAGCCTTTCTTGCGGGGATTGGCGGTGCTGCACAGTTGCCAAAAGGCAGTGCTAACCTGCTGATGGATTTTGGGATTTTGGCGCCCATTTTTGTGGTCGTAGTAACTGGTGGAATGGGTTCGATCTTCGGTGCATTTGTCGCTTCCATATTGATTTCGGTACTGCAGGTTTATGGTATCCGCCTGTTGCCAGATAGCACACTGGTACTAATGTTTGCAGTCATGGCGGTGATACTGGTAATCCGGCCATGGGGGCTTTTTGGAAAACTGGAAACTGTTGGTGAGCACGGCTCACAAGGTCCACCACCCAAGCCTTTCCGTGAACTTGAACGAAATGGCAAATTGATCGTTGCTGCGCTTATTGCAGCTCTCGCCATGGTCCCGTTGCTAGGGGTCAATTTCTTAAGCGTGTTATTCGCTGACATCATTATCTTCTGCCTGTTCGCTGCCAGTCTTCATTACATATTGGGTGTCGGTGGCTTGGTCTCCTTCGGGCATGCTGCTTTTTATGGGGGTGGCGCCTACGCGGCTGCTCTTTTTGTTCACTATGCTGGAACACCCATGGAACTGGCACTAATGCTTGCACCCCTGGGTGCCGGGTTCGCCGCTTTAGTCATCGGCTGGTTCTGTGTGCGCTTAACGGGTGTTTATTTTGCTATGCTGACCCTTGCCTGCGCCCAGGTAATGTGGTCCATCGTTTTCCAATGGTCAGAGTTCACTGGAGGAGATGACGGCATGCTTGGGATATGGCCATCGGCATGGGCCAAGGATCCGAACATTTATTACTATCTGGTTCTGGTCGTGGGTGTTGGGGGTATTTTGACGATCCGCACCATGGCGCACACGCCGATCGGTTACGCTCTACGCGGCAGCCGCGATTCGCCATTGCGTTGCGAGGCAATAGGGCTAAACGTCAAGTTGATCCAGTGGTCGGCATTTGTATTTGCGGGCTCCATGGCAGGGTTGGCAGGCGGCTTGTTCGTGTTTGCCAAGGGGAGTGTGTTTCCTACTGAAATGGAAATCGCTGTCTCATTTGACGCCTTGATCATGGTGTTTCTCGGCGGCGTCCAGTCGCTTACCGGTCCTATCGCTGGTGCCAGTGTTTTCGTGTTGCTGCAGGATTGGTTGTCTCGCTTCGAGTATTGGCGCCTACTAATGGGACTGCTGATCATATTTATCGTAATTCTGTTACCGGGTGGGGTGGCTGGGGCCGCTGACCAAATGCGCAGCATTTTCGGCAGGATACCGAAGCCGGGGGACAGAGGATGAGTTTTCTTCAGGTTGAAGGTCTGGGCAAATCTTTCGGCGGGAACCACGCCTTAATTGATGTTAGTTTTGATGTCAAGAAAGGCGAGTTGCTGGCTTTGATCGGCCCAAACGGCGCCGGCAAGTCCACCTGCTTTAACATGATCTATGGGATTCTTGCACCGGACCAGGGGTCGGTGAAACTTGATGGCCAGGAATTAGTGGGGATGAAACCTCGGCATATTTGGCGACTGGGCGTCGGGCGAACTTTTCAGATTACTGCTGTCTACAATTCAATGTCGGTGGTAGAGAATGTCCAGATGGCTTTGATCTCCCATCGCAAGAAAACCTTCTCACCGTTTCGCCGTGCTGCCAGACTGTACCGCGACGAGGCTCTACGATTACTCGAGTTGATCTCTATGGCTGACCAGGCGGACCGCGCCGCGAACATCCTGGCCTATGGCGATCTCAAGCGATTGGAATTGGCCGTTGCCTTAGCGCACAAACCCAGGCTGTTATTAATGGACGAACCAACGGCGGGAATGGCGCCAGCTGAGCGGCGCGCACTGATGAAACTGACGGCCGACATCGTAACCGAGCGAGATGTCTGCGTGCTTTTCACCGAACACGACATGGATGTGGTTTTTGAGAATGCTCATCGCCTGCTGGTGCTGAACCGGGGTGAACTACTCGCCGAGGGGTCAGTCGATGATGTCCGCGCCGATACCCGGGTACAGGAGATTTACCTGGGCGGTGGTTCTACCTTCACATCAGGAAGGGCCAGCCATGCTTGAGGTCTGTGGAATCAACTCGTTTTACGGCGGCGCTCATATTCTTCATAACGTCTCGCTTAAAGTCAGTGCTGGCGAGGTTGTCGCGTTGCTGGGCCGCAACGGTGCCGGTAAAACCACGACTATGAAAAGTATCAATGGCCTCGTGCGCCCTAGGTCGGGGAGAATCACCTTTGCCGGGTTCGAGACGACTAACCTGCCGTCATACCGCATATGCCGGCTTGGACTTGGGTACGTTCCGGAAGAACGACGGATATTTTCCGACCTCACTGTTCTAGAGAACCTTGAGGTTGGTCGGCGTACTGCCAAAGGCGACGGTCATGCGTGGAGAGTCGATACGTTGTTCGAATTGTTTCCTAATCTGGCTGAGCGCCGACATAATCCGGGCGGTCAACTATCGGGCGGTGAACAACAAATGCTGACCATAGCGCGCACGCTCATGGGCAATCCGAAAATGATCCTGCTCGATGAGCCCTCCGAGGGCATTGCCCCTGTCATTGTTGAAAAAATGGCAGAAACCATTCTCGAATTGAAGAATACTGGACTGACTGTCGTAATCTCAGAGCAGAATCTGTACTTCGCCAAATTGCTGTCAGATCGTGCGTATGTCATCGAAAGTGGGGAGATTCGCTACGAAGGCAGCATTACTGATCTGGAGGCTGATCCCGAGCTTCGCGAGAAGTATTTGGCCGTTTAACGTCAAATGGACTTGAACTCCTGGCCCCTGTCGCATGAAGACTCAGTGCAGGCGACAACTGGCTGCGGTTCTCGCCAAAGACTAACTGGTACTGCAAAAGATGCCTAGGCTGAGGTAACTCAACGGGCCCGCACACAGTGCAGTCGTTTCAAGGCCTGCATCCCGGGCGCCCAACTTCCTTCAGGTCTGGCATGACAGGTTTTCTGCTTGATGTTCAGAATCTCTCCGCGTCGCGTGCCTGTTTCAAGCGCAAGGGTAATGATGCGTTGAAGCTGATCATTGTCACCGGTTAATAATCGCTGTTCTTCTCCTACCTCTTAGTGAAAAGGTAGCCTATTTTTCGGTCAGCCTCTGAGGTCAACTTCCTTTAGCTTACCCAGAGATTTCACTGTAATCGAACTCGCCTGTTAAGGCCAATACCCTGTTTCGGTCACATTCTGGGCACAGTGCCCGTTGAGTGTAGATGAAACAGGCGTTAACAACTGTAGAAAGGGCTATAAATCAATCAATTAATGGTCGGGGTGAGAGGATTTGAACCTCCGGCCCCTGCCTCCCGAAGGCAGTGCTATACCAACTAACAGTCCAAAAAGCCCCTAAATAACAGGCTCCGACTCCACGCAAATGGACCTGAATGGACTGGAGAGAACTGGAATGGACCCAGTTTCAGCACATTTTCAGCACATCTAGAACAGGCCGATTCTTAAGCCTGTTTGCTCTATGCGCCGGGGCACCACCCCCTTTCTAATATTTGATCAATATCGATATCCAGCCCACACAACGGTGGGGGGTAATAGCAAATTTATTGTTCAGCGGTTAGATCGCCGCATCTGACACCACACAGAAACACAAGAATCTCCTGCCGCAAAGTCGTTAATCCGAAACTCACCTGACTGACACAATCTCGGGTCTTCGTGTAGCGAAGAGGTTACTCAATTTTAGCTCACTCATTTTGTCTATCCAGATTACCTACCAGCGTCTGGATAGATCGCAAAGATCGTTTCGACTTTCCGTGATGAGATCACCTTGTCGCCTCCCACCTTTCTTGCATCTGCCCATAGACGGTATCCCAAACAAAAAAGTTTGAGCGCTTGGCTTGCGCCGGCGGTAGCCCGGTCAGGAATCGTCGTCATTCAGACTTGAAATCACCAGGCTGGCGCCATTCAAAGGAGCCGATAACACTGCTATTCTTGGGGAGATCGGATATCAGGCGGAGCAAATCACCCAATTAAAGAATGCCAATGTGCTGTTTGATTCGCCGCCCACAACAAATTAAGAATCTCGAAGCCAATCCATTCTCGTTCATGCCACGCGATCACCACGCCGGATCTCGGCTGCTCTGTTGTCAACACCCGGCAGCATTTTCGCCGGATCTCGAGTCACAACAACGTCCATAACGGTTGGCCGCCCCTTGTGGGCTAGCGCAGACTTTAGCGCCTGACCTATTTGTTCTGGGGATTCGACCCTGATTCCGTGGCAGCCAAGAGCTCCTGCCACGTTTGCATAGTTGGTCTCAGAAAGCTCGGAAGCATGGTAAGAGTCTTTTCCGTACATCAGGTGCTGTAGTGCTTTCACGTACCCCGAGGCGCTGTTGTTGACCACGATAACCGTAAATTCCAGGTTTAAACGCCGGGCTGTCTCGAGTTCGCCGAGCACCATATTGAAGCCTCCGTCACCGGTTAAGGCAATAACAGGCCCCAGGCCACACCGCATCGAGCCAAGCGTTGCCCCAATGCCCCCGGGCACCCCATAGCCGATCGATGCAAACCCCCGGTCCGGTACAAAGCCTCGCCCAGCTCGTTTAGTGTCGTAGAGCAATCCACCCCAGTGGGCTGCGAATCCACCGTCGGCGACCAGGCTCGCATCTTTTGGTAAGTGTAGATTCAATTCATGTAGAAGCCGTGCCATATGGATCGGCTTCTCAGTAGCAGTCAGCCTGGGCTCTACCAGTGCCCGCCACTGGTTCATCCGGCGGGCTACCGTTGCAGCCCAGTCTGCGAATTGTTTTTGGAGCCCTTCGTTACTGACCGCATCGAGAAGCTCCGCTAGGCCTTCCCTCGCATCACCCCATAGGCTGACGGTCGGCATGACGTTACGGCCAATTTCCTCAGCGACAATGTCCAGATGAATAACCTTCTTTCCCAACGGAGGTAAGGTATAACGTTTGGTGGCAATTTCGCCTAACTTGCACCCCACCACCAGCAATACATCAGACTCTTCAATCAACTGATTGGCAATACGGTCATAACGCCCAAAGATACCGGCGCTAAGCGGGTGAGTGCAGGCAATCGAGCCTTTGCCACTCATCGTGTGCGCCACAGGAATATTTGTCGATTCGGCAAAGCGCGTTACTGTTTCAGTTGCTCTACTGACATGGACACCACCACCACAGAGCATAAGTGGCCGCTTCGACTTACACAGTAGCTTCGCTGCTGCAGCAAGGCCTGTAGCTGCCGGTCTGGTGCGCATTGCTGGCGCTGCCATATACGCGGGATCCACGGCAAACTCGTTTTCATGGAAAGCGTAGGTCGCGTGGGCGATATCTTCGGGTATATCCACAACCACAGGCCCAGGCCGACCGGTGGTCGCAACCATAAACGCCCGCCGGAGCAACTCCGGAATCCTCTCGATCTGCTCGATACGTATAGTTTCCTTGACTGCGGGACGTAGAATCTCGACCTGTCTACTCTCCTGGGTCATATTTTTCCAGGAATGCAAGCGATGCGTATTGCCTACCAATGCAACAATCGGCACCCCAGCATTCAGACTTTCGACGAGTCCGGTAACAAGATTCGTTGCGCCGGGTCCCAACGTTGCATCACACAACCCCACGCGCCCAGTTACCTTGGCATAAGCATCGGCTGCAAAAGCCCCGCAGCGCTCATCATTGATCAGATGATGATCCAGCCCGAGTCGCCGAGCGGCATCATAAAATGGCAATAACTGAAAGCCCCCCATTCCAAATATTGGTCCAGCCTCATGTGCCAATAACATTTGGGCGATCCCCTCCCCGCCCGTCATCTCGTTGACCGTCATTCAACAATCCCTCGATCGAACAGATATTGTGTACTTGGAGCGGTTCATATTTGTTGGATAAACACGATCGATTCCTTATCGCATTAGTTCTCGAGCAGCAGAACCGATACTCTCCGAGGTGACCCGCAGCAAGTCTTCAAGAGGGGGAGCATAGGGGATTGGGACCCGCGGTGCTCCAATACGTCTTATCGGCGCGCGCAGTGAAGAAAACGCCCGTTCTACGACAGTCGCTACGATCTCTGCACCAAACCCTGCGACCTGAACTGCCTCATGGGCTACCAACAGACGACCCGTTTTCTCCACACTGTTAAGCACGGCAGTCTTGTCCCAGGGCCAGAGCGTGCGTAGGTCAATCACTTCTGCGTCGATACCCTCTTCGCCTAAGGCAACGGCTGCAAGCATCGCCTCGTGGTAGGTTGAGGACCACGAAACAATGGTTAGATCCTTTCCCTCACGCGCAGTCCGCGCTACACCCAGTGGAATCGAACTGCGATCGTCTACCTCCCCTTCTAAAGCCCATAAATTTTTGTGTTCCATATAAACGACCGGGTCGTCACAGCAAAGGGCGCTTTTCAACAATCCCATATTGTCATTCGGGGTCGACGGGCAGACCACCACAAGTCCGGGAATATGGCAATACCAACTTTCAAGTGACTGCGAGTGCTGGGCAGCCGAGGAACGCCACATCCCTATCGGCTCCCTGACGACCAGCGGCACCTTGGTCTGGCCTCCAAACATGTAGCGTGCTTTGGCAGCTTGATTGACCAATTCGTCAATCGCACACAAAGCAAAGTCGGCGAATCGCATTTCAACAACCGGCCGGGTACCGGCTATCGCTGCCCCAACCGCAGCCCCAAGGATAGCTGCTTCAGAAATCGCGGTATCAACTATGCGTTCAGGACCGAACTCCTCCGCCATTCCGCTGTACTGACCGAAGACTCCTCCCCGTCCCAGATCCTCACCCAATGCCCAGATTGTAGAATTTCGTCGCATTTCCTCAGCAAGTGCCTGTTTCGCGGCTTCGGCATAAGTCATCGTAGGCATCAAAAAGCCTCCTGCCTCGGATCGCCTATATCCTGCACATCTTCGAAGGCCCGCGGTAGAGGAGGCCAAGGCGCTGCTTTTGCTTCGGCAAAGGCCCCAGCCATTTCCTGCCTGGCGTTGAGTTCATGGTGTTCCAGAATCGCTAGATCAACATCTGCCTGTCGAAGGACTTTACGGAGCCTGGCGATCGGATCCCTCTTCCACGCTTTTTCCACTTCATCACGTGGTCGATAAAGATCGGGATCCGCCGCGGTGTGACCCACCAACCGGTAAGTCCTGGCCACAATCATGTGCGGTCCTTTCCCTTGACGAATCGAGGGCATAACCGAGCGTGCGATCCGGTCAACCTCAGTAAGATCGTTGCCATCGACCGTGGTAGTCGCAACACCCAACGATTCTGCCCGGGTAGCAGCGCCTTGCCCTCCGGTTACAGCAGAAGTACGAGTGGTCGATGCGAAACCATTATCTTCACAAACGAAAAGTACCGGGAGATGGAATACTACAGCCCAATTCAGCCCCTCAAGAAATGGTCCTCGATTGATTGCCCCATCACCGAAGATCGAGCAAACGATTCTCTGCTCTTTAAGTAATTTGATCGCATGGGCAGCACCTGCTGCGATATGGATATTGGCCCCAACCACACCATTTGCTCCTAGCATACCGACGCTAAAATCAGCTATGTGCATTGATCCACCCTTGCCATGGCTGTTACCGCCCTCACGACCTAGAAGTTCCCGCATCATGGCCCTTGGGTCTGCCCCTTTGGCTAAAGTGTGCCCATGGCCCCGGTGAGTCGAGGTCAACAGGTCTTCCGCCTGTAAATTGAGGCAAATACCGGACGCAACCGCCTCCTGACCGATCGATGGGTGAATCGCGCCGAGCACAAGATTCTCCGTGTTCGCCTGTAGCGCCGCTTCTTCAAAAGCGCGAATCCGGCACATCAACAGATGATGTTTGAGCAACCGGTCGATATCAAGAACTTGTGTCATACGGGTGCCCCTGACTTGCTGTTCAAATGGTCTCGGGTTGTCTGTTTTGGGTGTGCCGTATCGCCCGTCTTACTTTCTCGGCAAACACTGGCAAGCTCTGGCCTGGGGCAATACCCATTGCCCTAGAGACTTGGTTGACATAACTGATTTTTCCTGTTTCCCACATAGAACGCGCATCGCCGATACGAGCACTCATACAATCAACAGTAACGGCTGCGATGCCGCGCTCATTGAGAACTGGCAGCCGGGTAATTCCAACACGATCTATACCCACACCTGCATCGTTGAAGGCACAAGCTGCAACCTGCACTCGGATCGCTGTCGCTGGATCATTCCCGAGAAGGCCTCCATGGCTACCAGTAACGATGATCTGATCTATATCACCTGACTGCACCAGGGACGCTGAATCGATGCCCCATACGCCAGGCTCTGCACCGGTTTCCAGAAAACACACCCGCGACTCCTGATAAACCGGCGCTTCAAACCTGCGCAGACCAGCAAATGTCATAAGTCCAGCAGTTTCGCTAACACTTTGACCTACACTGCTGCCCAATTGGGCAGCTACCAAATTGACCCGGCTGATCTTACCGCGGCCCATCATATCCTTGCCATCACCAATACACGCACTTAAATGACTACAGGTTGCCGCAGGAATTCCAAGATTATCCAGATAGGGCAAAGAGGCAAAGCCCGCATCGTCACAACCGCCGCCAGCGTCGTTAAAGACCACGCCCCGCACTCCACTCCTGGCCGCTAAATAAGCGGGGTAAATACCGCCGTGACTGCCCGACACGAGTACCCTGCCCGCAATGTTCTCAGGGAGCTTGGTTATGCTGGGTGCCGTGAATATAACTTGGTCGGACATGGTGCTGAGTAATCATTGCTGCTTACAACCGGTCAATCTTAACGTACCCCACGAGACTATCTATACTTTAAGATGGTGGCTATGGGTGGGATCGAACCACCGACCCCGGCATTATGAGTGCATCCCAGCCACTATCATCATGACAAGTGCGCCATAAAGGCGTACTTGTCATGAAGAAACATCTGTAAACACAGCCTATTCCCGTAACTTCAGACTACAACTTTAGAAACCTGAATGGAAGGGCCTTATAGCGAGAATTGCTATTTCGATATCGCTAATCGCCTACATGAGTTTCTTTTGGATTGTATTATCTAGTATCGTAGAGAAATACGGGTCAAATTCCGTGGCAGCACTTATAGGAACTATTGGTTGTGTAGGATTGCTGTTCTTTATAGCCCTGAATAAACCATTTGATAAATGGCTGAAGGGATTAGATGGGGAATACGAGACAGAAACTTTAATCTTTCCTGACCACAGTGGACGAGGTAAACACTGGTTTGATGGACAAGTTAAAGACGGTACTCCGTGGGAAGGGGTACGTAAGGTGTTCGAGTATTTAGACGAGACAGATCAAAGTCTGAGTGATTTGATGGAAGAGCGAGATCCAGAGTTAAGGACCTCTTTGAATACATTAAAAGATGGTGACGAGGAAGAAGACTCGGAGAATCAAGGATGTGAAGACGGCAGTGCGTTCAGCCTGTAAGAGGGCAGGGTTCACGGGTGTTACTTTTCGCACCCTTCGCCATACCTGTGGGTCATGGTTAGGGCAGATGTCTGGTGTAGAGGCTCTTACCATTCGAGACTTATTGGGTCACAGCAGTGTCACCATGACAGATCGGTACATGCACAGTGACCAGGCAGATTTGCACGACGCAGTACACAAGTTAGAGAAGTTTCGGTCACATTCTGGGCACATTGACCATTGAGTTGCAGATGGAACGGGCGTTACTAACTGTAGAAAGTCCTGTAAACACAGGAAAAATATGGTGGGCGCGGCTGGATTTGAACCAGCGACCCCTGCCGTGTGAAGGCAGTGCTCTACCAACTAACAGTCCAAAACCCCCTTAAATAACAGGCCCCGACTCCACGCAAACAGACCTGA